>ERZ773210.648-NODE-648-length-39684-cov-4.817962_pt1 | contig 39684 bp, 26 predicted proteins | sample MGYA00580528_ERZ773210 | MGnify/ENA primary metagenome ERZ773210 (study PRJEB29015, sample SAMEA2737769) | human gut metagenome | biome: human gut; feature: human-associated habitat; material: faeces | place: China | collected 2012 ...
GGTTATTCAGGAACGGCGGTGTTCTGTAAAGAAGAGCCTCTGCAGGTACTTCATGAGGTAGGCGTTCCAGAGCTTGATACCGAAGGACGCGTAGTTATTTGCGAATTTGAAAAGTATTGGTTTGTGAATGTGTATACGCCTAATGCGCAATCAGAGCTCGCTCGTCTTGATCATCGTATGCAGTGGGACGATGTATTTCGTGATATGTGCAAAGGTCTTGAAGAAGGCGTGCTGCCAAACGGTGATGCCTGCGACGCGAAGCCTGTGGTAATGTGCGGCGATTTTAACGTAGCGCATCAGGAAATCGACCTAAAGAACCCTCGTACTAATCGCGGTAACCCAGGTTTCTCTGATGAAGAGCGCGAAAAGTTTACCAAGCTGCTTGATACAGGGTTCGTAGATACCTTCCGCGCGCTCCATCCAGAAACAACGGGTGCTTATTCGTGGTGGAGCTATCGCTTCAATGCGCGCGCTAACAATGCGGGATGGCGCATTGATTACTTTTTGGTAAGTGAAGCTTTGCGTGAGCAGGTTCAGATGGCAAACATTTATTCCGAAATATTCGGATCCGACCATTGCCCTGTTTCGTTGGAGTTGGATATTTAAGGCTTTTGTACAGTCGGAGTGTGCTTGTTACGGTCGGAGGATACCTGTACTACAATACGAAAGCTGAAATAAAATACGGCTTAGCTAGATGCAAACGAGCAAAACACATGCAAGTGACCAAACACTACATAGGTGGAAAGGCAATAAATGTCAGAACATATAAGCGAACCTTTGCAAGGTTCAATGGATCTAGAAAAAATTGAAGCAGGCGTTCGCATGATTCTGGAAGGAATTGGCGAAGATCCCGATCGTGAAGGACTGCAAAAAACTCCTTCGCGTGTTGCACGCATGTATGAAGAGGTGTTCGCTGGTCTTTACGAAGATCCTGCCGTGCACTTCGAAACCACCTTTGATGAACACCATGAAGAGTTGGTAATCGTACACGACATTCCTTTCTACTCTATGTGCGAACATCATCTGGTGCCATTTTTCGGCAAGGCGCACGTTGCCTACATTCCCGCAAAAAGCGGACGAATTTGTGGCATTTCAAAGCTTGCTCGTTTGGTGGACGCGTATGCTCGTCGCCCTCAGGTGCAAGAACGCCTTACTTCGCAGGTAGCAGACACCTTGATGGAGCAGCTTAATCCGCAGGGCGTTATTGTAATCATGGAAGCAGAGCATCTGTGCATGAGCATGCGTGGCGTTAAAAAACCTGGTTCGAAAACTACGACCAGTGCCGTCCGTGGTATATTCAAGAGCAGTGCAAGTGCGGCTACGCGCGCAGAAGCGTTGTCGCTATTGATGGGTCGATAACGTTACCCAAAACCGAAAGGATAAAAAATGCGTTGTGTAATTTCAGTTCTGGGTAAAGACCGCAGCGGAATCGTTGCAGCTATTTCTGGTGTGTTGGCAGAAAAGGGCGCCAATATCGCCGACATTAGCCAGACCATTTTGGACGATATCTTCAGCATGACCATGCTGGTAAAACTGGATACCGATATTGCTGGTTTTAACGAGGTGCAAGAAGCCCTTACTAAAGCAGGCGAAGATCTGGGTGTTCAGGTAATTATTCAACGTGAAGATGTATTCCAGGCAATGTATTCAATTTAAGAAACATCACTTCTAGGGGTAGCAATGACATCATTAGATCCACTAGAGCAAACAGATTCATCTGATCAAGCAAACCAGTCTAATCAGATAGGCCAGTCTGACCAAGCCAGCCAGCCTAATCAAGATGCCTTGGAAAACCAAGAGCATGCGAAAGATCAGAGCAACTCACAATCGCTTCGCGAGCAAGGGCAACCCTGTCCGAATGCTGGCGAGGCGTTTTCTTCATTTGCAGATACGATCGCAGCACTTCGCGCGCCTGATGGATGTCCTTGGGATCGCGAACAAACACACGACTCCATTGCGCATAACATGATCGAAGAAGCCTATGAAGCGGTAGACGCTATCGAGCATCATGACGTGGCGCATTTGCGCGAAGAGTTGGGTGACGTGTTGTTGCAAGTGGTGCTGCAAAGTCAAATTGCGGCAGACGCAGGTGAATTTGACGTTGCTGATGTGTGCCGTGATGTGAACGAAAAGATGATTCGTCGTCATCCGCACGTATTTGGTGACAAAGATGCCTCCTCGGCAAGTGACGTGCTTGATATTTGGGACAAGGTAAAACTTGCTGAGCGTAAGAATGCTGTTGGGCATAATGCCGATGGACAGAATGGAACCGACGAACAAAACGATACCGAGCAGCAAACTATCGCTGAGCCTGAAGGCTTACTGGATAGCATTCCCGTAAGTTTTCCCGCGCTGATGCAGGCGAGCAAGATTTCCCGCAAGGCAGTTTCAGTTGGGTTCGAATGGGACAGCGTTGAAGCGGTTTGGGAAAAGGTCGAAGAAGAAATTGCAGAATTCAAGCAAGCATGTGCCGAAGGTAATGCTCAGGCTATGGAGTTGGAATTTGGCGATGTCCTTTTCACTTTGGTTAATGTTGCCCGTAAGGTAAAAGTTGATCCCGAATCGGCACTGCGTGCAACATGCAGAAAGTTTCGTGAACGGTGGGCGTTTATGGAAGGTGCCGCTTGGGCTAGCGGCAAGAACATAGAAGATCTTTCCATGGATGAACTTCAGGAATTATGGGATCAAGCGAAACTTATGCAGCGCGTGCGCGCTGAAGTGCAGAACGAAGGTAGTCATGCCTAAAATCTATTCTCATAGTGTGCGTCTTGATAGTGCGCCAGCATCAAGCATCGATATCGTAGATGCGTTCTGCGTGCTACAAAAAGGTTTTACCGACCAGTTTGTGTATTACGACAAGGAACGCAAAAATCGCTACATGGGTCTTGGTCGTTGCATTGCTATTCCTTCTTTGGATAGTGCGGATTTTGTATTGCAAGGAGCGGAAAGTGCACCGCATCCCGCGGAAACCGCACAAAGTACTGCGCAAGCCGCGCAGCAATCTGCCTTGTGCCCAGCTCCTTGCCAGCCGATCTTGTTTTCGTTCAATCGATTCGACGAAGCAAATCCAAAACCTGCTGATGACATGATGTCATCTTTCCCAAAGGTACGTTTGATGGTGCCTGAGGTAGTGTTAATCGAAAACGAATCAGGCACGTTTTTGCAGGTAAACAGCTTAGGACCCGTGTATCCTGGCCGAATCGAGCGCTTCGCTCGTCATATTCGTGAAGCAAAACCGCGCACGCACCGAACGATGCCTTATTCCCTTACGCGCGATTCGTTTGAAGACTGGCAACACGTGATGGAAATTGGCCTCGGCCGAATTCAATCGCACCGAATAGACAAGCTGGTGCCTTCGCGTCGCGTGTATCTTAAAACCGAAGAGCCATTCTCTTCGAAGGACGTGCTCGTAAACCTAATCGACGGTGATGCGCGAGGCTGCGTATTCATGTATCGCTATGGCGATGTGTTCTTCTGCGGCTGCACGCCAGAACTTTTGGTGCGCAAGCAAGGAACCGCGGTTGAAAGCATGTGCTTGGCGGGAACCACATCGCGTGGTGCTAACGAGACTGAACGAAAGCAACGTGCCGAAGCCCTTTTGCATGATGACAAGAATCGTCGTGAACATGAATTTGTTGTACGGTTCATGCGCGATGTGTTCGGACGCAATTGTTTTAACGTCGACATTCCCGAAACACCTTCCATCAAGGCGCTTCGTCATGTCCAGCATCTGTGCACTCCTGTTGCGGCGCAGGTGATGGAGGGTCGCAGCTTGTTGTCGTTGGCAAGCCAGTTGCACCCAACCCCTGCGCTTTCGGGTACTCCTGTAGGCGAAGCCATGATGACCCTTCGTGAGGCGGAGTCGTATAACCGAGGCTTTTTCGGTGGCGCGGTTGGTTATGTGGATGGCGCTGGCGATGGAGAATTTTCAGTAGCAATTCGCTCGGGCGTTTTTGACGGAGAAGCTGGCTGGCTCTACGCTGGTTGCGGAATCGTTGACGGAAGCAATGCGCGCGACGAATTCGACGAAATAGATTTAAAGTTGCAAACCATCTTGAGCGCTTTTGCGGCGCCAGAGGAAAAGTAGCAGTGAATACAAAAACCATAGCGAACACAACAACAAAGAACGAAAGAAAGACAATTAAAACGAAGGCTGCGAACGTAATAGCAACGCAAGTAACGGACGCAACAGTTAATAACGGCGAATGAAAGTTTCGGCGCCGCGGGAAGGTGGTGCAAGATATGAAGGCATCAGATGAACTTGGTTTATACATCGGTTCGTTTTTTGACGAACTCATGCGCGCGGGCGTGCGTGATGTGGTGGTAAGCCCTGGTTCACGATCGACCCCGTTGGCAATGGTGGCTTACGAGGCGCATACCCGTTTTGGCGCTGCCTTTAATCTCTACCTGGATGTAGACGAACGAGGCGCGGGCTTTTTCGCGTTAGGTCTAGCCAAAGCCAGTGGTCGCGCGGTTGCTCTGGTATGCACTTCGGGTACAGCAGTGGCGAATTATTATCCTGCGGTGATGGAGGCAGAATCTTCTCGCATTCCGCTTATTGTGCTTACGGGAGATAGGCCTGCGCGCCTGCAGAAACTCGGAGCTCCTCAGACCTGCGATCAGGACAAGGTGTATTCCGATCATGTGCGTCGCTTTTTTAGCATGGCAGCTCCTAGCGCCGAAGAAAAGGAACTTGCCTATGTGCGCCAAATCGCTCGCGAGCTAGTTGCTTGCGCAGCGCCAGGAACGCACGGCTCGGCGCCTGTTCACGCAAATTTTCCTTTCGACGACCCGCTAACTCCCGCGATTGATCGCGAAGATCTTTTTTCTTGTTGCCGTATCGAAGGACACGATGTATTGCCTGCTGCCGTGCAAATTGACCGATCTCTTCCTTCAGCTCAGGCCGATCTGCTGGCAGAGTATCTGGATTCTCATAAGGTGATTGTGCTTGCTGGTGAAGGAACCTTTTCTATCGAAGCCATTCGCGACCAGGCACGACGCGACCGAGAAGCGCAGGCGTTGCTTGCCTTCAGCGAACGCTTCGACGCACCTATATTGGCAGACCCGCTTTCGCAGCTTCGATCTTACGGTCATCCTTCTGTGATTTGCGGCTATGACCAGCTCATTGGCACGCCCGATATGCCAGAGTTTGACGTGGTGATTCGCTTCGGGCGATACCCTGTTTCTAAGCGTGTGGCACAAACAATAGAAGCTCTGCGTCCTGCACAAATTGTGGTCGATGTACAAGAATCCCGCGATTTCAATGCGCAAACAACTACCTTTGTTCCTGCAGACCCCATGGACTTTGTAGCGGCTATGCTGGAAGCAGTTTCCTATAACTTTGAAGAAATGCCCGATGAGCGCGAAACACTTCCGATAAACATCCAGCAATGGGGTATGTTAGACCGCACGCGTACCGAACGCCTGCTTGCTTCCGATTTGCCTGTGAATAACTCCTTTGAAGGTGCGTATGTTCAAGCGCTGCTGGATGAACTTCCAGCCGAATCGCTTCTCTTTAGCGCAAATAGTATGTCGATTCGTGCTATTGATGAGTTTTACTTCAAGCGTGGAAAGCGTCTAACGGTGTTGGCGAATCGCGGCTTGAATGGTATTGATGGCACGGTTTCTAGTGCGCTTGGCGCAGCTCAGGAATTTGAACAAACGGTATTTTTAACGGGTGATCTTACGCTTCTACACGATCTGAATGCACTTGCTCTGCAGGGCGAAATGCTTTTGCGCGAATCGCAAGGATCACGCAGACCGAGTGTGGTTATCGTGCTTCTAAATAACAATGGTGGCGCTATTTTTGATATGTTGCCACAGCAGTCTGAAGATCCGTATTTTGAGCGCTTGTTCTTAACGCCTCATCAGATTGATTTTTGCGCTGCGGCACAAGCCTTTGGCGTTTCGGCAACGAAGACGGAATCGCTCGAAGCATTTCGGAGTGTGCTGAAGGAGCATTTGGGAAATCCAGGTATTTCGCTTATTGAGGTGCCCGTACCTTTGCAAGGAGTGAAAGAACGCTATGGACGCTACCGATAGAAAAGCGCCATTCGCGCGGGATTCTTTATGCGAGAATCCCGCGTCTGAAATGCCCTTGCGTGATAATTGGGCAGAACAACCGCTTCCGTGCTCTTTCACCTATAAAAGGTGTAGCTTTTTTTACCAGCTGTGGGGAAATCCAGAGTTGCCGCCTGTGGTATTACTGCATGGATTTATGCAATCTTCAACAAGTTGGAACAGCATTGCACGTTCGCTTACCAATCGTTTTTGTGTGTATGTGCTCGATTTTATAGGGCACGGGCTTACCGAAAAATCCAAGAAAGCTGCACGCTATACCTACGAAGATATGGCAGCATCAGTGGACTATTTCTTGCGCAAAGTGGTTTGTGCGCAGGAAAAACGCGGTCGCGAAAAGCGTGTCCATACAAGACGGGACCTCACAAATCGCAGTCAAACAAAACATACCCAAATAAAACGCGCCCACGTAATTGGCTATTCCATGGGCGGGCGCATAGCGCTTCGTCTTCTGCAAACCAGTAGCGATCTTCTGGCATCGGTTGTGCTAGAAAGTTGCAATCTTGGGTGCGCAACGGAAATAGAGCGAATAGAAGCAGCACAGCGCAATCAGGGCTGGGTGGATAGAATCCAGCACGATGGCATGGAAGCGTTTGTGAACTACTGGGAAACGCTTCCCATGTTTGCAACGCAAAAAGAATTGGGTTGGGACAAGCTTTTGCATGTTTCTCGTGCGGCAAATGACCCTACTTCTATGGTGCTTTGTTTGCAGGGTTCAGGAAAACAGGCCATGCCCCTAACCGAGGTAACGCTTGAAGCGGTTCGAACACAACGACAAATGGGGCTTCCAATGCTGTATATCTATGGCGATAAAGATGCGAAAAGTGCGGCGGTTGCTGCTACGCTTGAAGCTGAAGGCGTTTTAGTTTCTGTCATTCCTGCAGGGCATAATGTGCACTTAGAGGCTCCAATGCTTTATCTTAAAGAGGTAGTACATTTTTTAGCGAATACTGAAGCGGGAGCGTCGGGCATCGAAGCATAGTTTGAGTGCCTTTCGGGCAAAGCTCGAGCAAAGCTTAAGCGTGCGTAGGCGGCTAATTTCGATGCGAATTGCTCGCCCACAAAGGTAGCGCTCAATAAGTATAGAAAGGAACATGCATGAGTAACTTTCCCTGGGTAAAGGGTAAAGAATACGATGAAATCATCTACGAAACGTATGATGGCATCGCAAAAATTACCATCAACAGACCTGAGTGTCGCAATGCCTTTACCCCTAAAACCAATATTGAAATGTACGATGCGTTTTCTATCGCGCGCGACGATGCTTCTATCGGCGTAATTATTTTGACGGGCGCAAATCATGACGGCCGTCCTGAAGACCAGGCATTTTGCTCGGGCGGCGACCAGAAAAAGCGCGGCAATGGCGGCTATGTGGGCGAAGACAACATCCCTCGTCTCAACGTGCTTGACCTCCAGCGTCTTATTCGTGTGGTTCCTAAGCCTGTTATTGCTATGGTCAATGGCTACGCTATTGGCGGCGGCAATGTTTTGAACTACCTGTGCGACTTGTCCATTGCGGCAGAAACTGCAAAGTTTGGCCAGACGGGCCCTCGTGTAGGTAGCTTCGATGGTGGTTATGGCGCTTCTTATTTGGCCGCTATGGTTGGTCAGAAAAAAGCACGCGAAATTTGGTATTTGTGCCGCCAGTACACTGCGCAAGAAGCATTGGAAATGGGCATGATCAACAAAGTTGTTCCCTTTGACCAGCTGGAAGAAGAATGCGTTTCTTGGGCAAAAGAAATGCTCGCGCTATCTCCTACGGCACTTCGTTTCTTGAAGGCATCGTTTAATGCAGCAACCGATGGCTATGCTGGTATTCAGCAACTTGCAGGCGATGCTACCCTTTTGTATTACACCACCGATGAAGCCAAGGAAGGTCGCGATGCATTCAAGCAAAAGCGCCAGCCTGATTTCCAGCAATTCCCTAAGTTTCCGTAAGGAAGTGAACTAACCAATGATTACGCACCTGACACATTGGGCAAAACGCAAACCAGATGCTCTCTTCTTTTGTGTTCAGACCGACAAACAGTCAATCGAATATACCTTTCGAAGGGCGCATATAGCGGCTAGTGCTCTTGCGCGCGAATTGCAGCGCCATGGCTTGCAGCCTGGCGCAACGTTTGCCTGCAATGTGTATAACGGTGCGGAATTAGTGGTGCTTTCTTTGGCGGCAGCCTATGGCGGCTATACCCTTGCCCTGCTGAATCCTCGTCTTTCTGCTGAAGAACGTCAGCTGCGTTTGGTGGAATTGGAAAACGCAACAGGTGAACAGGGTATGGATGTATTCACGAATCAAATTGTGAATCGCTTGCTTATTGACGCAACGGGTTTTGATGCTGCGTCCTTTGGTCGTCTTCCTAGTGATGCGGCAGTACTTACGCGTCTTCAAGTTGAACTGGACCAATTTGTACAGACCCGTGCCGAAAACTTTGATGGCAGCGATGCTGGCTTGGTTATGTTTACCTCAGGATCGTCAGGCACACCCAAGGCAGCCTTCTTAACATGGAACTGCTTGATGGCTTCTGCCGCTGCAGCAAACGATGCCCTTGCAATTGAGGGCGAAGGTGTTTGGCAGATGGTGCTTCCCATGTGTCATGTGGGCGGCTTCCAAATTATGGTGCGCTCGCTTCTAAATGGCAGCACCTTTGTGGTGTATGAGCGCTATCAGCCTCAGCGAATCTTAAACGATGTGCTCAGCTTCCGCGCAACGCATATTTCAGTGGTCGACAAGATTTTGGCCGACTTATTGGAACATGATCACGACCGCATTATTACGCAGTACTCCTGCATCTTGCTAGGTGGCGCGGAACTTAATGAAAAGACCATCCAAAAGGCACTGCGCGCCAAAGCAAAGGTGTACGCAAGCTATGGCATGACCGAAACAGCGAGCCTGATTGCAGCAGCACCCGTAACGCGCAACTTTGATGGCGTGCTTCATGTGCTGGACGGCTACGATGTGCGTATTATGCGCCCCGATGAAGACGGCATCGGTCAACTTCATGTAGCAGGACCAGGCATTTTTGAGGGCTATTTGAACGCTCGCAAGGCATCAAGTGTTGACGGCTATTTCGTAACGGGCGACCGCGCCTCGCTTGATCGTAATGGTTTGCTGCGCGTGTATGCTCGCACCGAAGACTTAATTATCTCTGGTGGTGAAAATATCTACCCTGCTGAAATTCGCGATGTGTTGCTGAACATTCCAGGCGTAAGCGATGCGTATGTGTTTGGCACGGCGGATGAGACATGGGGGTATCGCCCTGTGGCATTCGTGGAGGCAGATTATTCTTCTAAAACCATAGCGCGCGATCATGAAGAATTGGGCCTTGATCCCGCCGAGACAGGCATTCGTGCGGCAAGCTGTCCGCAAGAATTCGCGCATATGATTCACGATTACCTGGATGATCATATGTCAAAACTTCATCATCCTAAGCACATTTTGGTATTGGATGAATTTCCGCTTACCGTTGCGGGTAAGGTTGACCGTATGGCGCTTAAGCAACGCTACGACAAGCGTATCGATATTAAGCGCCTGAGTATCTATCGCATAAAGCAGCCGTTTGTTCACGCGGTGAAAACCCCTAAAACTACGGTCGAAGAACGTGAGTCGTTCTTTGTAGAAATTGAAGACTGGGCTGGAAGGTTGGGTATTAGCGAATGTGTTTCGTTTAAGACCAACTGGTACTTGCCTGAAACCATTGAAGAAGATTTTCGCGTGGTGCGCGATTCTATTGCGCCGATTGTTCTGGGCGAGCGTTATTTGCATCCATCTCAGGTGTCGCAGTCTTTGGCAACGTTCCCCGATTTGGCAAAGTATCCCATGGCAAAAGCAGCCGTTGAACCTGCGGTATGGGATTTGTACGGCAAGATTGTAGGACAGCCGCTTTCGAAGTTGATTGGTGGGTCCAATCAAGAAAAAATTCTGGGTGGCGTAGTTATTGGTTTGGGTACACCAGAAGAAGCGTGCAACCAGGTAGATGCGGCGGTTGCGGCGGGCTATACGCGCGTAAAGATGAAGGTGCAACCCGATACGGTGCTTGCTTGTGTGGCGAAGGTACGCGAAGCGCATCCCGATCTCGTAATTATGTTGGACGCAAACCAGTCCTTCGATGAAACCAACTTGGATGTGTTGGTTAAACTGGATGAATACGATATTGCTTGTATTGAAGAACCTTACAATCCTGCGTATGTTCCCAAGAACGGGGATACCAATTTATTTGCACGCTTGTCCGAATTGCAAGACAACATCAAAACACCTGTGTGTTTAGACGAATCGGTTGTTACTGCAAGTGATATGGAACAGGCTATGGATTTTGAAAACCTAAGGTGCTATGCGCTTAAGGTTGCAAAATTTGGTGGCATTCAGCCAACGCTTGATTTTTATAACTGGGCTCGCGAACAGGACAAGCTTACTTGGATGGGTGGTATGTTCGATACAGGTGTTTCGAAGCGTATGCATGCAGCTTTTGCAACCTTGCCTGGGATGGATTTGCCTGCAGATGTTTCGGATTATTCGGAATACTTTAATCACGACACTGCGCTACCGCCTTTGGAGTTAGACAATGGCGAATTGGTTTTGAATACCGTGGACCATCCTGCAGGATTGGGCTGCGTGCTTGATAAGGAATACTTGCAGTCAGTCTTAGTGGACGAAGTAACGATTACTAAAGAATAACTATCGATATGCAGGCGACCAATATTGCAAAATCGTTAAATAATGTTGCAACTTTGCTAAATAATTTGCTCTTGTTCTCGTATCATACAAATACAAGGATTTGAAGAATATCTCGCTCATGCCGTATTCGTAGTTCGGGTGGGTGAATTCCTTAAATCAAAAACCTGAGACAAAACCACTGCCACCTTCCCCTAACGCAGATGGCTTTTGCGGGTTATCTGCGTGACAAGATATACGTGAAGGACAAAAACAGTGATTGAATTCAGTGCTTTTTTGACAGCGTTAACAAGCAGCCCAGTTCTAGTAATTGTGTTGCTACTTACGTTGGGGGCTACGGTAGTAAATGGTGCAACGGACGCACCAAACGCAATTGCTACAGTAGTAGGCACACGAAGCATGTCTCCAGGTGCAGCCATCGTTATGGCAGCAATATGCAACTTTATTGGCTTGCTTGCGGTTACTACTGTTGGCGCTGCGGTAGCAAAAACCATATTCACTATGGCGAATTTCGGGGGAGATAACGAAGCGGCTTTGCTTGCGCTAGCGGCAGCGATGATAGCGGTTATTGCTTGGGGTGTTATTACCTGGGTATTTGGTATTCCTTCTTCTCAGAGTCATTCGCTGATTGCAGGCATTACGGGTGCTGCTATTGCTTTGCAAAATGGTATCGGCGGCGTTAATCCCGACGAATGGGTAAAAGTTTTATACGGTCTGGTTATTTCTACGGGCTTAGGTTTTTTCTGCGGTTGGTTATTTACCAAGCTCATAGAATTTTTAGCTCGAGGAATCAACCGTCGAAAGTCGGCGAACTTTTGGCATTGGGCTCAGATTATTTCTGGTGCAGGCGTTGCTGTTATGCATGGTGCCCAGGACGGTCAGAAGTTTTTGTCGGTCAGTATGATGGGCATTATGCTGTGCATGGGAATGGGTACCGAAACGGGCGATGTAAACTTCCCGTTGTGGCTGGTGTTGTTGTGCGCAGCAACCATGGGCCTCGGTACTGCTATCGGCGGCAAAAAGATTATCAAAAGCGTTGGCATGGACATGGTAAAGATGGAACCGTACCAAGGGTTTGCCGCTTGTCTTTCCGCTATTTTCTGTATTGGTTTAGCAAATGGCACAGGTATGCCCGTATCCACAACGCATACTAAGACCACCGCAATTATGGGTGTGGGCGCATCGAAGCGCTTGAGTAACGTGAAGTGGGGTAAGGCTGGCAACATGGTTCTTGCGTGGGTACTTACCTTCCCGGGATGCGGCATCATAGGCTATGTACTAGCGAAGATATTCATATTGTTCTAAATAAGCATTCGCAGGGTAAAGAACCAACAAATAATTAGAGCTTAAGGCGACGGCAAGGCGAAGATATAGCAAGGCCAATTGAACCAATACTTTCAGAGCGCCCTATCGGGCGTTTTTTCTCGGGGGGGGTACCTAGAAAAGGACACCCAAATGACCGAAAAACCCAGTTAAATTACCACTTTTTCGAAAAAACATAACTTTCTTTAAGAATAGTAGGATCAAAGCTGCTAAGATTGATTCCGTATTGTGAGTGGACAACTACGCCCAAAATGCGGATTGTCCGAGGGGTTTGTCGCAAATACGTAACATTTCTTTTAGTTACCTAAACTTTATTGGGGTTTTTCGTATAGGAAAGGTTGTTGGTATGTCGTTCAAGGGTCGTCACTCATTTGGTATGAGTAGCTCCCGTAAACCTTGGGGTGGGAATGACAAAGCAAAGAATGGAAAACATTCTGCCGCTTTGACTGATTCTCGAAATATCCTCCGGGGGGGGGGGCGCTTCTAAGCAGGTAGGCGCTGCAGCAAGGAACTTTAGTCGCAATAATGCAGGCAAAGTTGGTGCAGTACTAACCGCGCTTCTCGCAGTAATTCTGGCAGTTTCGTTGGCTATGCCAGCAGGCACTGCATTTGCGGCGGAGAAGACATCGGATGGTAATACCACTGGTTCATATACAGAGAACCTGGGTGACAACTCTTCTACAAGATATGCTGGTCGAGTATGGACGGACAAAACGGTCTATACTGAAAATGCGACTTTTACAGGTGACGCAGGAAGCGTTACCGTTCAGAATGATTCTGACTTCTTGGTAGCTTATTCGGCACTGGCCACAACACAGAATGTCACCGGCAAAAGTTCGGTTCCTGTTGATGTGGTTTTTGTAATCGATAATTCTAATTCAATGGATGATCCGATTGAAGACCGCGAATGGTGGGAAGGCCAGGCTCCATCTCGTCTGGAATCAACTGTTGATGCGGTAAATGCATCCATTGCAACCATTATGGAGTCTCATCCTGATTCCAGAGTTGCGGTAGTTCTTTACGGCTCAAATGCACGCACCTTGATGCCGTTAGGGCATTACTCTGCATCCACCAGCGGGCAGCATAGTGGAGATTATATCTGGTACAGCAGTAATTCTGATTGGTCGGGAAATACAGACACCACATTTGGTTCGGTAGCCAACAATCAGAATTTGGAAATGGAATCCGGCGAGCGTGGTACCAACATCCATTCAGGTGTGGATGTCGGTATGGATATTCTGAAGGGTGCGACTAATATCGGCGAAGGTGCTTCCAAACACGTGCCTGCACTTGTTTTACTTTCAGACGGTGCGGCAACTTTCGCAGGAAGCGGCAACTGGTGGGATCCTTCTGGTTCTCAGGGTATAGGATCGGAGCCAAGCGTTACCTTCTCTATGGAAACAGCAATGCATGCCCAGTATCAGAAGCAGCTTGTGAATAATCACTACGGCGTTGACACTGATGCAAATACTTCTTGCAAAATCTATACCATTGGTATGGGTATTGAACAGCTTGCAGGAAGTGAAAGAAATATTGCAAGGCTTGCGTTGAATCCAGGCACTTATATTACCGAAAACAATAACGAAGCTAATGCGATGGAGACTGCATGGAATACTTATCTGCGTGGTCAGAATCCGACTATGCAGTATCCATCGGGCACAAGTTGGGGTACAACAAACTACAGCAATTATACCTTCCGTCATCCAAGCAGTGGTGACATCTCCACCATCGCATATAACGACGGATACTATTCTGCTGAAAATGCAGAAGATGTAACGAATGTATTCGACGACATCACCAGTGAAATTGTTTCCGCATCTGCTCAGGCACCGACTCAGATTGAGGGCGGTGACCCACTGCACAGCGGTTACTTAACCTACACCGACCCCATCGGTGAATACATGGAAGTGAAGGACATCAAGTCCATCATCTACGGCGGACAGGAGTTTACGCAGAAGAGTTCTTCCACTAGCGGAAACACAACAACCTATACCTTTACAGGTGACAAGATCGAATCACCTGTATATGGTGAACTTGATGTATCACTTATTGAAATCACCGTAGCAAAGGATGATAACGATAACGAAACCCTTACCGTAAAGATTCCTGCTGCCGCTATTCCGTTGCGTGTGAATACGGTAGACATTGACGAGAACGGTGCTATTACTAATACCAACAACAATGCATATCCTGCACGTATTCTGTATGCAGTAGGCGCTCGTGAGGGCGTAGATATGGATACGCTGGAAGGAGTTAGCGACGATTACATCAGCGCTAACATGACTGAAGACGGAAAGAATGTAAACTTCTACAGCAATAAGTACAGTGGCAACAGACAGAATGATAAGACTGTGGGAGATGCCAAGGTAACATTTACTGCAGCTGAAACAAATCCGTTCTTCTATGTACAGGAAGACACGCCTCTCTATACAGCGGAAAATACCAACTCTCCTGCTACGAGTGTACAGAACAACGATACTCTCTACTATTTCCAGATTACCTACTACGAAGGTAACGAGAAAAAGACTGAGTGGGTATCAAGACCAGGATCATCCTTCTGGCATAACGGATCGACCGATGCCACCATTACTACATTAGATAGTGGCCAGGTTGCCATTAAACAGGGTGCACCAAGACTTGGCTACCTTACTGATTTTGCACAGACAAAGGGTGAAAACACCACAAACACTGCAGAGCAGGTATTCCATCCTGTATATGACGGCAACGGTCAGTTCACGGTATATCTTGGCAATAACGGCGTACTTCAGGCAGACGCTCCTAAGTCTCTGGCAGTTGAAAAGGATGTAGCTGCAGGTGAAGGACTTACAGCTCCTGATGCTGACTTTACATTTGAAGTAACTGTAGCAACCAAGGCTGATACTACAGGCGATGCGATCCTGACAGATACAGATGGTCAGACAACTGATCAGGAACTGACCTTTGACGCTGACGGCAAAGCAACCTTCACTCTTAAGGATGGCCAGTCCTTAGAAATCCTGAATGTAGGTGAAGGTGTTGACTACACCGTAAAGGAAATCAATCTGCCTGCTGGCTTTACTTCTGACCAGGCAGACAACACCAAGACAGGTACCATTTCTGCGACCGATGCAGACAACGTAGTAACCTTCACGAATACCTATAATGTAACTTCGGTAACTACTGATGACCTGAATATCGACCTTGGCGGCACCAAGAGCATTACAGGCCGTGACTTCCAGGCGGACGATAGCTTTGTATTCACCATCGCTGCGGCTCAGGCAACACCAAACGCTCCACTGCCTACCGAAGACATTGATCAGGATGGTAGTGCTACTACCGCCACGGTAAATCCGACATCAGGCGATGAAGTTTCCTTCAAATTTGGCAATGTAACCTTCGATAAACCAGGTGAATATCGTTACGTTATTAGAGAAACTACGGGTACCTTGCCGGGTATTGACTATGACGGCGCACTTTATCGTGTGAACATCATTGTTAAGGATAACGGCGACGGCACGCTGAGCCTTGCTAGTGCTGGCGGTGGTCTCACGGGTGCTGGCAACGTAAGTTACCCGACCAATCCATTTATCCAAGTTTGGGATGGCGACCAAGCTGGTGCTGAAGTAAGCGCCGTAGCATTTGAAAACAACTACAGCGCAACCAGTGCAGAAGCCACCATTCAGGGCACGAAGGTGCTTAACTTCACCAACAGTGACCGCATCCTTGCTGACGATGATTTCACGTTTACCATTGAAGCTCTCGGTTACAACACGGACGGTGGAGACCAGTTCAACCAGGTACCTGCTGGAGACCCCGAGCAGCCTATGCCTGCCAATACTGAAGTAAATAACGTAGCCAACGGCAATGTTATCTTCGGTGAAATGACTTTCACTCAGGACATGATTGGCAACACTTACGGCTACAAGATTACTGAAAAGCTTCCGCAAGGCGTGGATGAAAACAATCCAACCCTGAACGGCGTGACTTATGACACCTCTGAAAAGATTGTTAAGGTCACGGTAACCAGGTCTGATGAAGGCGGAGAAGAACACGTAGTTGCAACCGTAACGCCGAACGACGGCACGGCTGAAGCTGCTAAGAACTTCACGTTCACCAACACTTACAAACCTTCTTCGGTCACGGTTGGTGAAGACACCGACGACGCCATTACAGTGCAGAAGACCTTTACTGGCCGCACCTGGAACGACAGCGATACGTTTGAATATACGCTGAAAGCACTTGATGGCGCACCTGCACCTACTCAGACCACGTTGAGCATTGATAAGCCTGCAGGCGGCACTTCAAACACTGCAGCGTTCGGTGACATTACTTTTGTAAAAGAAGGCACATACAAATATGAAATCACTGAAACCAAGGGCAACCTGGGTGGTGTTGATTACGACGAACACACCGCTACGGTAACCGTGACGGTGACGGAAGATATAGCAACAGGTACGCTCAGTGCTGATGTTTCCTACGACAACAGCGCAGCTGAGAATGACAGCGACAAGGCTGTACAAAATGCTGCAGCATTCACCAATACTTATAAAGCTACGTTCGACACAGGCACGACGGTTAACCTGAATGGCACGAAGGAACTGACGGGCAAAGCGCTTACAGATAGTATGTTCTACTTTACGGTAGATCCTCAGGAGGTAAAAGATGGTATCGATGCTCCCCTGGGTGCAAGCGCAGAAACTAATCCCAACAAGGCTGACGGTTCCATCCAGCTGTTGAAGAATGTTACCTATACGGAAGCTGGTGACTACGTATACATCATCAGGGAACAGATTCCTTCTAATCAGGCTAAAGGTATGACCTACGACGAGTCTGAATATCGTGTAACGGTAACGGTTACGGATGACCAGCAGGGCAATCTGACGGCAAGCGAGCCAAAGATTGAAAAGAAGGAAGCTGGTGCAGCTGACTATACGGAAGCAGACGCAGTTGTATTCGAAAACAACTATGAACCTCTTTCCATAACAATTGCACCGCTGCAGATAACAAAGGTTCTCGACGGTGACAGAAATACTCCTCTCCAGGATGGCGAATTCTCATTTGAAATGAGTGTGGTAAGCGCTGATCCAGAAGACGGTATAACTCTGCCGCAGCAGACAGTCGTTGAAAACAAGGCTGGCGGAACTGTACCGTTTGGCGATATAACATTCACCAAAGTAGGTACATATAAGGTACAAGTAAAGGAAGTTGTTCCTGATGAGGCGCATAAAGTTCCTGGAGTAGAATACGATACCCATGTGAGAACGACTACCTTTACGGTAACCGATAACGATGGGCAGCTTGCAGTTCAAAGAAGTGGATATGACGGAAGTCGAACCTTCACCAACAAGTACACAACAACAGGTACGCTTGATGGCGCAACCAACCTTGAAGTAACTAAGAGCTTCACAGGCAGGGATAACGACGAATGGCTTGATACAGATTCGTTCGGATTCAAGCTGGAAGCTGCTGATGAAGCAACCACGAAGGCTATCACTGACGGCGAAGTGGTACTTCCCGATAACGCAACTTCACTGGTAATTGACGCACAGACCGCTGACCACAAGGCAGCCTTTGGCGACATCATCTTTAATGCAGAGGGCACCTATATCTTCAAGGTAACGGAGACCGTTCCCGCAGATGAGGATAAGATTGCAGGTGTAACCTACGACGACCACGAAGCAACTATTACCGTTACTACCACGGATAACGGTGACGGTACGCTCAGGGTAACGCCGCAGGTTGGTGCAGATGCCCTGACGTTTACCAATACCTATGAGCCTTCAGGTAAAGTAACGGTTGGTGCAGACGACATTGATCTTTCGAAGGTCTTTGAAGGTGCAACATGGGATGAAAATTTCAGCTTCGACTTCATTATTGAAGCAAGCGAAGAAACCCCTAATGCTCCAATGCCAGAGGAGACTACCGTAACGCTTACTTCTGAAGATGCTGAAGTCCAAGGCGACGGAACCTACAAAGCTGACTTTGGCTTCGGACCCTTCACCTTCGATGAATTAGGTGATTACAAGTACATCGTTAAGGAAAAGGCAACTGAAGATGCTCTGGGTGAAAGCTATAACCCGGGTATTAAATACGACAACCATAAGGTAGTAATAACTATTTCAGTAACTGACAATAAGCAGGGCGGTTTTGCAACAAGCGTAAGCTATGAAGGCGAAACAACCTTCAATAACACTTATGCTGCAGAGTTGGACTACAACGCAGCAGGTGGCTTGGTTATTGAAAAGACCTTGGTTGACCACGACATCGCAGCTGGTCAGTTTGAGTTCACGGTAACGGGAACCAATGACGCCGCGAAGACGCTGCTTGGTGCGGATGGCACTAAGGTGGTTTCTACCAAGGGCTCAACTATGGGTGACAGTGGCAATGCAATAGAAACCATCCAGCTGTTCGACGAAATGGTATTTACCCATACGCACGACACCTCTGCAGATCCTGAGTACACCTTTACGGTGAAGGAAACCACGGGTGGTGACGAAGGCGCTGGTTATACCAACGACGACACGGAATACACCGTAACCATCAACGTTATTGACGACAAGCAGGGTGGCCTGACTGTTGAAACAAAGGTTACGGGTGGTAGCGTTGATAAAACCTACACCTATAGTAACGACGGCGGAGAAACCGAAAACGCAGTGATTCCGTTCACCAATACTTATGAAGCAAGCGGTTCTTTGGGTGGCAACGGCGCAACGTCGCTGAGTGCTACCAAGGTAACCAATGGTCGCGATATGACTGAAGGCGAATTTGACTTCACTGTTACGGCTAAGAGCAATGTTGATCAGAACGTCAAAGAATACGCAACTGGTTCAAACGTTGCAGCAGGTGACGGCGTTGCGGGTGCGGTGAACTTCTCTGAGATTAAGTTCACTAAGGAATCGCTGAACGATGACGTAGCTGCAGGCTATGCAACCTACAACGATGCAGACGGTTCTTACACCTATTTATTTACGGTTGCTGAAGTAACTAACGGTTTGGCGGAAGAAGGCATCACACCTACCGATTCCAGCTTTACCGTAAACGTAGTGGTAACCGATAAGAATGACGGCACCTTAAGCGTGGCGGTAGCCTATCCACAAGACAGCAACAATACGCTTTCGTTTGTGAATACCTATGAAGCAGAGGAAGTACCGCTGTCCATTAGCGGTAAAAAGCAGATCGACAACGGCGGTTGGGCAGATGCTCCTACCTTGGCAGACATTGAGGGCAAGTACACCTTTACCCTGACCGGTGTTGACGAAGACGGCAATAACGCTCCGCTTCCAGGCAATGCAACGGACAGCGTGACGGCTAACAATGATGCTTCTGGCAGCGTTGACTTCGGCACCATTACCTACACGCTTGAAAACGTGTTTGGCGCTGAAGAGGCTGCCGCAGATACCGCCGATGTAGAAGCAGCTGATGTAGATGCATCCACAGAAGGTGTTGAAGCTACCGAAGATACTGAAACCAATGAAGGCATTGAAACCTATGCGGGCGTTGAGCGCAGCAAGACCTTCACCTACACCATTGAAGAAGCTGGCGACGTTGACGGTATTAGCAACGATGAAGCTCAAACCTTTAAAGTTACCGTAACGGATAACGGACAGGGTAAACTCACTGTTGCTACTGACCCTGCAGCAGGTTCGCTCTTTAGCTTCACTAATACGTATAGTGTGACCGAAGAAGGAAGCACTCCGACAGATGGAAGTTTGACGTTAAGTAAGACCCTTACTGGCCGCGATATGAGCGACGGTGAATTCTCCTTCGAAATGGTTGGCACTAGCGACAACGCAAAGGATATGAAAGCCACTGGCGTGAATGCTGCAGCAATTGACGGCGAAGCTGGAAGCGTTGCCTTGAGCCCCATTACCTTTAAGGAGCCTGGAACCTACGAATTCCAGATCCGCGAAGTAAACAACAAGCTTGGTGGCGTGGATTACGATGCATCTACCTTAACTGCGAAAGCTGAAGTTTCCAGCGATGGGGCTGGCAAGATGCTTATTGAATGGACGGTCTTCGATGCTAATGGTAATGAGGTGACCGAAAAGACCTTCAATAACACCTATACAGCAAAAGACACTTCCGTAGTTCTTGGTGGTACTAAGGTTCTTGATGGCCGTGCTCTTGCTGAAGGCGAGTTCCAGTTCAAATTGGCAGATGCTGATGGCAATGAAATCCAGACTGTAAGCAACGATGCTAAGGGCGGCTTCACCTTCGACAAGATTACGTATAGCGACCCTGGTGAGTACAGCTACATAATCACTGAGGTAGTGCCTGCAGATACTGATGCTGAAACAGAAGGCGTTCAGAGCAACGGAGTTACCTACGATACAACAACCTATAACGTTAAGGTTGTTGTAGAAGACGACCTGAAGGGCAACCTGAAGATAACTCAGCTTACCTACAATGACGAAGCTAAGCTTCCAGTATTTACCAATACCTACACGGCACCTGCTGAACCTGAGCAGGGCGGCGAAGGCGACGGTGACGGCGGCTTGTTCGGCATGGCTAAGACGGGTGACTTCACAGGTGGCATTATGGCAGCGCTTGCCGCGGTTGTTGCCGCTGCAGCTGCAGGCGCAACCTATGCAGTTCGCAAGATGCGCCGCCCACGTGGTCGTCATGCACGATAAACCTTAAGACCTTCAAAAGCGCGAAAAATAAGAAGGCTTAAAGAATCCAAGGGAGTTCGAGACATAAGCGCTCGAACTCCCTTGTTGATTTTCAATCACTCTTTTGATTTCGGGATTTCGGAAAATTCGTACGTCTAAAAACTCGTAACTTAGAAAATCGCGTTTCGATTCTCAATTTCGAAATTTGCTATTTGGAATTTTGAAACCCCTAGCAAATTCAATTCTGAAAAATCGTAGCGTTGGCATCCATCATCCGTGGAAGTACTACAAGGGGATGATCAAATGAACTGGAGTATGTCGCTTCGGCGAAAAGCAGCCGAACTTTTCGAAAAAGGCATGGGCTATAAAGCGGTATCGTCTGAGTTAGGAATTAATCGTGAAACCGTGCGTGACTGGTCGTATACCTGGCGTGCGCTAGGCACCGAGGAATTTCTAACCAGCCACGCAGGCGAACGAGTTACCTATTCTCCTGAAATAAAAATGGCGGTAGCCCGCGATAGGCTTGGCGGCATGGGCGTGGTTGAGGTTATGGCGAAGTATCACATCCCAAATCGTCATCGCGTAAAAGAATGGGTTGGAATGTATTCTGAAGCAGGCGAAGACGCCTTTAAATAACTTCAGTGGTGCCTAATTGTGTAGAGGAACGTTCTCTGTGGAGAGGAGCCCCCTCTGTAATTCTTAATTTAAAGGAAAGAGACATCAAGCAATTTCAATGCCTATTTGTTTGCGCCTTTTCTTTTTAATTTACCAATGAGTAGCTGCTAGTTGTGTTTGATTCGCTGTTTCGTTTAGGCCTGCCAGCAGATTTTGGATTATTAAAACGATCCATAACGTCGCACGCTAACACCATTCGAGTGTTTCCGATTTTTTCTGTTCGCAAGATTTTTTCTTTAATAAGTGAATGGATTCTAGGACAAGAAACATCAAGAATATCAGCAGCTTCTTGAACTGTCATGTAAGCATCTAAAACCGAAGCGGGATCTACAACAGTTGCGATTCCCATTCGGATATCGTTTTGAGAACAAGCATGCCCGAATTGCCCGATTGAATTCGGTTCCTCACCATTTTTTATCTTTGAAGATAAGTGCAGCGCTAGTATGTCCTGAGCCATATACGATGCATCTGCAAGATTGCTGCCCTGAGTGGTGAGTCCTAATTCAGGGAACAAAACGTCGTAGCCTCCGATGATATTGGGGGTAAAAATGGCTTCGTATATAAATCGTTTCATGGCAAGCTCGTTTCTGAAAGAGATTTAGCTTATATCGCGTTTTATTCCGAGGGCTCGTTTTCTAATATCGTTTTCTACACCAGGAGAAAACGTCTTTTTATGTTGAGGAAGATAAATCTTAGTTCCCCAGGGCATTGTGAACTCGTCGTGCTCTTTACCGTGAGCAGTGAACTTTTATCCATTTTGCTTAATAAGCTTAACTGCTTGACGATAAGTTAAAGGCACTTAGATCACCCGCTATAGTTAATTATAACTACTAGTAATAATTATTTAGCAAAAATATTATGATCAGTAAGTTTTTTGAAATTCTGTACTACGAAGAAATGAAAGCTATTTCTATCATTGCAGATCAAATTCACATTAAAGAGAAAAATAGACACAATAAGTTGCACAAAAGAGCGAAGAGAAGTGCATACAAGTCTAAAGCGCAACACACATAAAGTGCATAAGGATTGCATAAAGAGTAGCTAGCGCGAATGAAAGCTTTCATAAAAAAGAGACATCAAGTATCTTGATGTCTCTTTATCTGTAGCTATTTGATTAAACCTGCCATAGTAGATTTGTTGTATTGGTTCACATCGTCATGGCGAAAATGCGCGATTTCAAACATTAAACAAACGTAGCGCGATTTTGAATCGATCTCTCTGCAGCTCAACTAACTCAAGCGCTGAATCAATTCCACCATATCTTTACCAAGCTGATGAGCCAGAAGTGGCGCAATAGGATCTTCCTCTACGCTGCGGCGCCAACGAGGTTTGCCGTCCTGCATACCTGCCATCAATGAACCAGTAATACCCGAGGCAATAACAGGGCCTTCGGGACGAGGATGCACAATAAGCATTTCGTGAGTAGCAAAGAAGTTTTCCAGCACTGCATTCGTGCTTTCTGCGCCACAGTTATCCAGGCCAGACATCGTCAAAAAGCCGCCAACCTTGCCTTTTAGCTGGTTGGAAGTCATATGAAGAGGGCGCGTGCGATCGATGAAATTTTTCATACGCGCGGTAACATTGCCAAAGTAGTCGGGGGAGCCCAAAATAATGCCATCGGCATCAAGCATCTTCTGCTTCAGTTCGTCCATGTCATCGCTGATAGAGCACATTGGCTTAAACAGGCACTTGTTGCAGCCAGCGCAAAATTCAATGTCCAGCTCGGCCAAATCGACCATTTCGGTTTCGGCGCCTAAAGCAGCAGCTTCGTCGAGGGCCATCTGCAAGAGTTTGCTGGTATTTTCGCCTACGCGATGGCTTCCGTTAATAGCAAGGATTTTCATAGTGAACCCCTTTTCGAATACCCCGTATCTTGTCCCTTATACGTATTGTACAGGGAGCGAGGGTGCAGATAAGCATCCAAATTCACCAAGAATAAAACCATTTGGTGTCTTGTACGCCTGAACAGCGAAAAACACCGCTACAATATGAATAAGACAATAAAGGGGAATTGTTCTGTTCGAATTTGTTTCATCATGTGTTTCTAATTCTGGGGCGCGTGAGATGCATATTTTAAGGAGGGGCTATGGACATTAAGCTTCATTATCAGGAGAAGGGCGAAGGTTTCCCGCTTATTTTGCTTCATGGCAATGGTGAAGACTGCACGCGTTTTAGGCATCAGATCGAATACTTCTCAAAGGAAAATCGCGTAATTGCTATCGATACGCGCGGTCATGGTGAGTCTCCTCGCGGCACAGCTCCATTTACGTTTGATCAGTTCGCACAAGATTTGCTCGACTTTATGAACGAGCATGGTATTTTCCGCGCGAACATTTTGGGCTTTTCTGATGGCGGTATTACGGCGCTTCTGTTTGCGCTCAATAATCCTGAGCGCGTGAACAAGCTTATTTTGAATGGTGCAAACTTAAACATCGAAGGTGTTATCGAGCCTGTTCGCGAACGCATTATTGCTAAAGCGAAAGAATGCGAAGCAAGGAAGAACGAAAGCGAGCGCGATATGAAGCGCTACGAGCTGTGGAACCTCATGGCATCTCAGCCCGCTATCGATCCGAAGCGCCTTGCTGCACTGGAGGTACCAACGCTAGTTATCGTAGGTACTAACGACATGATTTCTGGCGATCATACAGAACTTATTTACAAGAGTCTGCCCAAGTCGGAATTGGTACTCATTCAGGGCGACCACTTCATCGCCTACGACAACCCCGTACCTTTCAATGCGGCGGTTGATAAGTTCTTGAAAGAATTTATGTAAGAAGTTTTCTGGCGTCCGCTTTATGCGGGCGCTTTTTCTTATGGACGCGAGGGCTACGCGTGCTTTCACTACGTACGGCTTAGCGTGTGTTTGCGCAGCGTACAACTTAGTGTGTACGTGCGCGCTTTCGCCGTGGATGAAAGCTATGCATGGGCAAGTGCGTTTCCATGAAATAAAGCTAATGGTTTATCCGCTAGTAACGGCGTATGATTTATGAGGGGAAAAGAAAGGGGATCATATGTCATACAAATACATTCTTACCGAAGAGCGCGACGGCATTTATATTGTTACGCTCAATAGGCCTGAGGCAAAAAATGCTATCAACAGCGCTATGTGGTTGGAGCTTTGTCAGGCGTTTGATCACTTGGAGCAAACTGATTCGTTGCGTGTGGGAATCATCACCAATGTGGGCGATTGCTTCTGTGCGGGCAGCGACCTTAAAGAAATTGCTGCAGGAACTATGCATGCACCCGAAGGATATGAAAAAAGTGGATTCGCCGGCATGTGCAAGCGTTATATTTCTAAGCCGATTATTGCTGCGGCAAATGGACGCGTGTTAGGTGGCGGCGTAGAAATTGTGGTTGCTTGTGATCTTGCTATCGCGGGCACCGATTCGGAATTTTCACTACCAGAACCTCGCCGTGGTTTAACGGCAGCAGGCGGCGGTCTTTTGATGCGCATCATGCAGATGATGCCCGCAAAACCCGCGATGGAGCTCATGCTTACCTGCGAGCCATTTTCTGCCAAGAAGGCAGAAGAGTGCTTCCTTATTAATAAAGCAGTAGAGCCAGGCACGGTTTTGGATGAGGCCATTAAGATGGCTGAGCTTATCTGCAAAGGTGCACCGCTCGCTATCGAGTGTACCAAACGCACGGCTTACGAAACTATGGGCGAAAACGTGGTTTATCCTTCTAAGGGTTGGGAGATTCTGGAAGAGATTGAAAAGATTACCCAAACTAGCGAAGACAAGATTGAAGGCGCTACGGCATTTGCCGAAAAGCGCGAACCTGTTTGGAAGGGCCGCTAAGCTCGCGCGATTCTGAGCGCAAGGGTTACATATTGAAAAACTTGATGATAGGATACGGCGCGCAAGTGCCGTATCCTTCTTTTGTACGGGTTTTGTACAGAAATGCGCTGCGTAAAAGCAGTGCGCAAGGAAAATGGTTACGAATAAAGCAGCGCTGCGCGCGAGGGGTTAATCGTGGAATTCGAACTATCAGACAACCAAAAAAATATTATTGCGACGTTTCGCGCATTTGGCGAAGAGGTTTTTACCGCGGACCATGTATTTCAGTGGCGTCGAGATCAAGGCTTGCCCGACGAGGTAGTAAAAGGCTTTGTTGATCGCTATTTCGCTTTAGACAAGGTGCAAAGCGATGGCCATCGTGGGCTCGATATTATGGGGCAGACGCTTATCTTGGAGGAACTTTCTCGTTGTGCGGGTGCGGCGCTTCCGTTCCAAAACGACTTGTTTAACCTGCAGATTCTAAGCGGATTTGCGGATGACGGTGTGGTTTCTGAGGTGCTGGAAAATTATCGCAACACGGGCCGTCTGATGTTTTCGCTTGCAGTTTCTGAACCTAACGCGGGCTCTGACACCATGAGCATGAGCACTTCAGTTGAAACGCGCAACGGCAAACTCGTTCTCAACGGTCAGAAAACCTATGTAAACAACGGCGAGTATTCGCCCAATATTTTGGTAGCAGCAATCGATAGAGATAATCCGAGTGCCGACAAATATCCGCCGCTTTCGTTTTGGCTGATTCCTCATAATTTGCCTGGTATTCGTGCAATTCCTATCAATAAGATTGGTCAGTCCATGGTGCCGTTCGCTTCGGTTTCTTTTGACGAAGTGGAGCTGAAACCTGAATATCGTCTTATTGGTCACAAAGGCGGTTTCCGCCATCTGTTTAGGTTGCTGGAATATGGTCGCGTGTTCACGTGTGCGTCTTCACTTGGTATGGCACAGGCTGCAATGGAAGATGCAGTAGAAAACGCCCGCGGTCGTAGAGCATTTGGTGTGCCAATTGGGCAGTTCCAGCAGATCGAACAGATGCTTACCGACATGGAAGTAAGTCTGCGAACCATGAGAGCGATGCTCTATCATGCGGCTTGGTCAATCGAGACAAATCATCCTGAAAAGCGCTTATCGGTTGCGCTGATGAAGCGCTATATTCCCAAAACCGCTACTCAGGTTGCAAGCGATGCTATGCAAATCTTGGGCGGTTTAGGGTATACCGAAGGTGCACGCGTTAGCACTATTTGGGAAGATTGTCGCGGAAATCAAATTGCAGAAGGTACAGACCAGATCATGGTGTATATTGCAGCGCCACTCATTATGGATAGCTACGCAGAGTAGCTCGGCTATTTGCGTAAGAGCAAGATACCGAATAGTTAGTTAGCTACAGGTTTTTCTAAGAATGCGCGTTACCCCTGCAGATTTTGCAAGAAATGTATACCTTGATATAGGGACGAGCTCTTTAATATTCTGCGCAAAGTAACTAATTAAGCAATATTCGTAATTAGCCAACATAACCGCAAATCAAAGAACCATAACGATGCAAAACAGAGATTAAAAGTATACATTTCTTGCAAAATCTGCAGGGGTATGGCTAAAAACGCAAAAAAGTTTTACCTCAATTTGGGGGGCACCCTGCAGAAAAATGCGCTTAGTGAGAGGTTTGAGGTAAAGCAAACAGTCAAAAATGACATATTTTGCATGGATGGAGACATTTTTTACCTGATTTGTTCACCAAATTAGATAGCAACCCTCTCACTTTCGGGGTTTTTCTGCAGGGTGGGGGCGCATTTTTTAAAAAAGTGGCACTTTGTATAATGGTTGCTACTAGAATGCTTGAGTGAAACTTTACGAAAAGGAACAGGAATGAGTTCAATTCTTTTTTGCGATATAGATCTTATTGATGCGCAGGGCAACCATACGCCTCATGCATATGTTGGTGTGAAAGATGATGTAATCGTGTATGTTGGCACTGAAGATCCGCAGACAGCTGATGCAGCGGGATCATTGGATGCACAGGTGTCATCTGATAATCAGGTGCTATCTGGTGCGGAGACATCATCTGATGCACACGAGGGATTAGGTGCGCATGCAGTATCGAGTATGTATTCAGTATCGGGTGCACACACGGTATCGAGTGTGCCAACAACATACGACGAAACCTATGACGGGCGCGGCAAGATTTTAATGCCAGGTTTGTATAATGCGCACTCTCATGTTCCCATGACGCTTCTTCGTGGTCTTGGCGAAAATATGCCGCTTGATCGTTGGCTCAACGAAGCAATTTTCCCATTCGAAGCGCTTATGACCGATAACGATTCTTACCATGCAACACTTGCTGGTATTGCTGAAATGCTTCGTTTTGGTGTGGTTTCTTTTACCGATATGTACTATCACTCAGAGGCGCGTGCTCAAGCAATTATCGAATCGGGAGCTAAGTGTAATCTTGGTCATAGCGTTTTGGATTTCGACCCCGATATTTCGTATGACGAAATTCCTGAAGCAGCAAAAAACCAGGATCTTATTAAGGAATTCCATGGTGCAGCCGACGGTCGCTTGCTGGTTGATTTCAACCTCCACGCTGAATACACCTCTACAGCAAAGGTAGCGCAAGGATTGGCGCAGGCAGCAAAGGAAGCGGGAGTACGCATGCAAGTTCATGTGTGCGAAACAGCATCGGAAGTAGAGGGATGCAAGGAGCGTCACAATGGCATGACGCCTGTTGAATATCTTGCCGAGTGCGGAATCTTTGATGTGCCTACCACGGCGGCGCATTGCGTGTGGCTAACCGATAACGATCGTGCGATCTTGGCAGATGAAGGCGTATTTGTAGCAACGTGTCCCGCTTCGAATGCAAAGCTGGGAAGCGGCATTGCAGAAGTTGTTGCCATGCGTGAAGCAGGAATCACGGTTGCGCTGGGCACCGATGGTGTAGCAAGCAATAACAATCACAACATGTTTAAGGATATGTATCTACTGTCGTTGATGGAGCGCGCTCATAATCACACGCCGCTCGGTTTGTCGTCTGCCGATCTTGTTCAGATTGCGACACGTAACGGCGCGCTATCGCAAGGTCGCAACAACTGCGGAGATATTGTTGTGGGGAATAAGGCAGACCTAGTAGTGCTTGATGCTGATACTCCATGGATGCGTCCAGCGGATGATTTGGTGGGAGCTTTAATCTTCTCGGCGCAGGGAAGCGATGTGGTGCTTACCATGGTTGACGGCAAGGTACTCTATAAAGATGGTGAGTTTCTTACCATCGACGTAGCGCGTGCTTTGGCGGAAGTAACCGCTTCGCGCAAGCGTATCTTGGCGCAGCTCTAGAAAGCGAAGAGTACTAAATCTGAGCTTTTAGGCGTAGTCGTATCCTTTGGCGGCACAACTTCTGAGCGCTTTAGCTCGCTCAAAATTAGGTGCTTTTAGGTGCTTTCGCTTACTCAGGAATAAGACGCTTTTGCTCATTAAAAAATAGACGCTTTCGGTCATTTAAAAAAGCGCTTTTGGTCGCTCAAGAATTAGGTGCTTTCACTTACCTCAAGAATAGAGTTTAGTTGCAATTTTCGTTATGAATACTGGGGAATTATAGCCTGATGAGTGGATGCTGCGGTATCCTATGAAGGTATGCAAAAAACTAGAAGGATTCATTGAATGAAAACCTATATATCAGATGATCGTCCGCAACCAGAAAGCCAAATTGGTGCGGCGTTGGAATCTCTTGCTCATACGATTCATGAGCGCCGTAATGCGGGTGAAAAAAGCTACACCTATCGTCTTTTGACGGGCGATCTGGACAAGCTGCTCAAAAAACTTGTCGAAGAAGCGCACGAAACTACACTTGCAGCAAAAGATATCGCTGCACTTGATGCGGTAGCCGCTGAAAACCCTGAAGCGGTTAGCGAAACTGCTCGAAGCGCTGAAATCGATCACCTGCGCTACGAAGCGGGCGATGTGGTGTATCACCTTATGGTTTTGCTAGAGCGCTGTGGTATTTCGCTTGATGAATTTGCAGCTGAAATGAATTCACGTATGACAGAAGACGAAATCAAGCTACGTGGGGGCGTAGTGATGTTGAAGCCTGAGCACGTGAATCGCGGACATCACGAGGAGTAGGGGATCATGACTAAACTATTTGGAACTGATGGCGCCCGTGGCGTTGCTAATACTGAATTAACCTGCGATATTGCTTTCGAGCTTGGTCAGGCAGCGGTTGAATTTCTTGGTAAGACCATTGTTGTCGGCAAGGATACCCGTCTTTCTGGCGATATGCTCGAATGCGCACTAAATGCAGGCATCATGAGCAGGGGAGGTACGGTACTTGCGGCAGGTATTATTCCTACCCCAGGTGTCGCGCTGTTAACTCGCGAGCTTCATGCCGATGGCGGTGTGGTAATTTCTGCTTCTCACAATCCACCTGAGTACAACGGCATCAAGTTCTTTGATGGTCAGGGTTTCAAGTTGCCTGACGAAGTAGAGGTATCACTCGAAGAATTCGTTGAGGCGGGAGGCACGCCAGCCGATCAGCTTCCGTCAGGCGATGAAGTTGGCGTTATTGTTCCTGTTGAAAACGCTTGTGATATTTACATCAACCATGCAGTGTCGCTGGTGCGCGACGAGGGCATGTCGTTTGAGGGCCTAAAGATCGCGCTGGATACGGGCCATGGCGCTTCTTCGCTTACTACGGCACGAGCGCTTGAAGAACTGGGCGCAGAAGTAATTGTTATCAATGATGATTTCAACGGCACCGATATTAATGTTCAGTGCGGCTCAACCCATCTTGAGCCTCTTAAGAATTTAATGAAGGCAACGAATGCTCACATCGGTATCGCGCACGATGGTGATGCGGACCGCGTTATGTTTGTCGATGAGTTGGGCAACGAAATTGATGGCGATGTAGTAGAAGCGGTTTGCGCAATCGACTTAAAAGAGCGCAACGAGCTTCCTGGTAATACCGTAGTTTCTACGGTTATGTGCAATCTGGGCTTTACCAAAGCCATGAAAGACGCCGATATTGACGTAATCCAAACGCAGGTAGGCGATCGCTACGTACTTCAACAGCTTCGCGAAGGTGGCTTCGTGCTTGGTGGCGAACAAAGCGGCCACATGATTTTCTTGAAGCACAATTCCACCGGTGATGGTCTTGTTACGGCATGTCAATTTGTATCTGCTTGCTTGCGCAAGGGCGGTACGGTGTCTGAGGTTGCTAGTGTTATGCAGCGCTTCCCCCAGGAGCTAATCAACGTAAAAGTAACTGACAAGCATGCGGTAACTGACAATAGCGCTGTTGCGCAAGCTATCGAAGCTGGTAATGGTGAACTTGGCGACAGTGGTCGCATTTTGGTTCGTCCGAGCGGTACTGAGCCTTTGGTGCGTGTTATGGTCGAAGCTCCAACGCATGAGCAGGCTCATGAAGTAGCTGCTAAGATCGCGCAGGTTATCGAAGCGGAGTTAGGTGCTTAAGTAGGGCAACGCACTTAAAAGCTAAAATAGCGCAAAAGTGCAAAAATCGTAGGCTTTTCAGAAAGTGCGTTTTTTACAATAGCGCGGTTTCCTCAAGGAAGCGTAATCTATCTCTGTGAAGCCTAATTTTTGCGAAAATGGCGCAACCCCTGCAGATTTTGCGAGAAATGTATACATTTCAAAAACGGCTGTTTGGATTTTTCCAGACAGCCGTTTGTTTGTCACCGATATTGCTTTGTTAAGCACGAGTTAGATTCAATCAATGTTCAAATGTCTATTTCCCAGCCTAGAGAAGTATACATTTCTTGCAAAATCTGCAGGGGTTGCCGAATAAAGGCTAAAATCCTTTACACGATTGGCCAAATGCCCGAGAAGTGCAAATAGAGCGAAAGTAGTGCAAAGCCAATAATTATTACTGCGATTACCTTGTCGTGTAGCTTAGGCAAAATTGCTTCGTTGTGTTCGTGCTGACCAATAGCATGGATAAGCAGACCAGGTGCAAGCAGGATAGAAATAATCATGACACCCTGCAAACCGCATGACCAGGTTAAGAAAATGGTATAAATCACACACAGTGTACCAACTAAGCGAGCAAACCAAAGTTTTGGAGCGCCTGGAGCATCCATGCGTTCATTCTTCCAAGAAATAATGGCGTAGTACAGTGCCGAGCAAACATACGCAATCAAGATCATGGAAACTGCGCATGCATAGAAGAACTGATAAGTACTCTCAGCTGCAGCGGAAAGAACTAGGAACAACTGAATAATTGCAACGCTGGTAACAATAGTTACGATAGGAGCGCCATGCTTGTTGGTGCGTGCAAAAATACGAGGAAAAGCACCCCAGCGCGCAGCCTGGAAAGGTGTTTCGGAAGCGATAATGACGTATCCAAGCATTGCGCCTACCAAGGAAAGAACAACGCCTAAGTTAACGATGATGGCGCCAACAGGACCAATAGCTGCTTCCAGAATGCCTGCCATGGAAGGCGTAGCCAGCTCTGCCATTTCAGCGCGAGGCATGATACCCATGGAAAGCAGAGAAATAATCAGGTACAGAACGAATACAGAAATAAAGCCGTAAATGGTTGCGCGACCAACGTCTTTTACGTATTTTGCGCGACCAGAAATGGTAATTGCGCCCTCAATACCTACAAATACCCATACCAGAGCAACCATGGTCGAAGTGATCTGCGTAAAGAAATCAGGACCACCTGGCTCGCCCCAGAAGTTATCCATAAAGATTGCAGGGTCGAATTTACCAAGCAAAACAATGGAAACAATAAACAATGACAGAGGAACCAATTTTGCAATGGTTACTACAACATTGATGCCTGTTGCTTCTTTAACACCACGGGATACCAAATAGGCGATAAACCACAAGAAAATAGAGGCGCAAATAAGAGAAGGAATGTTATTGCCCGCACCAAAAACGGGGAAGAAGTAGCCCAGTGCGCTGAACAGCATAATTGCGTAGCCAGCATTGGTTAAGCAGGAGCTAATCCAATAACCCCAAGCAGAGTTGAAGCCTACATACTTACCAAATGCTGCTGCGGCGTAAGCGTAAATGCCGCCTGTTAAGTTAGGGCGAACACGGGATAGGCCATAGAATACGAGCGCTAAGGTAAGAACGCCCACAAAACAAATAACCCAGGAAACCAAAACCGCTGCAGTGTTTGCGCCGCCTGCAGCCAAGTCGCCTGCAAGAGAGAAGATACCGCCGCAAACACTAGCGGTAATAACCATCATGGTTAAACGAAAAACGCTAAGACCATTCGGATCGATGATGCCCTTTTCGGTGTCAGCAAGGGCGGGAGCTTTATCAGAGGTTGACATTCGCTATCCTTTCAGAGGCGAACTAGGTGTTTTGCAAATCAAATCTCAGCAAAACACCTAGTTACTTAAGGCCGAAATCTAGATACGATCAATAAATAAGTTTGAAAAAGAATTAGAAGCGCAAGCTCAAGCAGGAAAGACCGCCGTCAATCTTGCGATATTCAGACGTATCAACAACAAGCGTCTTGTAACCCAAATCCTGAACAGCCTTCAAAACTGAAGGGTAGCCTTCAGCAACGATAACGGTATCGTTTACCCAAATGCAGTTAGCGCCATATGCTTCTTCTTCTGGAACAACTACCTTGTTGTACTGAGCAAATTCAGGCTTGTCGATAAATTCGCCCGATACCAACATGTTATTGTTTTCCAGGTAGTTAACACCAGTCTTTAGATGAAGTACTTTTTCCAGAGGAACCTCAGAGCCTTCAAGACCCCAACCTTCGAGAATCTCGATAAACTGGCGAATGCCTTCTTCGTTGGTACGAGCAGAACGGCCAACATAGAAGTGATCGCCAACCATCATGACGTCGCCACCTTCAAGCGTGCCAGGTGCGGTGATGTGCTTGATGTGATCATCGTCGAAGAAACGGCGAATTACTGGTTCAATTTCGTTCTTTTCGCCATTACGAGACTCAGCGCCAGGATTGGTGATAATAGCGCCCATGCGGGTGATAACAGCAGGGTCTTCTACGAAGCATGCGTCAGGGTATTCCTCCAAAGCAGGAAGAATAGTTACGTCAACACCGCATTGTTCAAGAGCGTGAACATAGTCGCGGTGCTCTTCAAGCGCGCGCTCATAGATTGGTTGGCCGAGCTCAGGTGCGCTTGTGATGCCGTCGCAAAGAGATTTGCCAGGGCGGCGCACAATTACGTGGCTAAATTTAGTCATGATAACCTTTCCATTGGTTTTGATTTGCTTCTATTTGATGAACTTATCCATATTACTCTTTTTGTATATATTTGTAATCATCGGCTTTTATATTTGTAACTATTAGCTCTTGCGGCTATTAACTTTTGTTCGTATTGCTTGTGTCGCGCTGTTTGTGTTCGTGCAGCTTACGTTGCGTTAATCGCGTTGTGTTATTTGTGTTTGAGCAGCTTGTGTTGCGTTAATCGTGACGTGTCGTTTGCGTTTGTGGTTTTTACGCTGTTTGTGCCGCTGCCGAAGAGCGTGGCGTGGGGTATCACTGAGAGAGTTTTTCGATGCATTGGGCGGAGTAATCGCACTAGTAAAGGTAAAATAATCTGGCAAGTTTTCTCAAAGAAAGAGTCCATTCATGAAAACTATTACGCTTGGATCAACAGGAATTACTACTCCTCAAAATGCTTTCGGTGCTTTGCCGTTGCAGCGTTGTACCGAAGAAGAAGCGGTGGCGCTTTTAAGAAAAGCCTATGAAGGAGGCATGACCTTTTTCGATACTGCGCGTGCTTACTCGAATAGCGAAGAGCGCGTAGGCAAGGCTTTTGAGGGCATGCGTGACAAGGTTTGCATTGCCAGCAAAACGCAAGCTAAAACTCCCGAAGATTTTTGGCGCGATTTAGAAACGTCTTTGTCGCTATTAAAGACCGACTACATTGATATTTATCAGCTTCATTGTGCGCCTCAGTGTTATAAGCCTGGTGATGGTACGGGAATGTATGAATGTCTTCAGGAGGCAAAGCGTCAGGGAAAAATTCGCCACATTGCTATTACGGCGCATCTTATTGCGGTGGCGGAAGAAATTGCACAGTCGGGATTGTATGAAACACTTCAGTTCCCGTTGAGCTATTTAGCAACCGATCGCGAAGTTGAGCTAGTGCGTACCTGTGAAAAGAATAATGTCGGCTTCATCGCAATGAAGGGTCTCGCGGGTGGTCTTATCACCAATTCGAAAGCTGCTATGGCCTACATGACTCAGTTCGATAACGTGGTGCCAATTTGGGGTGTGCAGCGCATGAGCGAATTGGACGAGTGGCTTTCCTATATAGATAACACTCCTGAAATCACCCCAGAAATTGAGGAATTTTTCGCTAAAGAACGTGAAGAATTGCAGGGTGAATTCTGCCGCGGCTGTGGATACTGCATGCCATGTGCTGCAGATATTCCTATCAACAATTGCGCGCGCATGTCTTTGATGATTCGTCGTGCTCCGTCTGCGGCATGGCTCTCAGATGAATGGCAAGACAATATGGCGCGCATCGAAGACTGTACGGAATGCGGTGTTTGCAAAGAGCGTTGCCCTTACGGTTTAGATGTGCCGAATTTGTTGCGCAGGAACTGGGAAGATTATCAAAAGATTGTTGCTGGCGAAATCGAGCCAGTGTAGTTATCGCGTGTGCGAGCGTGGTTGTGTGGTTGAGCTCGCACGGGTTGGCACTGTTACGCTCGTGCGGCTGGGCTTGCAGGTTGAGCTCGCGCGGGTCGGCGTAGCTTAACTCGCCGATCGGGTTCGCAGGTTGGGCTCGCACGGGTTGGCGCTGTTAAGTCGTGCGGCTGGGCTTGCAGGTTGAGCTCGCGCGAATTATTACACTGTTACAAAAACTGCCCGCACGTTTCCCAGAAGGCAACTGCACTAGCGGCGGCAACGTTAAGCGAATCAACCTCATGTGCCATAGGGATACGCACGGTATAGTCGCAGGCGATGATGGTTTGTGTGGCTAAGCCATCGCCTTCAGTGCCTAGTACTAAGGCAAGCTTTTCTGCTTCGGCAATGCGCGGGTCTTTCAGCGAAATAGAATCATCACTGAGTGCCAAAGCGGCAACTTGGAATCCTGCTTCATGAAGAAGCGCAACGCCTTCGCTCGCCCAAGAATGGTTGGTACCAATTCTGGTCCAGGGAACCTGAAATACGGTTCCCATAGAAACACGCGCAGCTCGACGATAAAACGGATCATGGCAGCCTGGGGTTACCAGCACCGCATCAATTCCAAGCGCTGCAGCGCTACGGAATATAGCTCCGATATTGGTGAAGTTAGTAATGTCTTCAAGGATTGCAACGCGACGTGCATGCTGAAGAAGCGCTTCAGGCGAGGGTAAAGCAGGACGATGAAAAGCTGCAATAGGTCCAACGGTGCGCTTGAATCCCGTGAGCTTTTCGATATCGGTATGGTTTCCTATAAATTGTGGAATTGAAGCATGACCAGCAGGTGCTGTTCCTGATTGTTCAAGTGCTTCAATGCGCTCAAACAAATCGCGATGCGGTTCAAGCCAGCGTTTTTCACTTATAAGAGCAAAAGGCTTCAACCCCGCATTGAGGGCGCGCTCAATTACGTTGCGCGATTCCGCAATAAAAATACCTTCTTCACTAAACGTGATTCCTGTTGCAAGCGAAAGTCCTACGAGCTGTTTTGGATCGCGAAGCTCAGAGTCGGTCATGCGGGAAAACACGCGCAAAAGTGGATCGTCAATATGTTCGGAAAGCGAAAGTAACATAGCAGAAATTGTAATAGGTAAAGGCACATCTGTATTGATATTTTTTACTTGGCAAGCGATTTGATCATGTTCATAGGGCTGCTTTTGTTTGTCTTGGTAAATGGCGTTTTGTCTTGAGCGTGATCTTTGTTTTGTGTGTTAAGTCGTCTGTTTTGTCCTAGGGATAGTCTTAGGTTTTGCTTGGGAAGTAATCTGTTTTGTACTTGACAATCCGTCTTTAGAAAATGTTGTGTACTCTTTTCGCAGCGACCTGCATTTTCTGCATTGTGTGGAGGTATGTGGTAATATATTCGGTCGGTAGATAACCGAATAGTCGGTACATAATCGATAAGTGACACATAGTCGAAAGGTACATACATGTCAGGGCATTCAAAATGGGCAACCACCAAGCATCGTAAAGCAGCGCAGGACGCTAAGCGCTCCGCTTTGTTCTCCAAGCTTTCTCGTAACATCACGGTAGCAGCGAAAGAGGGCGGCGATCCTAACCCTGACAACAATGCTTCTTTGGCTGCAGCTATTGATAAGGCAAAAAGCTATTCTTTGCCAAAAGACAAAATCAAGACCGCTATCGATAAGGCTTTTGGTTCTGGTAAAGATGCTGCTAACTACGAAACCGTTGTATACGAAGGCTATGGTCCTTGCGGTGTAGCAATTTATTGCGAAGCTTTGACCGACAACCGCAACCGTACTGCAGCTGATGTTCGTGCAGCATTCAATCATCATGGCGGCAATCTGGGCACTTCTGGTTCTGTTGCATTCCAGTTTGAGCGCAAGGGTCAGATCTTGATCGAAAAGGTAATCAAGTCTGAAGAAAAGAAAGTCGCTGACAAGGAAAATGCAGTAGATGAAGACGAATTCATGATGGCAGTAGCAGAAGCTGGCGGCTCCGACTACGAAGATGCAGGCGATGAATGGATTGTTTACACCGCTCCAACTGATTTGATGTCAGTAAAGAACGCTCTTACCGAACAGGGCATCGAAGTTAAGGGTGCTGAATTCATCATGGAGCCTACTACTCCTGCTGAGGTATCTGTTGCTGATGCAAAGAAGGTTATGCGTCTGGTAGATAAGCTGGAAGAACTTGAAGACCTTCAGAATGTTTATCACACGATGGACATTACCGATGAAATTGCAGAGGCTCTTGAAGAGGAATAATCTGTTAGTACTCTACTAAAAGTTAAAGCGGTGTTCGAAAGAGCACCGCTTTTTTGTTTTATACGCCGCTTTTTTGATTAGTTTATACAAAATGCTGATTCGTCATGAACTTTTTGTCGTTTAAGACAAAGTTGACCTCTTAGGCATGCTATAGTGAGATGGCTAAAGCATTAATCGCACTACTTAAACACACTACGATGCTCGAGGGGCTTATATTCGTGACGCATAAAGCGAACATTCTCTCATTTAACGAAGTTAAAGCCCGTGGGGCTTCGTCGCCTCGTACCGTTTCTTCTAGGCGCCCCTCTCATGCGTCGAATTTTCAAATTCAGCCAAACAATACTCGTTCTACGCGCACGCAATCTTCGCGTGCGGTAGATGCACTGCGCGCTTCTCATGCTTCGCGCACTTCGAGTTCTTCTTATTCATCTGGTGCTTTTAGCAATAATGGCTTGTCGGGTAGTGGATTGCATAATGCTAGCAATGGATCAAACGGTTCTAAAAGTGCCTTTGGTCATAATTGGGATGCTGCCACCTCTTTTGCTGATCAAGAAGTAAGAGAACCTTCTTGGTTGAAGTCCTCATTTAGACGAGGATCAGGCAGAACGCAAGAACGTGGCAGTTCTCGCAGTAATTCTGTGTTTAACGGACAGGATTTTTCGGCAAAGCAGGGTTATCGCTCGGATGGTGCTCGCTTGGGCGGTTATCGGTCTAATGGCTTGCGCTCGGAGGGCAATTACTCGGGCGGATATCACGCGGAGGGTAATCACTCAGACAATTCTCGCTTAGATGGTCATCGTTCGGATCGAGGGCGAAGTGGTGCAAGGGCTACTCATGCAGGATTACACCGCGCTGATAATCGTCGAAATTTTGCTGGCTTTGAAGATGATTTCGCACAAGATTTCGCGCAAGAAGATGTCAAGCAGAATTCATCACATAAGCACGCTCATAGCCATGAAAAAGAAAGCTTTGTCCAACGTATGCGCAAGAAGTTTCGTTCCGCTAAAGCTGAACGTGATTTCAATCGCACGATTGGAGCACGCGATCGCAAAGCGCAAACGGATGCCGCTAATGCTTCGGCTAGTAGGGCAGCGCTCTACGAGATGCGTATGGGTTCTACCCATCGCAAATCGGCGCGCATGCAAGATGAAGGAAAAGACAGACCAAAGTTTGGCTTCGGACTTCCGTTTAGTCTGCCTGTAACTTCACTTTCTGCAGCGGCAACACGAGGAATTGTCGCTCTTGCGGTTGTGGGGCTTACGGTATTTATGCTCTATCCTTCGTGTCAGAATTTCTATACTGAAACGCGTCAATTACAGCAACTGCAAGCGGAATATCAGGCGCTTTCGGACTATAACACGCAAATGCAATCGCAGATTGACTACCTTAACACCGATGAGGGTCTTGAAGAATACGCCAGATCTGAATTAGGCTGGATTCGTCAGGATGAACGTATGGCCACGGTTGAAGGCGTGGAATCTTCTGTGGATGGGTCGACGCAAGCCAATACGACTTATTCGCCGTTGAATGAAGATATTCCTGCTCCTGCTACGTGGTATTCAGGTGTTTTGGATGTGTTATTCGGATATGGAAACTAATCATTCAACAGATAAATCCGCTCAGCTAACGGACAAAACTGTCCAACAGCTAACAGGTAAGTCAGCCCAGCAATCGACAGGTGCATCAGCTCAGCCACTGTCAGGCAATTCAGTCCAGCGCAGGGCATCTCTTGATATTGGTACGGTAACGTGTCGTTTGCTTTTGGCGGATGTTTCAGATATGTCGTTTGTTGAGTTGGAACGTCGCGTTGCTATTACCAATCTTGGCATTGGGGTAGATAAAACGCATATGCTTCAAGACGATGCTATAGCGCGCGTCGAACACCAAATTGCCGAATATGTTTCAGTAATCAATTCGTACAAAACTCCCGAGCATCCCGCTATTCCTATAACAGCTGTTGCTACGAGTGCTGCTCGTGATGCGCGGAATTCCGATGTGCTAGTAGAGCGCCTTCGTGCGCTTGGGGTTGAACTTTCTATCATCGAAGGAACCCGCGAAGCGGCGCTTTCATTTAGGGGTGCTGCTCAAGGCCACGAAGGCGAAAACTTGCTGGGGGTGGATATTGGCGGAGGATCAACTGAAATTGTGCTCGGTGTTGGCGGGGGTAATCCTCGCTTTTCCCATTCGTTCAATATCGGATGTCGCCGTATGACAGAGCGCTTTATGGCCTGCGATCCGCCTACGACCGAGCAGTGTGAAGCCTTGCGCGCATATGTGTATGAAGAAATGAAACCTTACTTTGAGCAAGCCCGCGCAGAGGGTAATACAATCGATCGAATTATTGCGGTAGCGGGTACCCCTACAAGCGTGGTTGCTATCGATAAGCATTTGGAAGTATACGACTCTTCCAAAGTGCACAACACGCAGGTTAGCCGAGAAACCCTAGAACGCATCTACGACGAACTTCGCGCGATGGATCTTGAGCATCGAAAGCAGGTTGTGGGGCTTGAACCAGCACGAGCAGGCGTGATTGTTGCAGGTTTGGCGATTTTGTTAGAAGTACTTACTTTGACAAATTGTTCTTCATTTACTGTGAGCGAATCTGATATATTACAAGGGATGCTTCTCTCTGACTGAGATCCGCAAAGGTAGTTCAGGCGTTACCTTTTTGTAGAAGAGACAAGGTCTTTCTTAGAAC
>ERZ773210.663-NODE-663-length-38965-cov-4.561784_pt1 | contig 38965 bp, 24 predicted proteins | sample MGYA00580528_ERZ773210 | MGnify/ENA primary metagenome ERZ773210 (study PRJEB29015, sample SAMEA2737769) | human gut metagenome | biome: human gut; feature: human-associated habitat; material: faeces | place: China | collected 2012 ...
GACGTATGCAAGGTTCTGGACGCACGCAAAATTGAAAACAAGGGCGTTGATCTGGCGGATTTTGACATCACGGACGCACAGGCAACGCATGATTATATTGCCGCATACCGTCCGGATGCGGTTATTCACTGTTCGGCGTGGACTGCCGTAGACAAGGCGGAGGACGAGATGGACAAGGTTCGTGGGGTCAACACAGAAGGTCCGCGTAATATTGCGAAGGTCTGCAAGGAGATTGGCGCGAAAATGCTGTATATCTCGACCGATTACGTGTTTCCTGGCACGGGTGAACGGTTCTATGAGCCGGACGATCCGACCGGCCCGCTCGGCGCTTACGGTGCGACTAAGCTTGGCGGCGAACTGGCTGTCAAGGAGCAGCTGGATAACTATTTTATCGTCCGTATCTCGTGGGTATTTGGCAAGAACGGCAACAATTTTGTCAAGACCATGCTGCGCCTTGCGGAGACACACGACACGCTTAATGTAGTCTGTGACCAAATTGGCAGCCCGACATATACGGCGGATTTGGCACCGCTGCTGTGCGACATGATCGTGACTGAGAAATACGGCACGTACCATGCAACCAACGAGGGTATCTGCTCATGGGCGGATTTCGCAGAGGCGATTTTTGAACTGGCCGGCAAAAAGGTTACGGTCAATCACATCCCGACCAGCGAGTACCCGACGCGTGCGGTGCGTCCGCTCAATTCGCGCATGAGCAAGGACAAACTGGAGCAGATGGGATTCTCGCGTCTGCCGCATTGGAAGGACGCGCTGGAAAGATATTTGAAGGAACTGGAGATTTTGAAGTAATGCATCTTATTAAAAAAGCTCGAGCAGCTTATCAGAAATACTGGTTTCTGCTCACACAATTGGTAAGTCGAGACTTTAAGACAAAATATAAACGCAGTGTACTTGGTGTGCTGTGGAGCATGCTGAATCCGTTGCTGACGATGGGAGTACAGTATATTGTTTTTTCGGAATTGTTCCGTTGGGATATTGATACCTTTGCCGTATATCTGCTGATTGGTACGGTAATGTTTAACTTCTTTACGGAGTCGACGGGACAGGCACTGGTTTCTATTACCGGCAGCGCGTCACTGATCACAAAGGTATATGTGCCGACTTATATCTTCCCGGTTTCTAAAGTGCTTTCGTCGTGTATTAACCTAGGCTTTTCGACTTTAGCATTGTATGCAATTCTGCTTATCCAAGGGGTACCGCTGAATATCTATCATTTGCTGATGCCGTTTGGATATGTGTGTCTGATTGCATTTGCGATTGGCATCGGACTGATTCTGGCCTCGATGATGGTATATTTCCGCGATACGCAGTTTTTGTACGGCATTGTAACGGTTCTGTGGATGTATCTGACGCCGCTGTTCTATCCGATCGACATCGTGCCGGCACGTTTTCTGCCGATTATCAAGTGTAATCCGATGTTTCACTTCATTCGTTATGTGCGTAATATCATTTTGGATGCTTCGCTTCCGACGCTTCGTGCACATTTGGTTTGCCTGCTTTTTGCTTTTGGTACCTTGGGTATCGGCTGGGCAATTTTCCAGAAGGCAAAGAAAAACTTTATTCTGAATATTTGAGGTTATGTGATGATTTACGTAGATAATGTAACGATGAATTATCGTATTCAGCAGGAGAATATTAAAAGTATTAAAGAATATCTGGTCAATGTTCTGCGCGGCAAGATTTCGTATAAGGAATTTTGTGCGCTGAACCAAGTGAATCTGCATATCAACCGAGGAGAAGTGTGCGGCATTGTAGGACGCAATGGTGCGGGCAAGTCAACACTTTTGAAGGTCATCGCAGGCGTACTGACACCGACATCGGGCCGTGTTCAAATCAATGGAAATATTGCCCCGATGCTGGAGCTTGGTGCAGGCTTTGACCAAGATCTAACCGCTAAGGAGAACATTTTTCTGAATGGCGCGATTTTAGGCTATTCGAAGAAGTTCCTTGAGGAGAAATATGACGATATTATTGAGTTTTCAGAGCTGAAAGACTTTATCGATCAGCCGGTTCGTACATTTTCCTCCGGTATGATGATGCGTCTTGCATTCTCCATTGCAACCTTGGTAGAACCGGAAGTACTGATCGTTGATGAGATTTTGTCCGTTGGTGATGGCCATTTTCAGAAGAAAAGTGAAAAACGTATGCGTGAGCTGATGAGTGGCGGTACGACGGTTCTCATGGTTTCGCATGCGCTCAAGCAGATTCGCGATCTATGTAATCGTGTTATCTGGCTGGAACACGGAAAGGTCATTATGGATGGACCGACACAGGAAGTGTGCGATGCATATGAGCAGACGCAGAATTGATAGCAATCGTTTGATTTCACTATGGGGGATCGACTTATGAGTGATGAAAGAAAATATTCGGACGGTGATATTGAGAATAAAATTGCTCGATATCTATCTGAACATGATGGAAATACGACTAATATTATTCAGGATCTTCCAGAGGGGACGGTATTTCATAACTTTACCAGCGCGCGAAGCAATTTGATTTCATGGTATCCGTTTTTATCGAATGATCGTGTTTTAGAAATTGGTGCTGGTATGGGCGCGTTGACAGTGCAGCTAGCTCAAATGTGCAGACAGGTTGTTGCATTGGAGCCCTCTATAAAAAGAGCACAGATTATTTCTTTGCGCTGTCAGCAATATTCTAATGTGGAAGTTGTACCGCAAGGCATTGATAAATACCGCAGTGAGGAAAAATTTGATTACGTGCTGCTTATTGGTGTATTAGAATATGCAGGTATTTCGCTAAAGGGAAATCATCCGTGGAAATCCATGCTGAATATGCTTAAACCTTTCCTCAAAAAGAACGGCAAGGTACTGTTGGCAATTGAAAATAAGTTTGGATTAAAGTATTGGTGTGGTGCAGCCGAAGATCATACGGGAATTCCGTTTGATTCGATTAATAACTATCAGACAAGCAAGGGTACTACAGATCGCTACCAAGGTACAGCAGGCGTACGTACGTTTTCTAAGGCAGAATTAAATAATATGTTTGAGCAAACAGGCTTGCGAGCATTGAAATATTATTATCCGCTGCCAGATTATAAATTTCCAATGCTTATTTTAAGCGATGAAAGTACAGATAAGCAGATGGTTACGGACGTTAAATACAATTATCCAGAAGAATCGTATCTGATAGCTGATCCGAGAAAGATTTTTTCAGAAATCGTTCAAAATGATTGCATGGATTTCTTTGCAAATTCGTTCTTGATAGAGATTGGGATAGAAGGATCGTCTGCGCAAGCATGCAATAGAGATACCATTACGTTAAAACGAGACTATAAACCACAATATCGTATTGACACTATTCTGGAGAAAAATATTGTATTGAGAAAGTCTGAAAATACTCTTGCAGATGAGCATCTTGCTGACTTGGTGGAAAATACAGAAATTCTGCTGGGAAAGGGTATCCCATGTGTACAACAAATGAAGATTTGCAACGGAGAAACAGAAGCAGTTCGTGTAGATGCACCTAGGGCAGATAAGGTATTTAAACAGGCAATAAATGATGAAGATTTTTCTTTAGCATTTGAAATGCTTGAAAAACTTCGGACATATATTTTGAAAAGCGGTTCGATAGTTGAGAAAAACGGACAGGCAGTACTAGAAGAAGGTTTTCCGGATTTAACTTTTCGAAACAGCTTCTGGACGAATAACGATTTGCTGTTTTTCGATCAAGAATGGAAAACAAAATATGTATCGATGGATTTCATCATGTTTCGATCCGTTAAATACGCAGCAGGTACAGATAATGCTTTGTATCGAGCAGTGCTTCAATATTGCGGATTATCGACAGAAAGGATGCAACAGCTGGAGCTGCAAGAGAAGGATTTTCTAAACAGTTTAATGGATTCGGAAAACTGTACATGGTTCGATAAGACGATGTATCAGGATCGTTTGCTTTATGAGAATAAAGTTGCTGCACAGCTTGCAAACAAAGATATGCATATTGCTCAATTGGAGCAGAGTGAACGCGATCTGCAACAGCAGCTTGGTGTACATAATAACAGGGAGCAACGGCTTCAGCAAGAGCTGCAGGATAGGAATTGTGAAAATAGTACTTTGCTTCGACAGCTTTCCGATGAAAAAGAGAAAAGTGCCGATCTTGTTCAGCAGCTTAATAACAAACAAGGCCACATCGAATTGTTGCTCGAAAGTGACCGTGAACTAGAGCGCATCAAAAACTCTCGTTCCTGGCGATACATGGGCTATGTATGGAAAATTCGTGATGTGCTTATCCCTTGCGGGAGCAAGCGGAGAATGCTTGGAAAAATCATCGTAAAGTTTGTGAAACATCCGATTCGTTTCATTGGAAAGTGCTCTCCGGCACGTATCCATAAATTCTTTATCACTTTGAGACGCGAGGGGACAGAAGGTGTTAGCCGACGCCTTGATGATTGCCTGATCGGAAACAATATTCAGACGACACAATTGGTATTGAATGAAGTGGATTTGGCTGCACAGAAAACAGCAGACGATTATGAAGTACTGTATGTTCCTGCGCAGGACAAGCCGGTCATTTCCATTGTTATTCCGGTATATAACCAGTTTGAATATACGTATCTCTGTATCAAATCTATTCTGGAGAACAGCGGCGATGTTGCATATGAAATCATCATTGCGGATGACTGCTCGACTGATTTGACAACGGAAATCGATGAAATCATTCACGGCGTACACACGATTCATAACGAAAGCAATCTTCGTTTCCTGCGTAACTGCAATAATGCGGCTAAACAGGCGCGAGGACAGTACATTCTGTTTCTGAATAATGATACACAGGTGCAGGCGGATTGGCTTGCTCCGCTCATTGAGTTGATCGAGCGGGATGACAGCATTGGCATGGTCGGCTCTAAGCTGGTATATCCAGATGGTCGCTTGCAGGAAGCAGGCGGCATTCTCTGGCAGGACGGCAGTGCGTGGAATTATGGTAATCGTGCAAATCCGGATGAACCAGAATTCAATTATGTGAAGGAAGCTGACTACATTTCCGGTGCGGCAATTATGATCAGAAAATCACTGTGGGAAGAAATCGGCGGCTTTGACGAGCGATTTGTACCGGCTTACTGTGAGGACAGCGATTTGGCGTTCGAGGTTCGCAAGCACGGCTGTAAAGTCATGTATCAGCCGAAATCGGTTGTTGTTCACTTTGAGGGTGTTTCTAACGGTACAGACACTACGAGCGGTCAAAAGGCATATCAGGTGACGAATCAGAAAAAGTTCCTTGAAAAATGGCAGCAGGAACTTCAGGAAAATCATTTGCCGAATGCGGTTGATCCGTTCCGCGCACGTGAACGTTCGGTACATAAGAAAATTCTGTTGATGGTTGATCATTACGTACCGCATTACGATAAGGATGCTGGCAGTCGTACGGTGTATCAGTATCTGCAGCTGTTTGTCAATCAGGGATTCAGCGTAAAATTCATCGGTGATAATTTCTTTGCACATCAGCCGTATACGGATGCGCTGCAGCAGATGGGCGTTGAAGTGCTCTATGGACCGTATTATGCAAAGCACTGGAAGGACTGGCTGAAAGAAAACGGCAAGGACATTGGCTATGTATTTCTCAATAGGCCGCATATTTCGGTGAAGTACATCGATGCAGTCCGTGAATTCACGAATGCGCGTGTTATTTACTATGGACATGATCTGCATTTTCTCCGTGAAAAACGTGAGTATGAGTTGACTGGAGATGCAGCATTGTTACAATCCTCGGCAGATTGGGAGAAGAAGGAGCTGGAGTTGATTCTCGCTGCTGACATGGCGTATTATCCTTCCTATGTCGAAGAACAGGCAATCCATGAGATTGCACCGCAGGCTAAGGTGAAGGCAATCCCTGCATACCTTTTCTCGGATGTGGAGGAGTGCGAATATCACTTCGATAAGCGAAAAGATCTGATGTTCATCGGAGGCTTTGGCCATCGACCGAACGTGGATGCAGTGAAGTGGCTGGCAAATGAAATTATGCCTGCGCTGGTAAAGAAACTGCCGGATATTCGTGTATATATTCTGGGTTCTAATCCGCCTGAAGAGGTAAAACAGCTGGCAACCGAAAATCTCTTGATTAAAGGCTTTGTCACGGATGAAGAATTGCAGGAATATTATCAGAACTGCCGAATTTCTATTGTTCCGTTGAGATATGGTGCGGGCATCAAGGGCAAGGTGATCGAAGCAATGCGTTTCGGTACGCCTGTAATGACGACAAGTGTGGGCGCGGAAGGCATAAAGGGTGCAGAAAGCATTCTGGACATTGCCGATGAGGCAGCTGATTTTGTCGAGCAGCTTGCAGCATTGTACCAGAATGAAGCAGAGCTGGTACGCAGAAGCAAGGCTTCGTACCAGTATATCCGAGATAACTTCTCGTTTGAGAATGCGAAAAAGGTCATTGGACCAGAATTTGATTTGGAGTAAAGATATGATTATTCGATCTAAGGCACCGCTTCGGCTCGGATTGGCAGGTGGGGGTACGGACGTATCCCCTTACTGCGATTACTATGGCGGCACGGTGCTCAATGTCACGATTGATATGTATGCGTATTGCACGATTGAGCCAACAGAAGACGGGAAAATTGAATTCTACGCGGCTGATCGTAACGAATGTGTACAAGCGGATTCGGTATCGGAATTGCCGATAGAGGGAGATCTGCTGCTGCATCGCGGAGTATATAACCGCATTGTTTCTGATTACTGCGGCGGTAAGCCGTTGTCCTTTCGGATGACTACCTACTCCGATGCACCGGCAGGAAGTGGTTTAGGTTCGTCCTCTACAATGGTGGTTGCAATCATCAAGGCTTATATGGAATGGCTGAATCTGCCGCTTGGTGAATATGATATTGCCGCTTTGGCATATCAGATTGAGCGTGTTGATCTGGGACTTTCCGGCGGCAAGCAGGATCAGTATGCAGCGACATTTGGTGGTTTTAATTTTATCGAATTTGAAAAGGATGATCGAGTAATCGTCAATCCGCTGCGTATTAAGAATTGGATCAAAAATGAACTGGAAAATTCGCTGATTCTGTATTATACGGGCACTTCGCGTGACAGCGCAAAGATCATTGATGAGCAGATTAAGAGCACTAAAGAGAAAAACAGCAATTCTCTTGAAGGAATGCACACCTTGAAACGAGAAGCATATGTCATGAAGGAGTGTATTCTAAAGGGCGATTTCGATGGCTTTGCAGCATGCCTTCAGCGTGGCTGGGAAGCAAAGAAAAAAACCGCATCTGTAATTTCAAACCCGTTTATTGATGAAATGTACCGATTTGTTATGGAGAACGGCGCTAAAGCAGCAAAAATCAGCGGTGCAGGCGGCGGTGGATTTATGATGATTTACTGTGATCCGGTTCAGCGTTTCAGCTTGGTTGAAAAATTAAAGAAAACGCAGGGAACTGTCATGCTGACCAGCTTTACGGAGCGCGGTACGCAGGCATGGACGCTGTATTGATGACCCAATAGAAAGGCAGCTTTTATGAGAGAAACGACAATGAAAATTCTGCAGGAGTTAGAGCAAAGGTATCCTGCATTAAAAACCTGTATGCCGGAAATCACACAGGCAGCCTCAGCATTGGTGTCCTGCTTCTGGCAGGATGGAAAACTGCTGGCGTGCGGAAACGGCGGCAGCGCAGCAGATTGCGAACATATTGTCGGAGAACTTATGAAAGCGTTTCGCCTGCATCGCCGTTTAGATACGGACAAGCAGAGGCAAATCCGAGAAACTTATCCAGAGCAGGCGGACGTGATGATTGCGAATTTGCAGCGAGCGGTGCCAGCAATCTCCTTAGTCAGCCAGACGGCTTTGATGACGGCATTTGGAAATGACGTTTCAGCACAAATGCTGTTCGCACAGCAGGTATTGAGTTATGGTCGTCCGGGGGATTATCTGTTGGCAATCAGTACATCGGGCAACTCGGAGAATATTCTCCATGCGGCAAGACTTGCACATATTCAAGGGGTACGTGTGATTGCGCTGACGGGCAATGACGGAGGCAAACTGAAGGCATTAAGTGATATTGCTATCTGCGTACCGGCGGATATTACATATCAGATTCAGGAGCTCCATTTGCCGGTATATCATTGCCTGTGTGCCTGCGTTGAAAACGAACTTTTTGGTGAGGACTGATCATGGAAGCAATTGTATTAGCAGGCGGTTTTGGAACCCGCTTGGCGCATGTTGTATCAGATGTGCCGAAACCTATGGCCCCCGTATGCAATAGGCCGTTTCTGCGTTTCATACTGGATGATCTGCAGGCAAAGGGCATCGAGCGGGTTGTGCTCGCAGTTGGCTATAAGCAGGAAGTGATTCGAGACTACTTCGGCGCACATTATCGTGGAATGCAGATTGTGTATTCATCTGAGGATACGCCATTGTTTACTGGCGGCGCAATAAAAAAAGCACTGCAGTCATGCAGTGCAGAGCGTGTATTTGTCGTGAATGGAGATACCTTTTTCGATGTGGATCTACATGCAATGCAGCGAGAAAGCGCACCGCTCGTTGTAGCCGTGAAGCGAATGAAGAAATTTTCGCGCTATGGAACTGTTCAGATTGAAGACGGTCGGATTCAGGCGTTTCGAGAGAAACAGCCGTGCGATGAAGGCTTGATTAACGGCGGTATCTATCTGGTAAATAGAACGATTCTTGAAGATTATCCTAAGGATAAGTTTTCGTTTGAGAATGAGATTCTGGAAACAAAAACAGCAGAAATAGAGATGGCTGCCGTGGAAAGCGAAGGATATTTCATCGACATCGGTATTCCGGAGGATTACGCCGCAGCGCAGGAAACGATGAAAAAACGTGCTCCAATCAATAAAGCGGCTTTCTTCGATAGAGATGGTACGATCAATGTAGATATTCATTATCTGCATCGACCGGAAGATTTGCAGTTTATTGCTGGTATGCCTGAGTTTATCCGTAAATGGAATGACTGGGGATATAAGGTCATCGTAGTGACCAATCAGGCTGGTATCGCACGCGGATATTATGGCGAAAAAGAAATGCGAGCACTTCACCGCTATATGAATGAAAGACTGACGGAGTATGGAGCGCATATCGATGCGTTTTACTATTGTCCACACCATCCGGAGATTACAGGACCGTGTCATTGCCGCAAGCCGGAGCCAGGCATGATCGAGGACGCGATTCGAGAGTTTGATCTTGATCCGGCACAGTGCATCCTGTTCGGCGATAAGCCATGGGATGTGGAAGCAGGGGAGAAGTGTGATGTCTTCGGGATAATACTTCCAGATAAAAGTGGTGTTTAAAAGGAAAAACAGGGATGTAGGATTATGAAAAAAGCGTATTATTGGATATCTGCAGTAATTTTATTAGTAATGGCTTGGTGCTTATGGAAACAGTTTTCTACAGTAATGATTTACTATGATGATTATGGATACTATTCCCTTACTTATGGGGCAGTTGGTCATAGGGGAGATATTTACTCGTTAAGCGAATTGATATCATTTTTAAAAAACCATTATATGCATGTGAATGGACGTATTTTATATTTTTTCATATGGCTGCTCCTGTATGAATTCGGGAAATTAAAATTAGTTCAATTTGCTGCAGCCTTAAGTGTATCAGGAATAATTTTCTTGATATGGAAGATTATAATCTCAAATCATCGAGCTGAACCAATAAGCGCTATGTTTTTAATATGTGATTGCTACTGGCTAATTGGAATAACTATGCATCGGCAAGGAACATACTGGTTTGCTGCATTTTGGAATTACGTATTACCGTTATTACCGTTTTTGTTGTTTTGTCTATTATATTTCCAAAAGTATATACAACAGAAATCAATCGCAATCCAATTATTTCTGACTCTATTGATTTTTACGGCGGCATTCTCTCAAGAGCAGATTGGAGTAGCAGTTGTAGGATTCACTTTGATGATTGGAATATGGGAATATGTAAAAAAGAATTTTAATCGTTGGAACATTGGCTATATACTTGCAGCAATGATAGGTAGTTCTATTGTATTGATGAGCCCAGGAATACAACAAAGGGGAGCTCAAAAGGCAATGACGGAATTACCTTTTATACAACAAATTGCCTGCAATATTAAGGCTCTTATTACTCTTTTTTTTAATCCAAGTAATCGTTTGTTCTTGATTGCGTTATTTATTTCGTGTACTCTAATAAGTCTATTTATGCAGAAGCAAGAGATATCAAAAGTGTGGAAAGCATTGGATTGCACATTTGCTGCAGTATGCTTGGGATTAGTTGGAGTCTATATGCATACCAATCTAATTTCGAATGCTTTTCAACAACCTGTAGCAACTATAATAATAGGCTTTGGTATATTGATAGTGGGAATTATTATACAAGTATCTCGATTTTATGCAAGTAGAAAAGAATATGGTCATTTGATTATATTCTATACAGCAATTATAGCTATTGCCTGTCTGGTTGTTGTGTCTGAATTGCCTATGAGATTGATGATCTTTCCAACATTCTTGCTATTCGTGTTAGTAGTAGATGGGTTTGAAATCATTCGATTTATGGGAGTAAATCGACGTGTTTCATTAATATCTATATGTATAGTCATGTGTTTAGTTGCATGGAAGAATGGTCATAATATTTATCTTGGATATTCTCTCAATAAAAGTATTCATACGTCCAACGATCATATGCTGAGGGATGCATCTCAAAAGATAAAGGATGGTGAAAGAATTTCTGAGATTAGATTGCAAAAAGTATCCGATATTTTATATTGCTGTGATATGCCATATATTTCAGGATTCGAGATCATGGTGCCGTGGATAAGAAACTATTATGATTTACCCTCAGAAGTCGAGTTGAGATATTTAGATATTTCGCCAGAACAAGAAGTTGGCAATACAATGGATACATGTTTTTTTGCATCTGGACATAGTGAAGATGGGTGGCTAGAGAAAGACAGCCATATTTATATTAGTTCTGGAAATAGTGGTATTCTAAATATTGAGTTGTACGAACCAAAGGAAGAATATCAGACAATGCAGGGAAGGATAGAAATAAACGGAACTAGTTATAATTTATCGCTAGATGGAGAACATACAAAGCTTAATTTTAAAGTGAATCCGAACGAATTGCTAGATATCTATATATCAATGGATGAAGATTATCAAGGAGATGGAGAAGATAAAAGACGATTGAGTGTATTATTGATGGATATTCAGGGACAGTAGAGAGGTGAAGAACGAATGCAAAAACTTTCCTGCATCATCCCCTGCTACAACGAAGAAGCGGCGTTGCCGTATTTCCTGCAGGAGATACGGAAGGTGGCGGACAACATGTCCACCACCTTCCAATTGGACTTTGAGATCCTTTTTATAAACGACGGTTCGCGTGACAAAACTTTACAGATCCTGCGTCAGGCGGCGCAGGAGGACAAGCGTATCCGTTACATATCCTTTGCCCGCAACTTCGGTAAAGAGGCTGCGATGTACGCTGGTTTCCAGAATTGTACAGGTGACTATGCCGTGGTTATGGACGCTGATCTTCAGCATCCACCGGCCATGCTGGCGGATATGTACCGTGCGCTAACGGAAGAACACTATGATATTGCAGCTGCTCGGCGTGTTGACCGCAAGGGCGAGCCAGCCATCAGAAGCTTTTTTGCTCGGTGCTTTTATAAAATCATCAATAAGATTTCGAAAGCGGAATTTGTAGATGGTGCATCGGATTTCCGAATGTTAAATAGACAATCCATCAATGCTTTATTAGAAATGAAGGAATATAATCGATTTTCCAAAGGTATTTTCGGCTGGATTGGGTTTAAAACCAAATGGATACCCTATGAGAATGTGGAGCGAGTAGCAGGAGAGACAACCTGGTCTTTCTGGAATTTGCTGTTGTATTCCTTAGAGGGATTTGTAGCGTTTACCACGATACCGTTATCTATTGCATCTGTGATGGGCATTGCTTTTTGTATAATTGCACTTTTGTGGATGGTAGGTATTATTCTGAAGACACTTATCTTCGGTGATCCGGTTGCAGGCTTCCCAACATTAGCGTGTCTGTTGCTGCTAATCGGTGGTTCGATACAGTTGTCCTTGGGTATCATTGGACAATATTTAGCAAAAACGTATTTGGAGACTAAGCAGCGGCCAATTTACATTGTGCAGGAAACGGAAGAGGCTTGCAGATGAAAAAGTTTTTAGATGCTACACTTATTCGATTTGTGATCGTAGGCGTAATCAATACTGTCGTTGGTACAGCGATCATGTTCGGTCTGTATAATTTGGCACACTGTACATATTGGGTATCCTCAGCATCGAATTATATTCTGACAAGTATTTTGAGCTTTTTCCTGAACAAATTCTTCACTTTTCAGAACAAGGAAAAGAGCATGGGGCAGGTTGTGCGATTTGCGGTGAATATTGCAGTATGCTATCTGCTAGCATATGGTATCGCAAAACCGTTGTGTCTCTATTTGTTGAGCGGTGCAGCAGCTTCGGTGCGTGATAATATTTCGATGCTCGTAGGCATGTGCCTGTTCACGGCGTTTAACTACTGCGGTCAGCGATTTTTCGCATTCAAGAAAAAGAATGAGGAGGTAAATTGATGATTGAGATAAAAGCGTTATTTGACCTTTCTCACACACAAGCCGCCGACTACCTCTCGACTTTTCGCTACCCGTGGGAAGCCTTAGAAGGCATCAAGCAGATGATTTTAGACCTCGGCGAGAAATTACCTGTCGATGAGTACGAACAGCGCGCAGAGGGCGTCTGGGTGCATAAGACGGCGAAGGTATTCCCGAGCGCGTATCTCGGTGCACCATGTATCATCGGCCCGGAGACGGAGGTTCGTCACTGTGCTTTTATACGAGGTTCCGCACTCGTAGGCGCAAACTGCGTTGTCGGTAATTCGGTGGAGCTGAAGAACGTCATTCTGTTCGACAATGTGCAGGTGCCGCATTACAACTACGTAGGTGACTCCATTCTTGGCTATAAGAGCCACATGGGTGCAGGCTCGATCACGTCTAACGTCAAGTCAGACAAATCGCTTGTAGTCATTCGCAACGGAGAGGAACGCATTGAGACTGGACGTAAGAAAATCGGTGCAATTCTTGGCGATTACGTGGAGGTAGGCTGCAATAGCGTACTCAATCCGGGTACGATTATCGGTCGCAACAGTAATGTATATCCGGTGTCCTGCGTGCGCGGCGTTATGCCGGAGAACAGAATTTGGAAGACTGGCGGTGTAATTGTCGCTAAGGGTTAAATTGGCACAAGAACATAATACTTTAGCGAATTAGCAGATTGCCGAGTGAAATCAAATAAGCGATTGTCTACCGCAGTCGGGCTTTTCTCTCTACACGGCCCCTTGCCGTCCCTGCCAAAACCGCCTATAATAAATCTATCAAGTCACGGCGGCGCGGCCGCTGCACGGGAAGGCGAAGGAGGGGCAGCATGATCAACAGAGACAAGCTGAAGCCGGTCACAGAGAAATACAAAGCAGTTCAGGCTTGACATCTAATAGTTAGTCTTTCGGGCAGAATTAAAGCCACCGGAATATTTCTGGGAGCTTCTACATCATAATATATATTCTAGATTGTTCATATTTCGGAAACACGCTACTGCATCGAGGATATATACAGATACAGAAAATCGAGGCGGTAAGCATCAGGCCGTAATGACAGGATTGCATATATGAAAAAATGCACAAATTCGCACAGGGAATAGCAATCGATATTTGTGTATAATATATTTAAAAATGATTGCTAAATACAGGAAGAGATGCTATACTAAGGATATAAAACGAGGTGCAAAAATTTGTGTTGATGCACAGAAATGCACCCTGCTGCAAAATTTAAAAGTTTGGCAAACCTGTTGAAAAGCAGGGACGCAAAGCCATATGGGTCTAAGGGCGCCTTCGGGCGGCTAAGGCAGCCGGTTGCAATTTGGAGTCGTACTCTAAATTTTATTAAAGTGCCCTGCTTTGTCCTTTGGATGACTATAAGCATGGGCATTTATCTATTTGTGACAAATTTATGCACCGATACTGTCAGACTAGATCGTGAGGAAGGCGAAACTCGAGGATGTCGCTCTGAAATAGCGGCAAAAACAGTGACTTCAGTAAAATGGAGGTTGAGTGAAATGAAAAAAAGACTATTGGCAAGTTTGCTCTCTCTCGCTATGGTTGCAACAATGATGCCGGCGGCGTTGGCGTATGATGAGGGTAATGAGCCAGCAGACGGCGAAACTAGCAACAAACCTAATTTCGCTATCGATTCGGCTGATGCCTTGAGTGTTGCAATCGCTGGCGCTAAGGGCGATGATTATACGATTGCACTGGATACCGATATCACGAGTGCCGTTTCAATTCCGAAGGATACAAGTATTGTCTTGGATTTGAATGGTCATAAGCTGACCAATACAGAGGGTAAAGATACCATCACCGTTGCAAAGAACGCTACATTGACTATTACGGGTACAGGTACGGTAGATAATATTTCGCACGGTAAAGCAGCTATTTATAATAGGGGTACCGCTACACTGAAAAATGGCGTGTTTGAACGATCCCAGGAAGCGGGTAAGGATGCCAAGGATAATGGTGGCAACAGCTACTATACGTTGCTGAACCATGGCGTTATGACTGTTCAAGAGGATGTTACCGTTAATAATAAAGGTGGTTATTCTAGTTTATTTGATAATGGGTATTATTCTTGGAAGTCGAAAGACGGTATTGATAATCCTACTCTGACGATTGAGGGCGGCAAATTTAATGGCGGCTTAAACACCATCAAAAATGATGATGATGCAATTCTGAACATTGCAGGCGGTGAATTCATCAACTATACGCAGGCAGCATTCCAGAACCATGGTTCTGCTACGGTCACGGGTGGTAAGTTCGAAGCAAGTTCTGTATATTCCATTTATAACTGTGGCTGTGATCCAGAGCATGATCTGGGAAAGCTGGACATCTCTGACGGCACGTTCAACGGTCAGCTTGCTGTTGTAGGTGGCAACAGTGATGTTAATATCACTGGCGGTACGTTCAACGGTACAATTTATAAGAATGCTGCTGATAAACTGTCGATCTCCGGTGGTACATTCAGTACTGACGTTTCTAAGTACTGTGTTGATGGCAAAACGGCTCTGAAGCAGAACAATGGTACATTTGTTGTTGGAGAGCTGAAAAAGAACGAGAATGTTGTTGTTGCCAAAGCTGACAAGAAGGGCGATACGCAGGCTGCTGTAAATGATAGTATTACAGATAAAGATGCTGCAACGGCAACTGGTAAGACTGTAGCTCCGACTGAAGCTATTAAAGATGACAACCCAATTGACGTAACAACTGAAGAGAATGCTATTACTGCATTGAAAAATGCAAGTATGATTACGCTTAATCCCGATGGTACGATTGTTGACAAGACGGTTACTATTGTAAAGGAAACTTATCTGGACGTTAAGGTTGAAGAGTATACGCTCGGTACAACTGAGGACACCTATAAGATTTCCATGGATATTACGCCTAAGTGCAATCTGATTGCCACTACTGACAAGGACAATCAGACTGAAAGGAATTCCGTAACGTTCTCTGAGGGTAATCTTATGAAGGTTACTGCAAAGACCAAAGTTACTGTAACTCTGCCCAGCGTATTCGCAAACAAGCTTGTATACATCAATCACGACAACAAGGAACTGTACACTGTAAATGCTGATAAGAATGGCATGATTACTTTCGAAACCAATGGTTTCAGCCCGTTCACCTTCACACTGACGAAGCCGAGCGGATTTGACAATGGTTCCTCCTCCGGTTCCTCCGGCGGCGGTTCGTCCAGTTCCTCTACCTGCAAGGTAACTGTTGCAACGGTTTCCAATGGTTCCGCCAAGGCTTCCGCATCTACGGCTGCTAAGGACGCGACCGTAACCGTAACCCTGTCCCCGGACAAGGGCTACAAGCTCGATAAGATCACGGTAACCGATGCTTCCGGCAAGGAAATCGCGACTACAAAGAAGAGCGATACCTCCTACACGTTCACCATGCCGGCATCCGCAGTTACCGTAAAGGTTGCTTATGTCAAGGATGACGCAGCGGTTGTAGAGCCGACCACCGGCTTCAACGATGTTGCCGACAAGGACTGGTTCGCTGACGCTGTTAAGTATGTTGCTGACAAGGGCATGATGAACGGCACGAGCAAGACCACCTTCGGCCCGAACGACAGCACCACGCGCGGTATGATCGTAACCGTTCTGTACCGCCTGGAGAACGAGCCGAGCGCTGCTGCTGCATCGTTCACTGACGTCGTTTCTGGCCAGTACTACACGGACGCAGTCGCGTGGGCGAATGCGAACGGCATCGTTACCGGCTACGGCAATGGCAAGTTCGGTCCGAACGATATTGTAACCCGCGAGCAGCTCGCGGCGATCCTGTATCGCTACGCGCAGTACAAGAAGTACGATGTTTCTGTCGGCGAGGATACCAATATCCTCAGTTATGCCGATGCGCAGAGCGTTTCTGCATATGCAATCCCGGCTATGCAGTGGGCGGGTGGTGCTGGCATCGTAAATGGCTTCAATGGTAAGCTGAATCCGCAGAATAACGCTACCCGTGCGGAAGTCGCAGCAATGCTGATGCGCTACTGCGAGAAGGTTGCAAAATAAGTTCCGGATAAAGGAAAATAATACGGCTGAGCGGCCGCGGAATGAGAAATCGTTCTGCGGCCGCTTTTTCGTAACCGTCAAATCTCCCACCAAAAAGCAAAGCACCGGATACCATCAGGGTATCCGGTGCACAAATCAGAATATGTCGGCTTCTGGTCTGATGCCTAAAAATTCATCCACGGCATCCGCGATTGCATCCTGAAAGTCCTCGTCTGCCATATAAGAGCAGGCGTCATAATTCTGTTGATGTCATTGCCATCCCTCACGAAACTGCGCCGGATCGTTTCGGCTCGTTCCGAAACTTCCTGCTGCTTCTATTATCTCATGCGGGGGGAGACGTGGGTTGACGGTTACATACATCGAGCAAAAAAGCTCCAGCTCTGTCGCCTTGACAAAGCCGGAGCGCACGTTATAATAAAAATAGAGAGGGACGCTGCTACCGCGGTCAGAACCCTTGTTAAGTATCGATTTTTAGTCGATGACCGTTCGGGGTCTAATCCGAGCGGTCATCGCGCTTTTATACAGAAAATGTACAGCAGGATGACTACACATATAAAAAGCTGAAACGGGAAGGATCATACTCATCGAGTATGGTCCTTCCCGTTTGCCTTTTTATTAATCGTCTTTATGATTCATGGCGCTGATAACCGTTTTCAGCACGTTTTCCAGATAAGGAAGCTGACTCGGTGTTACGCTCTCGATCATCGGAGAAAGCGCCTTGAATGCCCAGGATTTATCCTTCTTTTCCTGCTTTCCGAACAGGATATAGTCGGTGGACAGGCTGAGCGTCGAGGCAATACGGCACAGCGTCGGGACAGACATACCCTTAATGCCGAGCTCGATATCTGAACAGAATTTCGGCGTAATATCCAGTTTTTCAGCAAACTGCTCGCGCGTCAGACCTAAATACTCGCGCTGCTTGCGGATTCGTCCGCCAATCGCTACCCAGTCCATTCTGTTCCTCCGTCAAGTCTTTTCATTTAGTGTACCCCGGATAGTTCCTGCAAAGAATAAACTATTAGGGTGGAAATAAGAGAACTTTGGGTGTATAATAAAGACAACTGAGGGGGGACTGCCGATGGAGTACAAGGAGCATGCGTTTACGGTACACGGAAGGGAAATCCGTTTTTCACATGCGCAGGATATCTATAATGCAATCGAACAGCAATTCTGGCCGCGATATAACGAGACGGTGAAAGATTTCGACCGGTTTTATTCGTCTAATATTTCTTCGTTCGAAGACATCTTTCGATACCTGCCTGAGGGAGCGGACAGCCGCATACGGAACCTTGTGATATCGTCCGTGGGCATTCTGCCGAGTGCTGGTGTTCTGTCCTATACGCCGGTGAGCTTTTACGGGGAGTACGAAAACGACCTGATTTACGAACCCTGCATGAAGGAGCTGTACGAGGCACGGGAGCAGATTGAACAGGCTCGTGAGCAGCAGGAGCAGTACCGTGCCGCGCAAAAGGCAAGCCGGAGACACTGGCAGGGCGGCGGATTTGGTTTTTCGGGTGCGATCAAAGGCGCCGTGATGGCCGGTATGCTGAACGCAGGCAGCGGACTGATTCATGGTGTCGGCGACTCATTTGCCGCGGCAGGAGACTGGGCTCAGATCGCAGGCGCGAAACGTCAGGTCTTTCAGCATGTGCAGAAGAGCGGAATGCTGAAGAAGGCGTTTTATCTCCGCTGCCAGCGCATCTTTTATGAGGTTTTAGAAACCGTCGGATATGAACTGCATGTTGAAATGCCGGATTATGACGAGGAGAAAGCAAACGCGACGTTCAAAAATGCGGCGGCGCAGCACCGGAAGGGACAGCTTTCGGACGAACAGTATTTCGACTATCTGATAAAATGTGTGCAGCTTTATCCGTACAAGCCCAGCATATATGGAGAACTGTATCGACTGCATCCGGAGGACGATAAGGAACTACAGTCGCTGTCCGAATATCTGCATTTGCGGGAAGAATATCTGAAGCAGAGGGCGGCGGTCATTGGAGCACGGCTTTCCTATATTGCGGACATGCCGAGCGATACGATCATCGCAGTACAGAAGAAAATACAGGCGCTTGACGAGCTGGCGGAACGCTATCACGCAGCGGATGATAACGACTGGCTGAGCGAAAAAAACAAGGCCCAGGCGAAGCTGCAAGAGCTGCTCCGGCTGAAGGATGAACAGGAGCGCACCGCACTGGGCGTTCTTCTGCCGACGAAAGAGGAAGCGGACCTTGTTCGCATGGAATGGAGGCAGGTATCTGCTGTTCTGGATGACTATCCGTACCTGTCAGACATTGGTGCGGCACGAAAGTGCGTCGAAGCGCTGAAGGAAATTTCGGTCACGCATCCTCTGGTGCGCGAACAGGTCGAGCGGGTAGAAGACCAGGTGGTCATTTTACAGGCGAAGCAGGGTTCGTTCCAGGAGGAGATGACGCGGCAGTACCGGAAGATTTTCGGCAGTGCAGAACTTGGGGAATCCCTCGTCAATATCGACAGCGAGTACGATGAGGACTCGAATGCCGAGCTTGACCCGGAGAGCGAAAAATTTATCAATATAATCTGCGATATGACGGTCGAAAGAATGCTGCTGTACAGCATGACAAGGCAGGTGCTGTGTCTGACTGACACCATGCTGCACATCGCCACATTCGAGAACGAGCAGGCGCATTTTGTCCATTTCCCGCTGTACGGAGACAGAATTGAGATCGAATTTCCGTCCAGTACCATGATGGAGCTGCATACGCGCACGCAGAGAGCACAGTTTTCACTGGAAGACCTCGAAAACGTGCCGCAATTCAAGGAAAAGCTGCAAGTATTTCTCCGGGAAGCATCGATTTGCAGACTGCCGCCGTTTTCGGGTGCACTCAGCTGCAAACGTCTGCTCAGCCGGTTCGCGGCAGAACTGCCGCAGATCGATACCGAATGCCGAGACCGGATTGCGGAGCGGATGCAGCTGCTGAAGGATGCCGTGCTGTGCAGCAACCCATTCCCGGGGCAGGTACAGCAGGTGCTCCCTAATCCGATGTCTCGGTGGCAGATCGGAGAAGATGTCTGGCAGAGGATGCGCAGCATTGCGGAACAGCAGGAGCCGCCTGAAATCCCGACGGTGCTTTATCGGGACGCGCCAGAGGGCGCACAGAAACTCACGGCTTTCTTTACCGACCGGGCGGTGTACCGGCTGGACGGCGATGCGTGTGAACGGCTTGCGCTGAATGAGATTACGGAAATGACAGTGCATGCCACGTTAGCTGAACCGTATCTTCAGCTGAGCAGTACGGTCGTTCTTCCGGCGGAAGAGATCGGTCCGCATCATCTCGGCGAGTTCGCACAGCTGGTCAGCAATATCGTGCATGTGCTGCTTGGCGGCGTGATTGCGGAAGCGCCCTGCGAGCCTCCGCAGGAAGAGCCTGCGCTGCCTGCATCGTCGGTTCGGTTTTGTCCGTCCTGCGGCGAGGCAGTAGAAGAGGGTGCACGGTTCTGCGGCAGCTGCGGTGAGCCGCTCTTCCGGTACTGCGCTTCGTGTGGTGCGGAAAACGATATAAGCGCCATGTTCTGTATGGAATGCGGCGAGAAAATGATGTAAACAGAGGAGAATTACAATGGCAATCAAAGATGCAACCTGTCCGGTCTGCGGAAAGTCGATCAAGCTGAATGATGAGAAACCGTTCGGCTTTTGTAGCTTCTGCGGACATAAGATCGATACGGCAGAGTATTTCAGCGCTAAAGTGCCTAAAGCGTCTGCTGTTCAGGCAGAAACGGATAAGCCGGAGCCTGCGGCAGCACCAATCTCAGCTTCGACTCCAACTCCGACAGCAGCGCCCTCCATCAAGATTACGCAGGATGCGCAGAGCAGCGCGATCAGCCAAATTGAAGCGATGTATACGCTCTGCTCGACCGAACAGGAATACATGGGCCTGCGTCAGCACGTACTTGATGGAACTTACTCCGACCAGGACAAGGCGGTCATGGTATCCGAGCTGGACCGGCTGATGAGCAAGCGGTTGCACGACGAACTGGCACTGGAGGCAGACCTGCCTGCGGCAAAAGAAGAGGTCTCCAAACTCGCGATGGGAACGGTATTGATCGCCGTTATCGGCCTTGTCGTGACGATGTTTTTCCCGATTGCGCTGCTGATTACCGCCGTTCTGGTGCTGTGCTGCATCGCAGGCGGCGCGAAGGACCGCAAGAGAAAGAAACAGTGCGTCCGGGCGCATAAGCGTCTGGAGCAGTACCGCAAGCTCGGATATAAGCTTTGATCGAGACGCTATCAATGTAAAAAGTTCTGGCCGTGTCGTATTGATACGTTATAATAAAAAATAGAGAGGGACGCTGTTACCGCAGTCAGCCCCTAATTGATCAAAACTTAAAGTAGTCATTGACCGTTTCGGAGTCCACCCGAGCGGTCAATGCGCTTTTGTGCAGAAAAATGCACAGCAAAAATGCCTCACAGTGCGCCTGCCGAGACGCTTCATGACATCCTGCGGCTTCACGATACGCAAGCCGTGCTTGCACTCTGCGTAGTCGTTCGAGCACGGTTCTGTAGAGAACCTTGCGAAAAAATAATGAATATTTATATAGCTGATTGTATGATAATGTCTTATCTGCTGGGGGTATGTCGGTTTACTCCGGCTTTGTTGATTTTCATGAAATTTTCGAAACACTCTGATGAAAATTCCTGATGTGAAAAATCAGCAGATTTTCAGGGGATGGAGGGAATGAACGCGCGGAAATCTGTCACAGGGGCGAAAAATCAGCAAGCACTTTTTCAAAATAGGGAAAATGTGGTAAAACGACACTTGCCGTGTTCGGACGATTTCCTTAACGGTATCTTAACACGGAGATGCAAAATTCGGGAAATTATTTGTATAAAATGCTGTCTGGAATACGGAATTTCGACGCGATAGGGAAATAATGGATATTACACGAAAAAATCATACTTTATTCCTTTGAAATCTTATGATATAACTTTTGTATAGGCAGGAGGTAAGCTGGAAATACAGAATCAAAAGGAAGGTCGTGTATAAGATGAAGAATAGAATTGAGCGGGGAACTGGGCTGTATGCGGAAAATCTGCGCACGATTGCTGCGAGAGAAATTGAATTTCGCTTAACGCCATATATCTTTAATCTCGGCATCCCGCCGCACGTTTCGGGGTACAATTATTTGCGTGACGCGGTGATTGAACTGCTGCTCGAGCCTGCGGCACAGGTCGGAGTGACAAAATGTGTATATCCGAGTGTTGCCGCCATGTACGGCACAACGGTGCACGCAGTAGAGCGTTCGGTGCGGCACGCGATCACATCGGCATGGAATGGCGGCGGTCTGCGTCGGGTGAAGGGTGATCCGCACAATACGGTTCTGAGATTTCACAGCAGGCCGACGAACAAAAAATGTATCATGGCGCTCGCACAGATGATGAAGGAACAATATGGAAATCAGATCGACAGCTGGTATGGCGATGCTGTATGCAGTGAAACAGAATGACAGGGACACACCGAATCATCTGATAAAACCGAAAATCCCTCCGGAACCACTCGAACAGGGTGGAACCGGAGGGATTTCTGTATTTATGCCAGGCCGTCGCGGATGTGCGCGAGCGCGCCCTTTTCCAGACGGGATACCTGCGCCTGTGAGATGTGTATCTCGCCAAACGAAAGGAAATAAGGCCGAGGAACATTTGGATTTCTGTATTTATCGTACCGCAAAACAGCGGTTTTGTCAAGGTTTCGAAGATAAAAGAGGAAAAATGTTGTTTCAAGACGCCGGTCAGGCATATCATCCGGCAGGCGGTAACGCAGCGCTCTGCGCGGTCTGAACCGTTCTGACAATCGGACAACAAATACCATAGGAATTGTGCAACACCGAACAGGGTCAGAACAAACTCCTGCGGATCGCACAACAATTCTGGTTTTGCTTCATTTTCGCTTTGGCGCGGACACGGTACAATAATGGCAGCAGGAAGCCGATGAAATTCGGCCGACAACGAGTAAAGAAGGGAGAATGAAAATGAAACGCAAACGGATCTGTGCATGGTTTATTACACTGGCAATGCTGCTGACGATGCTGCCGTCAGCGCTTGCCGCATCATTTGCGGATACGCGCGGACACTGGGCGGAGGATGCGATCAGCCGCTGGAGCGACCGCGGTGTCATCCAAGGCCACAATGGAGACTTTGAACCGGACAGTCCCATAACACGAGCAGACATGGCGGTTATCATAGACCGCATAATGGATTACCAGACCAAGGCGGAGAACAAATTCTCTGATTTGGATAATGCGTACTACAAAGACCCGATCCTGCGTGTGGCGCAGGCGGGCGTGATGCAGGGCGACGGAAAAAATGTTCGTCCAAAGGACAAGATCACCCGCGAAGAGGCTGTCAGCATGCTGGCGCGTGCGCTGTCGGTAACGGCAGGCGGCAGCTCGACGAGCTTTGCGGACAACAGCCGCATTTCCTCGTGGGCGATGGCGAACGTAGCCGCTTTTGCAAAGAACGGCTATATCGCAGGCCGCAGCGGCAACCGCTTTGAGCCGCAGGCGAATATCACCCGCGCAGAAGTAGTCAAGCTGCTCGACAACATGATTTCGGATTACATCACCGAGTCCGGCACGGTAACGCCCAAGGGCACCGGCATTGTCATCGTCAAGGCCTCCGGCGTGACGCTGAACAAGGCGAAGCTGAGCGGCACGGTCATTCTCGGCGGCAAGGCCGGCGAAGTCAAGGCGACCGGCTGCGAAATCACCGGCAAGGTGGTCAAGATCCATAACTCTACTCTGACGACCGGCAGCACGGGCGGCTCATCCGGCGGTTCTTCGGGCGGCAGCTCGTCTACGCCCGCGGCACCGAGCGCATATCCGCTCCCCAAGGGTCAGGAGACCTCCAAGAGCCTGGGCGTATTCAATTACGACATGACCTATTTCGTCACGCTGACCGCACAGGACGGCGCGGACATTTATTATGAGATCGCGGAAGGTGCAGACAAGGCAGCTGTCCCGACCACAGCAAGCAAAAAGTTTGATACCTATCAGTATCGTCAGATCGAGATCACTCAGCCGACCGCAAGCGCGAAAGGCCCGGTCACCAAGACCTATAACGTTAAGGCAGTCGCGGTGAAAAACGGCAGGACCAGCAGTGTAGCGAACTGGAACTACGATGTTACCAGCATCCCGCACCACGAACTGAAGGTTGGCGTACCGAAGGACTGGAACGGCAGCGACGTTCCGAACGTAACGCTCATTCAGGATTACGACAGCGACAAGATGTATCTGGTAGAAGGCACCGACCGCGCAATGGTTCTGGATGCCGGCTACTTTGATGCAGAGGACGCAGCAAACCTGTACGAGACTGCACGAAAGATCGTCGGCGCAGGCAAGCCGATCGACCTTATCATCGGCCACCCGCACCCGGATCACGTGCAGATGACGCATCAGTTCCTGTGCAAGGAAAACAAGGATCTGGGCGCTAAGGTTTATGTCAACGAGCGCGGTATTGAGGTGCTGCGTGATTATGTCAAGCAGTTTGGCGTAGCCTCTGGCATGTTCGCAGATGAGGCCGCTGCAAGCGCAGCCTATGATGCACAGCTGGCAACGCTGAAAAACGGTGACGTTTACGACATGGGCGGCACGAAATTTAATGTAATCGAGCTGCCGGGACACCAGGTGGCAGGCATCATGCTGTTCGATGCCGCGACCGGCAATCTGTTCACGACCGACCAGATCGGCAACAACCGCGCACACATCACGGACTCGTTTTGGATGCAGTTCGCAGACCTGTCCCCGACATTCTTCGCGGACTCGATGGACGTTTACCTGTCCTCGCTTCAGATCGCGCTGGAGCGCGTTGACAGCCTCGGCACGGTAAAGCGCATCCTCACCGGTCACAACGACGTTGTACTGGACGGCACGGCAGGCTATCTGGACAATCTTCAGACGGCGGTGCAGAAGGTCGTTGACGAAGGCTGGAGTGCAGCGACTCCGACTCTGCGCACGCTGGACAGCTTTGAGGGATATCTGGAAAATACCAAGACTGTCGTAGTCGGCGACCGCCTGAAGGACATCAACTGGGTCGGCATTAACGTTAACAAGCAGAATTATCTGTCCGACGGCTACCGCGACGGCAATCAGAACAAGATTGCAGATCTTTCCAACCTGTCCGTACACAAGCAGGGCGAGAAGGGCAACCTGCTTTGGAACGACCCGAATTTCGGCATCAATGTAAACTGGCAGTACCCGACGGACGGCACTAAGCCGACCCGCAAGAACACCATCAGCTTTGTCGCTGAGGTGGACGAGAACACGACTTCGATCGAGATCGTTCCGACCGCGGCTTCCTCCGGCGCGAAGATCACTATTAACGGCGAAGCCGCAGCATCGGGCAAGGCTTATGTGGGCAAGCTGACTGGCAGCAGCACGCGTTTTGTCATCGAGGTAACGGCAAAGAACGGTTCGGACAGCAAGCGTTACACGCTGAAAGTCAGACAGAAAAACAACAATCAGGTTGAAGAACCGTATACCTACACAGATTATGATAACTATACTGATCCGTTTTATCCGGATGCACCGGGTACCTTCACGGTAACGCAGTATATGGCGCTGTTCTCGGATACCGAGGGCGCGCAGATCAAGTATACGGTGGACGGTTCTGATCCCAAAACTTCGGCAACTGCGAAGGTTTTTGATCAGACCAAGTTCAAGGCTGCCTCCGGCGCTGGCGGCGCAGAAGTGAAAGAACTCATCACCATCGGCGCAGACACGGACAACTGGGACGGCAGGGCAAAGCAGACCAAGGTAGAGCTGAAGGCTTATGCCTCCAAGGCAGGTATGGAGGACAGCAATGTTGTAACCTTTACCTATATCATTGACCGCATGGCGAAGAATGAGCATAAGAATCGCCTGATGTACGATGAAGGCGATATGAAGGTCTGGAATGTCATTGATTACGACAGCGACAAGATGTATCTGATCAAGGGCACCAAGGGTGCGCTGCTGATCGATGCCGGCATGGCACCGGAAGGTGCGGAAAACCTGTACGAGTATGTATCCAATCTGGCAGGCACGAAAGAGGTAGATCTCTATATCTCGCATGGCCATCCCGACCATACGACGCAGATCGGCGACTTCGTTAAGGCAGGCCGCAAGGTTTATATCAACGAAAAAGACATCCCGATGGCGTTGAACGGCGCAAACGACAAGACCCTGACAGCAGAGGACTTCACCTGCATCGAGGAGGGCTATCAGTTTGATCTCGGCGGCGTCGTGCTCGACAATTATGACATTCCGGGACATACGCCGGGCAGCATGATGCTGCTCGACAAGGCACACAACATTCTTTATTCGTCCGATCAACTTGGCTGCAATCGCCGCAGCGTTGCGGATTCGCTGACGCTGGTAAACAACGACGTTCGCGTCCTGCTCTCCAGTCTGCGCATTTTCCGCGACAAGGTAACGGAGATGGACGCAGCAGGCGAAATTGACCTGGATAAGCTGGTCGTATGGAGTGGTCATGATGATTATGAGATCAAGGATCTGCCCGGTCATCTGGATACGCTGATCACCGCGGCGCAGAACATCGTGGACTACGGTCCGGAAACCGCTATGCGCACTTCGGTACGCAACACCGGCGGCTCGGACGGCGCTTCCTTCGCAGGAGATCGCTACGCAGATAACGGCACCGGACACTTCATTTGCATGAACGGCAGCAAGGAAAATGTTCTGGCAGGTGAGAATTATACCGCAGTTGATGAACTGGCAAACCTGAAGGTCACGGTTTCCGACGAGACTAACAACAAACTGTGCGGCATTGCGAATATCCATCAGGTAGACGGCACCAATATGTACGCAATCCGCATGGGTAAGCAGAACACGCTGGCTGCGGAGGTGCCGGAAGGTACGAAGAGCGTTGATATTTATCCGACTGCAATGTCCTCGAACGCAACGGTCAAGGTCAACGGAACTTCTGTATCCGGCGGTAAGGCAAGTATTGCTCTGAATAACGGCTACAAGGAGGTTACCATTGAGGTCACTGCACCGGATGGTACGACGAAGAAAACCTATGCACTGACCGTCCGCACCCATATCGACCCGGCAAACCCGTATGCAACGCTGTACACCGGCGAGCACACGGAAACCGTAACGCTGGCTAACGGCGAAACCCGCACCTTTACCTCTTATGTCCCGGAAGGCGCACGCGAATCCTGCGCAGGCGTATTTGTTCTGCCGAACAAGGGCGAGGGCAAGTTCGACGAATGGAAGGAGCTTGCGGACAGCACGGATACGCAGGCAATCGATGCAGACTGGACCAAGCAGCAGGAAAAGTTCATCGTAATCTATCTGGATGGCCTGACCTACGGCACGAGTGCAGCAGAACGTGCAGCAGATATTGACTACGTGAACAAGGTTTATGCAGCAGCCTCCGGCCGCACGATGTACTGCATCCATGAGGCGAAAAACTACATGGTAGGCTACGGCGAAGGCGGCACTATCGCACAGATGGCGGCAATGGATCAGACAGCCGTATGGGCAGGCCTGGCCACGGTCGATGCCGGTTCGGTTGATGCTAACTGGATTGCAGAAAACGGCGCGAAGATGGCCTCCAGCCTGAACGGCTACAATGATATGGAGTCCTCCACCCGCAAGAGCACGATCCCGAAGAGCACGCTGCCGCTTCCGGTATGGATGATCGGTTCGGTCGACAACAATGCAAACGCACTGGCATACTGGAAGGCTGCGGATCATATCACCGACAGCGACAAGGCAGCAGACGGCAATATCACCAAGTACACCCGCTCGGCGGGGTGGACCGCAGACGAGGATGCGTACAAGATCAACCGCGATACCGCAGCGTACCGCATCTGGACGAGCGAGAGCGCTCCGAAAAACACGGAGAGCACGATCTGGAATGACTTCCTGTTCGGCGTACGCCGCTGGATGGCAGACCCGGGCGGTGACCTGCGCGTTACCAAGGACCCGATCGCAGACCTTCATATGACCCGCCATTACGAAAAAGTCGGCGGCTGGATGCGTGAGTGGTATGTATATGTACCGCAGCACGTACAGCAGAAGGCGCCGGTCGTCTTTGCAAACCACGGCTACACGCTGAACGGCGGCGTTTACGCCGGTCAGACCGACTGGCACAAGGTCGCGGACGAAAAGGGCTTCATCGTTGTATTCCCGTCGGCAATCCCGGGCAGCATTTCCGAAAACGGCAATGCACCGTTCCCCGCATGGAATATTGCAATGGACCCGACCCGCATGGACGAAATCGAATTCTTCAAGTACATGCTGAGCGATCTGGAGAAAACCTATTCTATCGACACCGGCCGAGTTTATGCAACCGGTCATTCCTGGGGCTCTCAGATGACGCACGTACTGGCGCTGAATGAGCCGGAGATGTTCGCGGCAGTTGCACCGCTGTCCGGTTTCATCTTCAACGCAGCTGTATTTGAGCAGGCAGAAGCGACCAAGGCAAAGGGCAGCTACCCGGGCGTTCCGGTTTACATGGCAGCAGGTACCGAAGGCGGCACCGAATGGGCAATCTGCCCGGTTCCGCTGGCAGAGGAAAATTCCTCCGGCAAGACGCTGAGCGACTGGTTCGCGCTGAATGGCTGCACCGGTTCTCTGGACTGGAGCAAGATCAACGGCAGCAATGAAACCAAGGGCAGCCTTGACTGGCAGAACGGCGGCGCGTTTACGAAGTCCGGCCGCTGGTACACCATGACCTGTGAGAAGAATGGCGTTCCGATGGTACAGGCGGAGATCGTAGATTACATGCCGCACGCTACCATGCCCGAGCACTCTGCCCGTGTATGGAACAACTGGCTGAGTCACTACAGCCGCAGTACAGACGGCACACTCGTTTACAATCCGTAAATTTCCCCTCTCATTTGCATGCAGACCCTGCCAGCTGGCAGGGTCTGCTCTTTCGCTTTCCGCTCCGGATGTGCTATAATAAATCCATCAACTCACGGAGGTGCAGCCATGAAAATCCGCCGGACAAAACCGACTATGAAGCAGCAGCTGTTTTTGTTTTTCATGCTGGCTGCGGTTCTGGTGTGCCTGATATTCAGTGCGTACTATTTCGTCTCCGAGCAGCGTGTGCTGCGGAACAATCTCGAGCGGGAGAACACGAAGAACTTGCAGTATGCGATAGAAAAGATCGAGGAAAATGCGATGCGCGTGGAGGAGTTCGCAAACCAGATCTGTCAGAACGGGCAGATACGCGCGCTGATGCTGGCAGATGATCCATTTGCTCCGGCGGAGACAATGGCGGTTGCGTCTATGCTGGATGAGCAGTTTCAGTTCGTAACGGTTACGGAGGATATTCTGTCGCTTTATCTGATCGGAGAAAACGGTCTGGATATCCGACGCGGCAAGGAGGCGGCGCTGGTCGATCGGGATGCGGTGTACCGTGCTTTTTGCAGTGACGCATTTTTCGCAGATGGCGGCATTGCCTGCTGGGGCAGCGGCGCAGATAATCCGTGCCGGTTCAGCCAGTATGAGACCGTACTGCCGTATAGCCGCCGTATTATCGATGAGACCACCGGCAGAACCGCCGGTTATCTCGTCATCCTGCTGCGCGAGGCCGTGCTGACCAACATCGGTGATGCGCTGCTCGGTCAGAAGAACACAGCGTTCTGCCTGGTCGATACGACAGACTCGTATGTCGTGCGCAGCGACGGCTGGAAAAGGCTGTCGGCCCATACAGAACAGGATTTGCGCCGCATGGCGATGAATGAGGAACACAGGCTGCGGGATGCACCATACCAGTTTTTCAAGAGGAGCTCGAGCGTATATGACTGGTGCATTGTAGAAGCGGTATCGATCTACGAGTTTGCGCAGCAGCGCAGCATTCTGCTGCAGGCGTTCGTGGTAGTCGGTGCGCTGGCGCTGCTGCTGGCGCTTATTCTGGCATCCGTGTTCGCAGAGCGGCTGGTGCAGCCGATACGGAGCATGGCGGACGCGGTAGACCGTATTGCGCAGGGGCAGTTCGACTGTGCGCTGCCGCGCGACAGCGTGCAGGAATATGCCCGGCTGGAGCAGGGCATCGAGCAGATGCAGGGCGATATCCGTGCGCTGCTGGACAGCCGCGTACAGCAGGAAAAGGAAAAACGTAAGGCCGAGGTCCGTATGCTCCGTGCGCAGATCAATCCGCATTTCATTTACAATACACTCAATTCGATCAAGATGATGGCGGTCATGCAGGGGTCACGCGGTATTCAGAATATGACGGAGGCGCTGGGCAGCATCCTGCGGTCAAGCCTGAGCAAGGCAGAGGAGCAGATCACATTGCGGGAGGAGCTGGCTCTGCTGGAGCAGTATATCTATATTCAGAATATCCGCTACAAGGGGAACATTGAATATGAGGTCGATGTGCAGGATGAGAGCCTGCTCGATCTGCGGCTTCAGCGCTTTCTGCTTCAGCCGCTCATCGAAAACGCCATTCTGCATGGCATTGAAGCCGCGCCGCATCACGGCGGCACGATCCGTCTGACGGCATGGAGAGAAAAGCGGGAGATCTACATCTCTGTTGAGGACGATGGAGCAGGTATTCCGCCGGAGATCTTACAGCGCCTTCAGCGTCATGAACAGGTGACGCAGGGCAGCATCGGCGTTCACAATGTGGATGAACGTCTGCGCATGCTGTACGGCGAGGACTGCGGACTGTCCTTTGAGAGTGAGGAGCACGTTCGTACCTGTGTGACGGTACACCTGCGGGAAATGGGGGAGAGCAAATGAGAAAACCGCGCATACTGATCGCGGATGACGACACGATGGTTCGCATTGGACTTAAAACCGTCATTAACTGGGAAGAAAACGGCTTCGTTCTGGTCGGGGAGGCGGCGAACGGACTGGAGGCGATGCAGCTCGTACAGGAAAAGAAGCCGGACATCGTCATTACTGATATCAAAATGCCGGGCATGGACGGCATCGAGCTCATCCGTCAGCTGCGGCAGCAGAGCACGCCGCCGGAAATTCTGGTGCTGAGCAGCTACGACGAGTTCGAACTGGTCAAGCAGGCGCTCAAGCTGGGCGCACGGGACTATCTGCTCAAGCTGAACCTCAATCCGGAGGAGCTGCTGCACAGCCTGCGCGCCATTGCTGCGGAGAATACTGCCGCCTCGCCGCTGTTTTCTGGTGACGACGAGAAGAGCCGTGCGCTGCTGCGTCAAAATTTTCTGTGGGATGTGGTTTCTAATTACTACATGAACGGACAGCAGCTGGAGCAGTCCATGCGTGAACTGGAGATTCATCTGGAGGGCCGTCCGGTGTACTGCATGGTAATCAAGGTGGGCGAGGTGTACCGCTTTGAGGAAGCCACCGCAGAGGAGATACAGACGCTACGTATTTCGGTCGTTAACATCACGGAGGAGATCGTCAGCGATGTCTGCTGCGGCTACTGTTTTTCCGGGCGTACCGGTGAGTTTGATGTCCTGCTGACTGCGCCGGTGTCGGCGCCGGACGAGGCGGTTCTGCGGCTGGCGAAGAGGCTGCGCAAAATGCTGCATGAATATCTGGAGCTCTCGTGTACGGTGCTGGTCGGCAGCAGCATGCAGCCGGGCGGCGCCGGCATCAAGGAGGCATTCTGGCGGGCAAATGCAGCCGTGTCGCAGCGGTTTTATGCATCGCATGACGGTGTGCTGCTGTGGCGGCAGGATATGGAGCAGACGAGGCAGGACAGCTACAGCCTGTCCGGTGTGCGTGCGGAGCTCAGCGAAATTCTGGTTTCCGGCACGCCGGAGGAGTTGGAACGAGTGTTTGCGCGGCTCAAAACCGATATACAGCGGCTGGCGCTCAGCCGTTCCACTGTGCGTGCGATCGCGCTCGAGCTGCTGTACATCGTGCAGGAGCATTTCGAGCGCAATGAACTGCCGATACGCACGGTTCTGACAAACAGCTGCCGCAGTTATGAGGAGCTGCTGCACATGGAAACGCTGGGCGAGGTAATCGCATGGCTTGACGCGCTCCGGCAGGATCTGTCTGATTTTCTCCTTCGAGAGAGCGAAAAAGGCGGTGCGAAGATCGTAGGCATGGCGCAGGACTGGATCGCGGCGCACTACCGCGAAGCAGCGTCCCTGCAGGAGGCGGCACGGGCGGTCAGCCTGAATCCATCGTATTTCAGCACGCTGCTCAAGAAGTTTACCGGGAAAAGCTATACCGAGCTGCTGATGGAGTACCGTATTGAGCGGGCGAAGGAACTGCTGCTGCTCACGGATGCAAAGGTGTACCGCGTCGGACAGATGGTTGGCTATGAGGATAAATTCTATTTCAGCCGTATTTTCAAGAGGGTCACGGGCATGACGCCCGTCGAGTTCAAAAATCAGCGTCGGGAGGGATAGCGTTGCGAAAAAAAGGACTGCTGCTGCTGGCGGCGCTGCTCGCTCTGTGCGGCTGCACCGCGCAGAGCAATATCGCAGATGTCCCGCGCAGGACAATGCTTACCGTGGTGCTGTGGGACTACGACAAGACCAGCTATGACTGGAAGCTGATACGGGCGTTTGAGGACAGCCATCCCGATGTGCAGGTCGAGGTGGTCAGCTATCCGGATGCCTACTACGACCAGAAAATGCAGGCGCGGCTGCTGAGTGGCAGGCAGACCGATGTGTTTCTCTGCCGTACGATGGACTCGCTGTACAAGCTGTATGAATACGGCATTGCGCAGCCGCTCGACGAACTGCTCGCGCAGTACGGACATGACCTGCGGGACAGCGCGGAGCTGGTGCAGATGCAGTTTGACGGACATCAGTACGGAATTCCCTACCGGCGGGATCGTTATGTGCTGCTGTACAACTGCGAGCTGTTTGACCGGGCAGGCATTCCGTATCCGAAGGAGCGGCTGACATGGGAGCAGGTGCACGAACTGGCGCAGCAGATGCAGAGCAGCCTGAGCGAGGGCGAGTACGCGATGATGTCGCTGCCGATGGATATTCAGTGGCTTGCAACGGGAAAAAACGACGGTTATGATAATGCGGAAAGCATGCGGCAGATCATCGGCTGGGTACAGCAGATGCAGCAGGAACAGTGCATGCCGCAGTACAACACCTGCATCGCGCAGGATATACAGCAGCAGTGCTTTGAACTGGGGCAGTACGGCATGTACATCGGCGGTACGTGGTATCTGAATTATCTGATGACCGACTATCGGGCGGGGCGGTTTGATTTTCGCTGGGGCGTGACGGAAGCGCCGGTCTGGGCGGAGGACCAGAAGAGCAGCGAAACTGTTATCCAGACCGGCATGGGCATCTGCCGTTCCTCGCAGCAGCAGGAGCTGGCGTGGGAGTTCATCCGCTTTGCGGCGGGTGCCGAGGGTGCGAAGATCATGGCTACGGAGCAGATGATGCCGGCGTATCTGGACAGCGAGGTGGAGGAGATCTACCGGAACAGCTTTTACGGCGCGTATCTGGACCCGATGGTATATCTGGATCGGGAAACTGCGGTCGGTGCGTATCAGGATACCAGCAGGGAGCAGGAAATCCTGTGCGATGCCTTCCGGCAGAGCGTGACCGGGCAGAAGGATATCGACACGGCGCTGCGGAACGCGCAGCGGGAGATTGAGGCGCTGAGCAGTTGAAGACCACCTCCGCGCGACCGATTACGGCTTCCGTAATCAGCCTTTGGCAAATCTTGCGGGCACAGATTATAATGATGACGCGAAAGACGCAAGGCGAAGGACCGGAAGGAGCGGTGACAATGACGCAGCACCACCAGAATCGCAAGCATGCGGACTGCTCAGCCGGCAGCTAGCGCGTGATTGCGGAGGTGCTCAGCGACATCGAAAACAACCTCGCCGAGCCATTCCGCGCCTGCGAGGGTCTGGAGAGCCGCCGCATGAGTATCAAGGAAGAGGCGGAGTACGTCGGGATTACGACCTGAACTGTTTTTCGCGCCTGTTCAAGAAGATCATCGGCTGCTCGCCGAATAAGATATAATCAGGGAAAAACGATCACCTCGTTTCTGGCTGATTCCGTTCGCGCGGAAATCCTTACCTTTGCGCGGCAGAAAAATATCCCGTCGGACAACATAGACGGTGCAAGCCGCGCCGTGCAGGGCATATGCGTCTGTGCGCTGGCCATGAGCGGCGATGCGCTGTTCCGGTCCTTTGAGCGGTTTGAACAGCTGGTGTGAAAAGCAAAAAGGCTCCTGTGTCATAAGACACAGGAGCCTTTTGCACCACTGCGGAGGGACACAGCGGCGCTGTCTAACGGCAGTGGCGCATGGGGAGAAGCGTTTATGCGCCGATGCCGAGAGGCGAAAAGATGAGATACATGACCGCAACGACTGCCGCACCGGCGATCGCCCAGACCTTGCCGCATTCCACATCGTTCATCATCCTTTTAAAGTCGGGGCGATTAAAGTCGGCGCCTGAGAATCCGTCATCCATATAAAACTGAATGTTCGGGAAGCAATGTTCCTCTGCGTACTTCTGCAGCATCAGCCTTTGGTTTTCAATGGACAGCGACTCACCGAGCCGTTTTGCAGGTAAAATCATCCGCCATAAATATTGGTGCCGAATGCTCCCGCACATAAGCAAGCTTGCTTAGAGCTTGTTTAAAATCTTGCTTAGAGCTTGCTTAAAATCTTGATTGTGAAATTGGAAGATTTCATTTTTTTGTTAATACCCAGTTGGAGCGTTGATGATTTTCGGAGTCTGTTTCAATCATACCGCACATTCTAAGCGATGATAACAGATTTCGAATTTTCGTGTTTTTTTGTGCCGGTGTTAAGGAGTCCGGCAATTTATCAAGCAGCAATTTTTCAAAGTCGCTTTTTCGTCCCTTGCCCCATTTGTTTAGATAGTCGATAATCATTTTCTTATAATATTGATCGTCAAGGCCCTTATTTTTTATATATTGAGCTTTCTGGTCTAGGGCTTCTGCTACCGTTGCAGAAATAAACAACTTTGGAATTTTTCCCTCGATCAATCCAAGCTTTCTCAATACAGCAGCTTCCGCTCTGCTAATACTCTCGCCTTTCTGCACCTTATCAAGCAAATATACTGTGTCTAAATCCATATTGGGGTTTTCAAAAAGGATTTTTGTATAGTTATCGTTCAAAACCTTTCCATAGACCGTAACACGAACCTGATTGTGTTTTGATAAGTCGTAATCTGGCATGGGGAATAACTTTTCTCTTTGGATCGAATAAACTCGACGAATTCCCATTGATGCAGTATCGATCATTTTAAAATTAACCATTGCTTGTGCAAGAAGGGGATTTCGATAATAAGGCGGCGCATATGCTGGCTCTAATACAGGCTTAATATTTCCCGGCAAAAATTGCCCCGCGTTTGATATTATAATATGATCCTCAAATTCATCTACATATATCCTTCGATCCGCTGTATAATCCTGATGTGCAATACAGTTATTAAGCAGCTCACGCAGCAGCCATGAATCATATTGTTGCGTTTCGGTCGGGAACAAACTCAGCTGATTAGGCATATAGCGATATGTCAGGTTACGAATTTTTTTGTAAACTGAGTCTATCGCACGCAGAAAGGGAATATCAAAAATCTCATGGTCTATTGTATTTCCTTTATGATCATAAAGCCTCCACATAATCTGTGGTGGAACCTCAAAAAAATCCGAATAATCGCTGTTTCCAAGCAGAACAAATGCAGCTTTCGTTATTTCCCCATTTCTGATAAGCTTGGTTTTAGACAAAAACTGATAATCATCCATTTTGTCGAGCTCTTCCACTGCGTTGGCATTAGCCGCATTGGAAAGTCGTTCTCTGTAGTTGGCTCTGGCAATTGAAATCGCATTTGTGTCCAAATGTGACAGCGAGGCACCACTAACCACCTCTCTGGTCCAATCGGTTCTGCGTTCGCCCCGAATTCTATCAATTTTTTCCTGCGATAAATCAACAAGCGATTCACCCACACGGCCATAAAATCGGTTTTTCCAACCCGTAGGAATTGCTGTAACCGCAGCCGGAATCTGAAACATGACAACGCGAACAGGCTTTCCTTCGGAGGAAAGCGGACGCACCACAAAAATATCCATAAAGGAAATGGCCCCAGTTGTTTCTCTTGCAATGTCAAGTTTTAGCTTTTCCAAAGATACCGGATTGTTTTTATAATTTGTACCGAAAAATTTATGAGTAGTATCGTCTACTCCAAAAATAAGCCACCCATATTTTTTATTTCGAAGGTTTGCCTCATTGCTAATGGCAGAGAAGTATTGTCCCAGTTTATGCAAATCAAAATTGTTGCTTGCAAGTTTGAATTCAACAACTTCGTTTTCTACATGCTGAACAAGATCGTTCAGTGTCTCAACCAAAGCTTTTTCGGTGTAGCCAGACACACCATAATCAAAGGTTACGCCCATTCGTTGTACCTCCTCGGTTTCAGTGCCTCTATTATATCATAAGAAAGCAATTTAATGATATAAAATTCTAAGCTCTAAATGCAATCATCCTTTGCCACGCATTCTTATCATTTACGTGGAATGAATTGCATAAAATACCATTTGACCGTGCCTCTGCACAAAGGCAGGTTATACAGAATAACGTAAAATATCCTGATATTTTTACCGCAATAAGTGCGCGTCCAACAGTAAATATTCGTCCTGTTACCCAAGTAACGGAATCTGATATTCAATATAACCTGAAAGAGCAATTGACGGCACTTGCACTGAAAGAAGGGCGGTCAGCCGAGCCGGGAAGCAGCAAATGATGCGGAAGGCGCAAAAGGAAAATGATGATTGAAATCTTGCGGTTACAGGACGCCGTCATCTGCGAAAACATTCCCAAATCGGATTACATACGAGAAAAATAAAATTATATTCCGAAATCGGAATATAATTTGGTGAACGTCATAACGTGCGCTATAATGGGAACACTATAACGGCGAGGTGAGTGCGTTGGCAGAGCGGAAAGAATATCTGGAGCAGCTGAAGGCATGGAAAGACGAGCAGGTTATCAAAGTCGTGACCGGTATCCGCCGCTGCGGTAAGTCGACCCTGCTCTCACAGTATCAGCAGCAGCTGAAAACAACCGGTATTACGGATGAACAGATTGTTTCCGTTAACTTTGAGGAACTGGAATACGAAGAACTGCTGGATTACCGAAAACTCTATTCCTATTTGAAGGAGCGCCTGTGCGCAGAGAAAACAACCTATAAAAACTTCCCCTGCGTCGGCAGACGCAGGGGGCAGAGAGGGAAAATACTATGGGTGTATTTGTAAAGAAAGCGCTTAGCGCTGAATGCGGCCGGAGCCGTCGCCGGCTATGCGGTCGCTTCGGCCTCGATGCCATCGTCGCCCGGTTCTTTGAGGCAGGGAAAGGCTGAAAGCACGGGATATATCGAATAAAAAGCTCCAGCCCTGTCGCCTTGACAAAGCCGGAGCGTATGCTATTATATAAATATAAAGGGACACTGTTACAGCAGTCAGACCCTAATTGATCAAAAACTTAAAGTAGTCATTGACCGTTTCGGAGTCCACCCGAGCGGTCATCGCGCTTTTATACAGAAAATGTACAGCAGGATGACTGCACACATAAAAAGCCGAAAAGCCTTTTTCTGTACATGCGCCACCTCCTTCCTGCCGCAAACTGCGGGAAAGGAAAAGATGGTCTGACCGCCAAAAGTAACAGCGTCTATCAGCATCATATCATACGCAGTCGAAACCTGTCAACGGGCCGCCCTTCGGGGCGGTTTTTTGCTGCGGTTTTGATGCTTTAAGAGGGAGAAAGTTTCCGTATGGGAACTTTCAGACGTCCGTGTTTTGCAAAGTCAAAACACAGATTGTCGGAAAGACAGACCCGGTTGCGGTTCATACGCAACCGGGTTTTTGGCATATTCAGAGCAAAAAAGTGCTGCCTTTGTTCTCAGCTGCGCTTCCAGTCATCGATCCCATACCGGGTCAGAAGCTTTTGCGCCTGTTCCATACCGCTTTCGGTAATGTAAACGGATTTTGAGCGTGATGGATGACTGCCCTGTCTGATGTAATCTGCATCAGACAGTTCATTCAGAATATCGAAGTTATACCCTTTCCAGGCGTAAAAATCGGTTGCTTCATCAAATTTCTCTCCCTGTGAAAACCGGGAAAGGTATATCAGCATCACTGTTAACTCACGCATTGCATCATGTGCATTGATGTTAGCCATACTTTCGTCCTTCATTCTGTATTGTAACTATATTTATTTCTCCGTGGCTTTTCTTCCAGGATGGGAGAGTGCCGCGGAGAATTTTTTGCGAAGAAAGAATTGCTATAACTTTCGTAATTCCGGGAAAACCTTTATCTAAGAAAAAAATACAATATTAACATGAATATCATGAATATAATATTGGAGGCTGTGAATATTCCCAAATACTTCCCTCTCAGATTCCTGTTTTCTTTTGCAATATATTTGAAACTTATCAGGCTTGCCATGGATGCAATCAGAGTGCCGAGACCTCCAATATTGGTTCCGACAATTAAAGCCCGGTAATTATCTGTAAAGCCGGATAAAAGAAGCGCAGCGGGAACATTGCTCATAATCTGACTGGCAAGAACAGCAGTAAGTGTTTCCCTTCCTGCCATGATTCTTTCCAGAAAACTGCTGAATTGCGGAATCCTTCCAAGGTTGCCGATAAAAATAAATAATGCGATAAAGGTGGCAAGCAGGGAGTAATCCACCCTGCTTATATTTTCCCTGTTTCTTAGCAGCATATATATAAGAACCAATACAAGAGGAATCTGGTATGGAATGATACGTGCAACAGTGAGCAGGCAGATTGTAAATAAGATCAGGTAAGCGGCCAGGTATTCCATGTTAAGTTCTTTTCTGTCAGAGAATCCCAAAAGAGTTTTATCTTTTTCGGAACCGCATACGTGAGGTGCTTTGGCAGCGGCTACCTGTATCCATATCAGAAGAAGGATAAGTGCTGTGGCGGAATAGGGAAGCATCAGGGTTATTAATTCTGCCGCGGACATCCCTGCTCTGGCATATAGATAAAGGTTCTGCGGATTTCCGATTGGTGTGAGCATGCTTCCGAGATTAGCAGCGATTGTCTGCATGGCTACTATTTTAAGAAGCCAGTAATTGCCCAGTTCCTTTGGCAGTTTATGCACAATGATCAGTGCAAGAGGAACAAAAGTAATCAATGCCACATCATTGGTGATCACCATTGACAGGAAGAAACATAAGAGTACCAACAGCCTGATCACACCCACAGTTCCCGATGTTCCCATCAGCAATTTTTGGGCAAGTATATCAAAAACACCAACAGCCTTCAAACCAGCTACAATTGCCATCAAACAGAAGAGGAGCCCGAGAGTCCTGAAATCGATATAAGTAAAATAAGCCTTATCCGGTCTGACCCAGAACATAGAAAGAAGCGCCAGGATCACTGCAATTGACAAAAC
>ERZ773210.664-NODE-664-length-38948-cov-53.668938_pt1 | contig 38948 bp, 44 predicted proteins | sample MGYA00580528_ERZ773210 | MGnify/ENA primary metagenome ERZ773210 (study PRJEB29015, sample SAMEA2737769) | human gut metagenome | biome: human gut; feature: human-associated habitat; material: faeces | place: China | collected 2012 ...
AGGTCTAAATATCCTCCTACTGTTAAGTTTTCTGGTAGTTCTGTTATGTTTGTGTATCTTAGGTATAAACTTCCTCCTACTGTTACTTTTCCATCTTTTACAAAAACCTCATTGCTTTTGTTCCATTTACTTAAAAACTCTTTTATCTCTTTAATTTTTTCTTCCACTTTATTTTTCTCCTCTCTCGTTTATAATTTCTTTCAGATCAACTATTTCTATTGCTTGCTCTGTTAATTTTTTATCTTTATCTTGTAATTTCTTTGTTACTCCTGCAAATGTGAATATAAACATTACTAGAGCTGTTATTATTAATATTGTTACTGCTGTTAAACACTTATATAGTTTTTTATATTCTTCTTTCCAATTAATCAATTTAATTTTCCTCCTACTTAATTATTCTTAATTCCAAATCTGGATAAACTTTTTCAAATATTTTATGTTTTAATTTGAATACCTCTGTCTGCATTCCTTTAACATCTTCTACTATTGTTTTACCATTTTCTATATATTGAAAATCAGCTATATATTCGATTTTCCTAAAAGTTTTACCATTTTTCTTAAAACTATCTTGTAGTAAAAATCTTGGTTGTAATTGTAAATCACTTATTTTGCCTGCTTTTAATAATAGTTTTAGTTCTTTATATCTTCTACTTTCTTGAATGCTATCAAAGACATAATCATCTATTATTACTTTTTTATTTCTGTATTTGTTCACTTTTCTTTAGCTCCTTTTCTATGTAATTTTCACATCTCCAAACTCCGTTTGAAGTTTTCTAATTCAAGCCTATTACAGCCTCTACATTTTACACATTTACCGTTCTAACGGCGGATAATTATATTTCATATTTTCTCCTAACCATTCCTAGCAAATCTTTGATATTCGCTCTGTTCTTCAAATCTTGCTTCTGCTGTTTTTGAATCTTTTAAATTTGGATGTTTTTCTTGTACTTTTTGTCTACATCTTCTAATACTTTCAAAATTTATTTTGTTTTTCTTTGCATTTAGCATTACTTGTGCAAATGTTTTTCCTACTTCTTGTGGATGAGTTCGTTCTAGTACTTTTAACACTAAATAACAATCATCTTTTCTTGCTAACTCATCTTGTTCAAGTATCTCTTTTATTGTTTCTGTTAGTTTTATTAATTTATGTGTTTTCATTTGTTTATCACTCCTTACCTAAACTTCTTGTCCATATCTACACTCATTAAATCGTAAAATAAATCGTCTTGTTCTTCTTGTGTTAGTAAAGCATAATCTGAACATTCTTTACATTTTGATATGATTCTTGTTTTTTTAGTAAAATCTTTTTCGATTTGCTCTTTATATTTATTAAATAAAGTAATATAAATTTCTTTACATTCTTGTTTGTGTTCGCTTGTTGTTCGTTTGTTGTTTAATTCGCTGTTCATTTCTTCTTTTTTAATTTGGTAATCTTCCCATTTTTCAACAGTTACAATTGAAAATTTGTTGTTCGGTTTGATGTTTAGCATTTTTAGCTCTTTTAGCACATTTATATACCTATAAACCATGCTCTCCGACATCTGTAACTCTTGGCTTGCCTTCTTTCTACCGAAATACAAATTGTCCTTTTTCTAATAAAACGCTTTGTTGTCCAACTAATTGCGTTCTTTCTATATGTGTTGCTTTTACTAAACACCAAATCCAAACTTTTAATGCCTTTTCATTTTCCCAAATGGGAGACTTTAATATTTTTCTATATAACTTTATCCATGTTTCATCTTCCAAGTATCTCTCCCACCTTCTTAGTAAAATATAAGGGATAAAACTTATGTCTTACCCCTTAGTTGTTTGCTTTTCCATATTCTTTAATAAATTCTTCTTTTGTTTTGTTGTAATATTTGCACCAAGTTTTTTGTGCTAATTTCTTTAATTGTCTGTTAAGCTTGTCTCCATTTTTGCCATGTACTCCATTTGTACCACGATGGCTTTCTTTGGTTAAAAATACTATCAAGCCATCATTTATACTCTTTTGTCTGTAAGCCTTTGAAAAATAAACCTCGTGTCTTTCACAATATATTTCTGTTCTTACCGTGCTATATAATTTGCTTTTGGGCATAATACAAAATTCTTCTTCGTTTTTATTTTTATCTTTCTTCTGACTTTTCTCTGTGATTTTTGGGTAAGGATTAAAACTATTACTTAAATCTGTTACTATCATTTCTTATCCCAACTTTCTAACAAACTATCTATTTCCTTTTGTGATTTTGTTTCTATTCCATAAGGTTTACAATCTTGTATTACTCCGTCTATAAGCCTTGCCATTTGCTTACTATTAAACGAACTTGATCCATAATAAGCATTAATAATTTTAAACTCTGTATCCCCTATGTATGTTGTATCTGCTATTTCACAAAACCAAGCTATTCCTTGTGCTGTCCACATTTTTTCAAATGTCTTAATATTTTCTGTTTCTATCTTAAATCTTCTAAATATTCCTAATTCTTTTACTCTTCTTTTGTATTCTTCTATTGTATCTATTTCTGCTAAATCGCATAATTCTTGTAAAAGTTTCCAGAAATAATTATTTGCATTAGTCGTTCTTTTCTTTATGTATCTCTTTGCTTCTATTTTTAGTTTTAAGCCTTTTAATTGTTCGATATCTGATAACTTGTCCCTCTCATTTATTAAAAAGCTTATTTTTGGTTTTCCTGTCTTATAGTCTATGTTTATTTCTTCTAATGTTCCTGTAGTTTGCATTTAACCACCTACTTTACGTTTGGCATAACTTTTATTGCATTTAAAATACTTGCATATTGCCTTTTAGTTAGATCTTTTGTATTTGTTATGTTGTAATTTATTGATAATTGCTTTTCTACATCTAATCCCTTTTGTCTCATAATTGCATATACTGTTTTTGCTTGTTGCTCTGTTACTAATTCATCTATATTTTCTTCTGATATATTTTCTCCTTTTTTCACACTTCCTTCAGGAGTTTCTCCATCAGGGTCTTTCATTTCTTCTGTTGGAATACAGAACACTTGAAACAAAGCATATTTCATTGCAATAGCCATTGCTTTGTTTGTTGCCTTATCTCCGCTATCCATTCCTTCTCCTATTGTTATTGCTTCTATATTTGTTCCATCTTCAGCATAAAATTTATATTTAATTTTACATATTGAATAAATTAGATTCCCTCCTTTTGATGTGGTTCTTTCTTCTCTTTTTTGTTCTAATATCTCTGGAACAATAAAGACTTTATTTTTTGCCAATAATGGTTGTAACGCATTCATAACATCATCTATTCCTCTAAACTTAAACCCCTGTTGTTTATTTACTTTCTCTTTGCCTATAGCAGGAACTTCTTCCATTATCTTTGTTATACTTTCAAAAATGTTCATTTATAAATCCTCGCTTTCATATTCGATTTCTGATAACTTTAAGAATTTTATTAATTGTTCTAATTGTTTATCATATATATTGAACTTTATTGTTATTTCTTTTTTTACTGGAACGACAACAAATTCATCATTTTGTTTTTCTTCTTTTTTTATCTCTGTTGGTTTTGATAAATTTTCTAATTCTTGTTTTTTTAGCTCTTCTTGTTTTTTCTTTTCTTCTTCAATAGCTTTAAATCTATTTGATACTGTTGTTATTGCATTACTTACATTTAATGTTTGTCTGTATTCAACTAATATCTCTGCTTTATGCTCTTGTGTTTCAATTAATTTTAAATCATCTGCTATTTTGTCTATAAAACTTTTAGCTTGTTCTTTCAAACTTTTCATACTCGCTGACAGTGTTACATTTATTTTTGCTTGTTCATATGTAATAAAATCAATGTTATTAGCTTTTCTATATTCTTCAAAGTAATCTTTTATTTCTTGTTCTTTTATTTCTTTTTGTTTGTTTTCATAATTAGCAACTTGTTGATTTATTGTGTTGTATGTTTCTGTTAAAAGTCTTTCTGTTTCTTTTGCTGTATCTTCAAAAGCCTTTATTGGTTTGTTGTATTCTGCAATAATATTTTTCCTATAATCAGAAACTTGTTTTTTAAATTTATTTACTTTAGATTTTTCATCTTTAGCCTCTTTCATTGTTTCTTCTGTAAAAGATATATTTTTATAGTAATTATTAAGATTTTCAACATATCCTTTTACTTCTTTCATATTAGATTCTATTTCTCCAACACTTTTAATTTGTGCTTTTATCTCGCCTTCAAATTGTGGCTTTTTAATTAATTCTTGCATTATTCTTCCTCCCTTAAATCATCGTAATAGCATTCTTCTGCTATTAGTTCGAATATATTTCCTTCTTCATCGTTTTCTATGTAATCCTCCATAATTCTCCTTTGACATATTTACTTTTTCGTGCTAAAATATAAGTAAATATGAATTTATTTATGTATTTATATTTGAACTAGTTTATTGATTGGTAGTCGCTAACTAGTTCTTTTATTTTGCTTAAAACTGCTTTTTCATTGTTGTATTTATTTGAATTTACTAGTCTTTCAATTCTGCTTATCAAGTCCCTTTGCTCTTCATTTTCGAATCTTAAATCTTTATTTTCTTCATGTAATACCTTTGCTTGTCCTTCCATATCTTTTATTAAGATATCTCTGTTATGTATCATTGATTTTTGATTTAATATCTTTCTATCTTTTTTAGTTAACATCTCTCTTTCCTCCTTTCTAATAAATACTGTTTTGGCAAAATGCCCATACTGAAAACGCTACTGTTGCTATGTATAAACTGCTATATACTACTGCTTGTCCTATAAGTTGATATAGTTTGTTTTTGTTTAGTTTTCTTTTCATTTGTTTTCCTCCTTTTATTTGTTTTCCACCTATGTTATAATTCTATCGAAAGGTGGTGGTTAGTTATGTCTAATGAACAACGTGCTCACGATTTAGCTATATGTATGCTAAGTAGAACTGATATTATTTATGATGACATGGATAATGTTCCATTTGACTTTTATAAAAAATATCAGGAAATATATAAGATTGCTCTACAATCTTTTAATCGTGATTATCCAAATGGATTATAATTTTGGTATAGATGGTTGAATTATTTTACCTACTTTTTCGCCATCTATTTTTATTTCTACTTTTTGCACTTCTTCTTTGATTTGATTTAACTGTTGTTTTGAAAATGCTTTATCTGTTGATTGAAATTCTTTAATAAATTCTTTAATTTCTTGTATAGAACCTTCAATTTTCATTTGTTCACCTTCTTTCTTATTTATTTTCATTTCTTTTTAAATCCTTTTGAGCCATTCTTATGAAAACCTTTGCTATCTGTTCGTAAATTTCTTCTTTTTCTTCCTCTGTAGTTTCTGGATGATAACTTGTTACTTTATACTCACTCTTCATAAGACCAACTCCTTTCTTAATTTTTATTCATACTGTTTGTACTAATTTACTACTATCAGATGCGCTTTTAATTACTTTTGTAATCATAATTTATAAAAAAAAGATCATCAAACCTACATTTTAAAGCCTTGCATATATTAATAGCATTTTCTGGACTTGGGTTTCTTTCTCCTTTGGCAATCAAACTTATTTGAGTTTGAGAACATTTTGCTTCTCTTGCAAGCTGTCTGTAGGAAAATCCAGCTTTTACAATCATTTCTACAAACATATCTATATCTTTTACTAATACTGTTCTATTTGCCATTTTTTCGCCTCCTTTTTAATTACTTTTGTCATTATTATAGCATAGTAATTACAATTGTCAATAGTTTTTTTTAAAAAAATAAAAAAAATATTTACATTTGTAATCAAGCGTAGTATAATACTAATATCGGAGGTGTTTCGAATGAGTTTATCTAATAAAGAATTGGGTATGTATTTAAAAAATATTCGTGAATCTTTAGAGTATAGTACTTATGACGTCAATAAATTATGTGATATATCACAAAGTTACCTCTCCCTAATGGAAAATGGAAAAAGAAAACCTAGTGCTATAATATTAAAAAAACTAGCTCCCATTTATAATTTAGATTATTTAGATTTATATGAAAAAGCTGGATATATAGATTTAATTAAAGACGAATCAAAAAGAAACATAGCTACTATCCCTATTTTGGGTACTGTAAAAGCAGGTTATGATTGGTTAGCAGAAGAAAATGTTGTAGATTATGTTACATTAAAAGAAAACATACCTAATATAAAAGAATATTATGCTTTAAAAATAACTGGTGATAGCATGTTGCCACTCCTTTCTGAAGGAGACTTAGTAATAGTCCATGACCAAGATGATGTAGAAAGTGGCCAAACTGCAGTTATTCTTATTAATGGCGAAGAGGCTACTGTAAAAAAGGTAGTTAAAACAAATGAAGGTATTGAACTTCATTCTATGAATCCTTATTATCCAGTTAAAAAATTTACTTATGCAGATATGAAAAGTATACCAGTGAAAATAATAGGAAGAGTAAAAGAAGCAAAAATAAAAGGAGCTTTTGAATAGGAGTGATAATATGATAGCAATATATGCAAGACAATCCATAGAAAAAAAGGACAGTGTTAGTATTGAAGCTCAAATAGATAAATGTAAAACTTATTGTGACGGACAAAAATATAAAATATACAAAGACTCTGGTTATTCTGGAAAAAACATAAATAGACCTCAATTTTCAAGCCTGTTAGAAGATATAAAAAAAGGTATTGTAAATCAAGTTATAGCTTACAGGCTAGATCGTATCAGTAGAAGTATTGCAGACTTTTCACAATTATTGATAATGTTTGATGAATACAATGTGGACTTTATCTCTGCTACAGAAAACTTTGATACTAACTCCCCTATGCGGTAGAGCTATGATAAATATAGTTATGACATTTGCTCAATTAGAAAGGGAAACTATTGTTGAACGTGTTACTGATAATTATTATTTTAGAGCCAATAACGGTTACTGGGCTGGCGGATATGCTCCATATGGCTATAAAATAAAGCATATTATTGGAAGTGATGGTAAAAAGCACTCTATTCTTGAAATAGATAAAGGAAAATCTAAAATAGTAAAAAGAATATATAATATGTATATTAATCAAAAAATTAGTATGAGAAAAATTGCTCAACAATTAAATAATGAAAATATTCCAACCTTAAAAAATGGACTTTGGGGAATAAATGCCGTATCTGCTATTCTTTCTAGACCAATTTACACACCTGCAACCGCAAAAATTTATGAATATTTTACTAACTTAGGTTCAAATATAACAAATGATATAGAATACTTTGATGGTAGTATGACTGCAAATTTATACGGGAACGCTAAAAAAAATACAAAAGTTAAAGCTTTAAGAAATTATGATGAAATGTATCTCTCGTTAATAAATTGTTCTCCTATTATTTCTAATGAGGATTGGTTTAAAGCTCAAAAAATAAAAGGAACAACTAAACATTTGCCACCAAGAACTAATACTTCTAAAATTTCATTCTTATGTGGATTAGTTAAGTGTGGAAAATGTGGTCGAAACTTAGTAACTCAAGGTTGCAAAAATAGATACGGAACTCAATATCATTATTTGATATGTACTAACAAAAGAAACTTTGGAGCTTCTGCTTGTAATAATAAAATGATAGATGTTTCTAAATTAGAAAAACTCGTACTATCAGACATAAAGCAATATTTTAATTCAGACAGCATAATAAATAAAGTTAATAAGTATATTAAAGACAATGAAAGTAAAGATATCGAACTTTTAACTAAAAAAGAAAAGCTAGAAAATGATATTGTTAAGTTAAATTTACAAATAGACAAACTTATCAATTCTATTGCTGAATCTAATGAATTTACTCTAAAATATATAAATAAAAAAATAGAAGAAATAGAAATTGAAAAACAAAATAAATTAAAAGAAATCTCTTCTTTGAATTTACCCAATAATAACAATGACGAACTATTAGACTATATAAAAAATATAAATGAGAAATTAAATTCTAACGATTTTAACGAGTTAAAAATTCTATGCAAAGCATTAATTGAAAAAATAGTTGTAACCGATAAAAATATAGACATACACTACAAAATATAGTGTATGTTTTTTTGATTTTAATATATCATTATTAAAAACCAAGATTTTTGCCATAATAAAAAATCCTCCCATTTATATACTATTTGTATATATTATGAAAGAATTTTTAATTTGTTTATAATTTATTTTATATTCTTATATATTATACTACCCTTGCTTTTACAATAACTCTCATTTTGCTATCATTAGTACATGTAATCAATGTAATCTCTTTTCTTCCATTTGTTAATTGAGATGTACAACTTAAATCTTCTGGAATCACCTCATATTTATTATAAACTGAATATCTAAGTGTATTTCCACTTGTATCTGTTATCTCTATAATATCTCCATTTTCTAAGCTAGGGACCTTACTAAAAAATCTAGTATTACGATAATTATGACCTACAATACAGAAATTTCCTACTTCATTTGGATCTGCTCCCCAAAATTTTGTAGGAGATATCTTCAACAATGCTTCTGTCTCTGCTTCTGAATCTGTTTCTCCATCTAATATCGGATATTGCACATTAATTTTAGGAATATTAATTGTAGCTATTGTAGTATATCTATATCCATCATTTGTTTTTTGAACATTTTTCTTATTTGAGCCATTTTGAGTTTGTTTTTGTGGCGTATTATCAAATTCATTGTTAGTTGAACCATTATTTTGTTCCGAGTCATCCAAAACAACTATTAAAATATTATTTTTTGCAACTGTAGTATCTTCTTGTGCATCTGTATTAAATTCACTCATGATTTCTTTTGAAGTTTCTTCACTCTTATTTCTGTCATATTCTGCATAAATACATAGAGAGATTAAAATGCATACCAAAAAAATAGACAAAAGGAAATCAAACTTATAGATTTTCTTTTTTCTTTTTAGTTCTGGTGTTATATATAATTTCTTAGTAACTAAAATTTGATTCATTGCACTCTCCCTACTTTATATTTCTATTTTATTATAACATAGTTTTATACATTTTTAAATACCTTTTTTTAAAATCCTATTAGTAATATCCGCAAAATTTTCTAATGTTAATTTTTCCGCTCGTACACTCTCATCTAATTTAAGAGATTCTAAAATTTGATTTCCTTCTTCCTTATTTTGAAATATTTTAGCATTATTTAACGCATTTATTAATGTTTTTCTTCTTTGCATAAAAGCACTTTTTATTATCTTAAACATAAGCTCTTTATCTTGCACTTCTATTGGAGGCTCTTTTCTTATATTTAACTTGATAACTTTTGATGTCACTTCAGGTTCTGGAATAAAAGATTCTTTCGGAACTTCTAATATTGCTTCTGCTATCGCATAGTAATATACTGCATATGTAATAGCTCCAGTCTCTTTTTCTCCCGGAATAGCAATTAATCTATCAGCAACTTCCTTTTGTATCATAACTGTTATGCTTTCTAAATCTAATTTTTCTTCTAATAATTTCATAATAATTGGAGTAGTTATATAATATGGCAAGTTAGCTACTATTTTTACCTTCTTTATATTAGTATTTTCTTTTTCTTTCTTTATAAGATGTTTTAAATCTATTTTTAAAACATCTTGCTGATATAATTCAAAATTATTATATAATTTAAATCTATCCTGTAAGATTTCTACCATTTTTTTATCTAATTCAATACCTATTACCTTTCCTGCTTTTTCCAATAAGTATTTTGTTAACGTTCCTAAGCCTGGTCCAATTTCTATTACCAAATCTTCTTTATCTATTTTACTACTTTCTACTATTTCATTTACTACCTGTTCACTAATTAAAAAGTTTTGTCCTAATGATTTATTAGCTCTAATATTGTATTTTTTCATAATAAACTTAGTTTCTTCTATTAATGTTTCCATATTTTAACTCTCCATATCTTTGTTAATTTATTTTTTTTGCACTTATATTTTATTATAAATAGGCTGTTTTTTCAAGTTTTTATTGATTTTTATATTTTTTTCATATAAAATATAATCACTATTAGATTCTTGTATATTTTAACATTATATTTTTTATCTAATAGTTAAAATTAATTTAAACAAAAGAGGCTAGTTTATGGAAAAAAATAATAATAATTATAAAAAAAATAAAAATTCTTTATCCAAAGATTTTTCTAATGATTCTAATATAATAAAAATGAAAACATCTTTTAATTCCAAAAATTTAATGCATTACAAGAAATTAAGAGTTACTTTAATTGTAGTAATATTAATACTTTTATTATTGATTGTAAGAATTGGATTTTTACAATTTGTTCAAGGCAATTATCTTAAAGAACTCGCTTATAATCAGCAAACAATTAATCAAATCATTAGTCCAAAAAGAGGAAATATTTATGATTCTACTGGAAAAGCTTTAGCTATTAGTGCTCAAGTAGACACAATAACTATTAATCCTAATAAATTAGTAAAAAACTCTAATGACGAAACCAAAGAATTTAAAGAAAAAATAGCAAAAGGTCTTTCTGAAATTTTCGAATTAAATTATGATGAAGTTTTAGAAAAGGTAAATAGTTCTTCTCAAGTTGAAACAATTGCAAAAAAAGTTGAACAGGAAAAAGTTGACACTTTAAAAAAATGGATTGAAGAAAATAAAATTTCAGTAGGAATCAATATTGATGAAGATACTAAAAGATATTATCCTTATAATACAGTTGCTTCTAATGTAATCGGATTCTGTGGTAATGATAATCAAGGATTAAGTGGTATTGAATCAAAATGGGATTCTATCCTAACAGGTACTCCTGGAAAAATAGTTAGCTCTAAAGGAAGTAATCAAGAAGAAATACCTAATGCAGAAGAAACTTATATCTCTGCTGAAAATGGTAGCGACTTAACCTTAACTATTGACTTAAATATTCAAACTATTATTGAGAAATACTTAAAGCAAGCTGTTGAAGATAATGATTGTAAAAAAGGTGGAAACGTTATAGTTATGAATCCTAAAAATGGAGACATACTAGGTATGGCTTGTTATCCAGATTATAACTTAAATTCTCCATATACTCCAAATGCTACATTAGCCGAAACTTATGATTCTCTTTCTAGTGAAGAAAAAAGTGAATCTCTTTACAAAATGTGGGCTAATAAGTCAGTAGCTGAAACATATGAACCAGGTTCTGTTTTTAAAGTTATTACAGCTTCTGTTGCTTTAGAAGAAAATATTACAACTACTGATAAATCAAATGATTTTTATTGTAAAGGATATGAAGAATTTGAAGATTCTTCCGCATCTCAACCTTTAAAAATTTCATGTTGGAGAGCAAATCCTCATGGTGTTCAAAGCTTAAGGCAAGCGTTATGTAATTCATGTAACCCTGCATTTATGCAACTTGGAAAAAGAATTGGTGCTCCAACTTTATATAAATATTATGAAGCTTTCGGATTATTTGATTCAACAAATTCTGGATTATATGGTGAACAAAGTAGTATTTTCCAAAAGTTGGACAAAGTTGGACCTGTTGAATTAGCAACAATGTCTTTTGGTCAAAGATTAAATGTCACACCTCTTCAAATGGCAACAGCCATTGCTTGTGTTGCTAACGATGGTGTTTTAATGAAACCAAGAATAGTAAAACAAGTTACTAATACTGATTCTGGATCAGTTAGCGAAATTCCAGTTACACAAGTTAGACAAGTTATTTCAAAAGAAACTGCTCAAGAAGTAAAATCTATGATGGAATCTGTTGTAACTATTGGAACAGGAAAACATGCTGCTGTTTCTGGATACTCTATTGGTGGAAAAACTGGTACATCAGAACCTGTTTATAATAAAACTGAAGAAGGTTATGTTGCTTCTTATGTAGCTATTTCTCCAGTTGAAGATACTCAAGTTGTTTTACTATTAACTTTATATGACCCTCCAAAAAGCAATCACCAAGGTGGTCAATTAGCTGGACCTGTTGTATCACAAATGTTATCAGAAATATTACCTTATTTAGGCATACCTTCTAATGAAAATTCTTCTGATAGTTCTTCATCAGATAACCTAATTGTAGTTCCTGATGTAAGAAATAAAACTGTATCTGAAGCTGAGAAAATCTTAAAGAACTCTGGTTTTTCAACCAAAACATATGTAAACGGTGATGCTAACAATACACTTGTAGTAGATCAAACGCCAAAGCCAGGAGTATCTTTATCTAAAAATTCTGTTGTTGTACTTTATGGAGAAGGAAATGACGTTGCTACTTCTGTTACAGTTCCAGATTTAAAGGGAATGAATGCATCACAGGCTTCTAACACATTAAAAGAGAAAAATCTAAATATTAGTATAGAAGGTAGTGGTACTGTTATTTCACAAGATGCTGCCAAAGATGAACAAGTCCCAGAAGGAACAGTTATTAAGGTTACTTTAAAGCAAAATTTGACAGATGCTCATTAAATAATTAAAATAAAAAAATGGAATAAGAAAAATCTTATTCCATTTTTATATTTCAATTATTTTTTCTACTTTTTCTAAAATTTTTTGTATACTTTCTTCTGGCGTAGAAGCTCCTGCCATAATACCAACTTTATTACTTTTTTCTATTTCTGCTATATCTAGCTGTACAGCTGTTTCAACACATATACACTTTTTACAATTTGCTTTTGCTATTTCATATAATTTTTTAGTATTTGAACTATTAACTCCTCCAATAATAATCATATGCTCCACCATTTTTGAAATTTTTTCAGTTTCATTTTGTCTTAATTCAGTTGCTTTACAAATTGTATTTTTTAATATCAATTCTATATTTTTTGGCAACTTACTTTTTACTCTTTTTTCTATTTCATTAAATTTTTCTAAACTATATGTAGTTTGTGAAATAATTAATAATTTATTAATATTTGAATTTTTTAATATTTCTAAGGCCTCTTCTACATCATCTTCATTTTCTATAACATACACATTTTTACCGCAATAGCTTATTGTTCCAATATTTTCCGGATGTTCTTTACTTCCACACAAAAATATAAAAAATCCTTTTCCAGCATATTCTTCTGCAATTTTATGAATTTTTAGAACATTAGGACATGTATAGTCTTTTAATTCTATACCCTTTTTATTAGCTAAATCATATATTTCCTTTCTTATCCCATGTGCTCTTATTACAGTTTTTCCTTTAGCATCTTCAATATCATCTATAAAAATCAAGCCCTTTTCTTTTAAAGAATTTATTACTTGTCTATTATGTACTATCTCTCCTAAACAATATATATTATCTTCTTTATTTTCTTTGATATCTTTATTTACTCCATCAACTGCCCTTTTTACTCCATAACAAAATCCTGCTGTTTTCCCTATTATTATATTTTTTATTCTCTTTAAAAATTCAGTAATAAATTGTACACATTCTTTTTCCATATTTTCCATTTCTTGTTTTGTATACATTAAGTATTCGTGTTTTTCACACATATCAATAATAAATTTTTCTCCATTTATATATTTATTTATATATTGTATTGTTTCTTCAGACTCTTTTTTTGTAATAGCAAATTCATCTACTATCTGATTTACAGATAATATTTTTTCATCAAATTTAAGATCTTCAAATTTACTATTTTTATAAACATAATCTGCATATATTCTAAAATCATTTCTTTTCAATTTTCTTAGCTCTTCTTTGTTACATTTTATTTGTTTTCCATTATTTAGTTTTACTCCTATTATGCTTTCCTTTTGTTCATCCCATATAGCCTTTTTAGTATATGTTATATTATTATAATAATAATCTGTCATTAAATGTGTTAAACTTCCTAATATTACAGGGTTTTGAATATATTTTGCATATTTTATATAAAATCTTCTATATCCTTTAAAATCTTTTTCTCCATCATAATGTGTTATCTTATGTGCTATTATTTTACTTACATTTTTTATTACATATCCATTATTAATATCTGGTGTCACATTTCCAAACATAAACAAATTTTTATCAATATTATCTATATTTTTTAATACTTTATTTGCTATTCCCAAATGTACTCCCCAAGATGGCATTATTATTCCTCCTCGTATTTTATCATTTTTAAAATTTCTTTTTCTAATTCTTCTACTATTTCTTCTTGTTTAACTTTTTTTATTATTTCTCCCTTTTTAAATAACAATCCCTCTTTTACTCCTCCTGCAATTCCAATATCTGCTTCTCTTGCTTCCCCTGGGCCATTTACACTACATCCCATTACAGCAACTGTAATATCTGATTCTATTGTTTGCAAAAATTCCTCTACCTTTTTCGCAATTGGTATTAAATCTATTTGGGTTCTTCCACAAGTTGGACATGCTACTAAAGTTGGCACTTTAGAATATAAATTGCAATCCTTTAAAATCTCTTTAGCAACTTTTATTTCTTTAATCGGATCATCTGATAATGAAACTCTAATTGTATCTCCTATTCCTTTTCTTAACATGTATCCTAGGCCTATACTTGATTTTATGGTTCCACTAAATTCAGTTCCACTCTCTGTTATCCCTAAATGAAGTGGACACTTAAATTGTTTCGCAGCTTCTTCATAGGCTTCTATACATAAATCTAAATTTGAAGCTTTTAGTGATAATGCATAATCATAAAAATTTAATTTTTCTAATATATCAATATGTCTTTTTGCACTTTCTACCATTGCTTTAGCTGTTGGTTTTCCATACTTTTCTAACAAATCTTTTTCTAATGAACCTGCATTTACCCCTATTCTTATAGGAATATTCTTTTCTTTACATTTATCTACAACAGCTTTTACTCTTTCTTCTGTTCCTATATTTCCCGGATTAATTCTAACTTTATCTACTCCAGAATTAATTGCTTCTAATGCAATTCTATAATCATAATGTATATCTGCAACAATTGGAATATGTATTTTTTCTTTTATTTTCTTTATCGCTTTAGCATCTTCTATATCTAAGCATGCAACTCTTATTATTTCACATCCAGCCTTTTCTAATTCCAAAATTTGATTTACTGTATCTTCTACGTTTTTTGTTTTTGTATTACACATTGATTGTATAACCACTTTATTTTGTCCACCTATTTGTACATTACCTACCATTATTTTTCTTGTTTCTGTTCGCTTCATTTTTTATTTTCCTTCCTAATACTTTTACATATTCTACAATAAAATTTTATTATAACATAATAAAGTATATAACATATTATTTTATTATGTTATATACTTTATCTTTTTTTATATATCACGTCCTTATTTATAATAATTTATCTTTTAGCTATATAATAGCCAACTCCCCTTTTAGTAATTAATATTTTAGGCGCTGATGTGTCTTTTTCAATTTTTTCTCTAATTCTTCTAACAGTAACATCAACTGTTCTAATGTCTCCATAATACTCATAGCCCCAAACTCTTTCTAACAAAGTTTCTCTTGTTACTACTTGTTCTGGTTGAGAAGCTAAGAATTTTAAAACTTCAAATTCTCTTAATGTTAAATCTATAATTTCTCCACGTACTTTTGTTTCAAATTTATCTAAATCCAACTCTAATTCCCCAACTATAATTTTATTTTCCTTCTTTTTATCTTCTGCTATTTGCTCTACTACTACATTATTAGAAACAGCTTCTACCTTTCTTAAATTTGCTTTTACTCTTGCAACTAATTCCCTTACACTAAATGGTTTAGTAATATAATCATCTGCCCCTAATTCTAATCCTAATATTTTATCTATTTCTCCATCTTTAGCAGTTAGCATAAGAATTGGAACATTTAAAGAATTTTTAATTCTTTTACATACTGACAAACCATCTAATTTTGGAAGCATAATATCCAATAAAATTAAATCAGGTTTTTGTTCTAATGCAACATTAATCGCTGTTATCCCATCACTTGCTTCTATTGTATTATATCCCTCTTTTTTTAAATTATAAACCAATATATCTACAATTGGTTGTTCATCATCAACAATTAATATTGTTTTTGCATCTTTTACAATTTCTTCTTCCACAAAAATTCCGCCTTTCTAATTTAGCTTTATTTTTATAGTATATTTATATCATACTTACATCTTTAATACAAGTTTTTTTTAGAATTTTTAGCTTCTTGTAATGCAATTGCTAATTGATCTGGGCAAGAAGTTCCTCTCATACCGCAAGGCACTCCTTTTAATCTTTTAATTGCTTCATCAATATTCATGCCTTGTATTAAATTTGACAATCCTAATGTATTTCCAGCACATCCGCCAATAATAGTAACTTTTTTTATAATATCTCCATCAAGTTCAATTATCATTTCTTGCGAACATACCATATCACTTGGTTTATATCTATACTCCATATAAATTCACCTTCTATTATTTATTTTTTCTTAATTCAATATGTACATCTTTCAATTGTTGTTCTGAAACTACTGATGGCGCTCTCATAAGTAAATCTCTTGCTTTTTTATTTTTAGGGAACGCTATAACTTCTCTAATATTTTGTGAATCAGCAATTAACATTACCATTCTATCAACTCCTGGTGCAGCACCTGCATGTGGAGGTGTTCCATATTGAAATGCATTATAAAGTGCTCCAAATCTATTTTTTACATCTTCTTCTGTATACCCTGCAATTTCAAATGCTTTTACCATAGTTTCTGGATTATGATTTCTTACTGCTCCAGAAGCCATTTCATATCCATTACATACTAAATCATATTGATATGCCAAAATATCTAATGGATTCTTTGTCTCTAATGCTTCCAATCCTCCTTGTGGCATTGAAAATGGATTATGGCTAAAATCTATAGTTCCCTCATCTGATAATTCATACATAGGAAAATCAACTATAAAACAGAATTTATACACATCTTTTTCTATTAATTCTAATCTTTTTCCTAATTCAATTCTTACCAATCCTGCTATTTTTTGTGCCTTTTCTAGTTCATCAGCAATAAAGAAAATTGCTGAATTTTTTTCTGCTCCTATTTGTTTTTCTAATTTTTCCTTTATATCTGATGTTATAAATTTAGCTATTCCTCCTGTTACAGAATCATCTTGTTCTATTTTTGTCCAAGCTAATCCTTTTGCTCCTACTTCTTCTGTAGTTGCAAATTCACCCATTTTATCAAAGAATTTTCTTCCTTGAGTTGCTCCATTTGGCACTACAATAGCTTTAACAGTTTTTCCTTTAAAAGCATTAAAATCAGAATTTTTAAATATATCTGTTACATCTTGGATAATTAAAGGATTTCTTAAATCTGGTTTATCTATCCCATACTTTTCCATAGCTTCTTTATATGGAATACGTATAAAAGGTCCTTCATCTACTTTCCAATTCGTAAATTTTTTAAATGTATAAGGTACTACTTCTTCCATTACTTTAAACACATCTTCTTGTGTAGCAAAACTCATTTCAAAGTCTAATTGATAAAATTCACCAGGTGCTCTATCTGCTCTTGGATCTTCATCTCTAAAACATGGTGCTATTTGATAATATTTATTAAACCCTGATACCATTAACAATTGTTTAAATTGTTGTGGTGCCTGAGGAAGTGCATAAAATTCTCCTGGATTTAGTCTACTTGGTACTAAATAATCTCTTGCTCCTTCTGGAGAAGAATTGGCTAAAATTGGTGTTTGAATTTCTGTAAAATCTAATTCGTCCATTTTTTCTCTCAAAGTCTTTAGTATTTTTGAACGAAGTAAAATATTGTTATGTAATTTTTCATTTCTTAAATCTAGAAAACGATATTCTAATCTTAAATCTTCTCTTACTTCCTGATTATTATTTATTTCAAAAGGTAATACATTTTTACATTTTCCTAAAATTTCTACTTGACTTGCTACTACTTCTATTTCTCCTGTTGGAATTTTGTTGTTTTTACTACTTCTTTCCACAACTTTTCCTTTTATGTGGATACAACTTTCTGTGTTCCATTCTTTTGCTTCTTGTTGCATTTTTTCATCATTTATAACAATTTGTGTTATTCCAAACTCGTCTCTTAAGTCTATAAATATCATTCCACCTAAGTTTCTTATTTTTTGAATCCAGCCACTTAATTCCACAACTTCTTCTACATTATTTATTGTTAGCTCTCCACAGTTTTTTGTTCTATACATATTTATCTCCTTTTGTTTTATTATTTATTTTTTCTTTTTTCGCTTTTATATAATATCACAAATTCACTTAAATATCAATGCTTTGATTTAAGTTTCAATAGTTTTAAATATGCAATATGAGGAAAGCTTGAATTTTTATAACTTTAATGTTATTATTTATTTAATATTTTAAAAAGGAGATTTTTAATATGAATAGTGGCAATTTTGACTTTTATGATAAAACCAGTTTAAAATCTTACAACTTAAACGAAACTATGAAATATCAATTAAATATGCTAGATAGATTAGATGCCTTTACTAGAAAACACTGCGAAAACGTAGCTAACCTAACTTGTAGACTATGCGAACATTTACATTGTCAAAAGGGATTTATAGAATACTGTACCATATGTGCTTATCTACATGATATTGGCAAATTATTTATTCCACCAGAAATATTACAAAAGCCAGCCAAATTAACAGACGAAGAATACGAAATAATGAAAACTCATACCACATTAGGATATAATATGTGTATGAAAGATTTAAAATTAAGACCCTATTCAGCAGGACCTCTATATCATCACGAAGCTTTAAATGGTTCCGGATACCCTCAAGGATTAACAAAAAAAGATATTCCTTATGAAGGGCAAATTATTCGTGTAGCAGATGAATATGACGCTATTGTTAGTAAAAGGCAATACAAATCACACATCGGTATTTCTGATACCTTAAAAATTCTTATTGAAAACGCAAATAATGGAAAAAATAATCCACTTATTGTTCGTAAACTGTTAAAAGTTGTTATTGAGGACATAGAATATGAAATTTACCTTACTCAAAGTTATGTTGAAAACCTTAACGAAGAAATAAAAAGATTAAATGAAATCAAGAAATATGAAGATCGCATGAATAAATCAAAAAAAGAAAAAGATAAAAACTATTATTTAGAAGGAATTAATTTATTACTAAAAGAAAATGAAACTCTTGAAAATCTTTCATTAATATTCGAAGAATATAAAAAAGCTTATGAAACCAGAAAAGCTATTATTGATAATTTATATAATGAAATTAAAATTATAAAAAAATTAAAAGTTTAAGAACTTTCTTTAATATAAATAAGAGGTTAGTTAATACTACATTTTTAGTATATCAACAAACCTCTTTTATTTTTTATTTTATACAAATTATTCTTCTAGTCCGAAACTTACTCCCAAAGCATTATTCACTTTATCAATTATCTTTTCATCATCAATGTGCCCTATTCTCTCTTTTAATCTACTTTTATCAATAGTTCTTATTTGTTCAGCTAAAACAATAGAATTACTTTTTAAACCACATGAAGAAGAATCTATCTCTATATGAGTTGGCAACTTTGTTTTACCTGTTTGAGATGTTATTGCTGCTGCAATAACTGTAGGACTATATTTATTTCCCAAGTCATTTTGAATAATTAATACTGGTCTAACTCCTCCTTGTTCTGAACCTACTACTGGACTTAAATCTGCATAAAACATATCGCCTCTTTTTATTTGCATATTCTTCACTCCTAATATTATTGGATTGCCAAGTATGTTTCGTATTATTTTAAATATCTCTTGAAGTAAAGAAATAGTTTTTTAGCTATTTACACTTACCTCCTTATATAATATGTAAACAGCTATATTTTTGTTATTATCTTTTATTTCCATTTTTTCTGGATTACCACTTTTAGCATCTATGTACAATATTTTTTGTTTACTTTCTCTATTGGTTTCCATAATAATTTTTCCGTCTTTTTCTTTCCATTCTGATTTTTCGCCTTTTTTATAATCTTCAATAAAACTACATAAATCCAAACTATTATCTGAAATATATTGATAATTTTCAAACATAGAAGTTAAATTTAAATTCGAATTTTCTAATCGTAAATTTTTTCCTTCTTTTATAATTTTTACTCCTGCTATATTATTAGGTTCTATTACTTCTTGGCTATTGTCTTCAATTCCATTGTATTTTTGTTTTATAATATATTTATTACTATTCTTATTACTCTTTACTTCTACTTCTACTTTAGTTTCATAAGAATTAATACTTAAAATATAGTTTACAATTTCTTGACTAGTAGTATTATTTCCAATTTTTAAATTTTTAGACATCTTGCCTCTAAAAAAAGTAAATGATGCTATTAAAATAATAACAATCACTAAAATTAAAATTATTATAATTTTTTTATTTTTCAAAATCTCCCTCCTAAAATCTCCGCATATATCCTTTATATTATAGAAAGTTCTAACCTTTATTTTATACCTCCTCTACAATATAAAAGTAGTGAATTTTTTACAATCCACTACATTATTATTCTATAAACTTTCAAAATATTCATTCAATGTTTTTATTAATTGTTCCTTTGTTTCTATCATATTAATACTATTTCTAAATTCACTAGAATTTTTTAAATTTTTTGTATACCATGCTATATGTTTTCTAAGTTCTTTAATAGCTATTTCTCCTTTTTCTTCTACAGCCAAATCAATGTGTTCCTTTATTATATTAAGTCTTTCACTATTTGTAGGGCTAGGCAATTTTTCTCCTGTAATTAGAAAATGTTTTATATTTCTAAATATCCATGGATTTCCAAAGCTACCTCTTCCAATCATTATACCATCTACTCCTGTTTTTTCAAACATTTGATATGCTGTTTCTTCATCTACTATATCTCCATTTCCGATAACTGGTATTTTTACACTATCTTTTACTTCTTTTATAATATCCCAATCTGCTTTTCCTGTATAAAATTCACTTCTTGTTCTTCCATGTATTGTTATAGCCGAAATTCCTACTTCTTCAGCTATTTTTGCAACTTGTGCAGCAACAATATTCTCTTTATCCCAACCTTTTCTAATCTTTACTGTAACTGGCACACTTGAATTTTCAACAACAACTTTCATAATTCTTTTTGCCTTTTCTAAATCTAGCAATAGCTTACTTCCATCTCCATTTTTTACAACTTTTGGAGCAGGACATCCCATATTAATATCTATAATATCTGCTATTTTACTCATATATTTTGCAGTATAGCCCATTGTCTCCTCATCACTTCCAAATATCTGAAAACTAATAGGTCTCTTCTCTCCTTCTGTATTAAGTAATCTTCTTGTTTTTTGGTCATTATAAAATATAGCTTTTGAACTCACCATTTCTGTACATACCATACCAGGTTCAAATTTTTCGCATATAATTCTAAAAGGCAGGTTTGTTACACCTGCCATAGGAGCTAATATTAAATTATTATCTAATTCTACGTTTCCTATTTTTATTTTTTTTAAATACATTTTATTCTCCTGCTATATATATCAAATATAGCCTTTTTTAATTATTTAACAAATATTGTTTTTTGTCTCTTACTACTAATGTTTAATAGTAAACCAATACATATAAAATTAGTTATTAAAGAACTTCCTCCATAACTAATAAATGGAAGTGGAACACCTGTAATTGGTAAAAGCCCCATTACCATTCCTATGTTTTCCAACATATGAAACAAGAAAACACCTGTTATTCCTGATGCAATTAATGCTCCTATTTCATCTTTAGCAGTTTTAGCTACATACAAACATTTCGTAATTAAAAATACATATAATATAATAACAGATCCAGCTACTATGAATCCCATTTCTTCTCCAATTACTGCAAAAATAAAGTCTGTTGTTTTAGGATATAAGAAACCTAATTGCGTTTGATTTCCTTTTAATAGCCCCATACCAGTAAGTCCTCCAGCACCAATAGCAAGTTTTGACTGAATAATATTATATCCAGAACCCCTTGGGTCTGATTCAGGATTTAAAAATATATCAATTCTTTTTTTTGCATGTTCTGGTAAAACAAAATTATATAATATTGGAATTGATATTGCTACTATTGCAGCAGTTATTATAACATATTTCTTATCAATACCAGCTGTTATTAACATTAATGCAGTTGCTATTATAAATGCTGCAGCAGTTCCATAGTCTGGTTGTTTAATAATTAGTAATACAGGTACTCCTAATATTGCTAATAATATTAATAATCTAGTTGGTTTATTAATATCACTTTTATTTCTTTCTTGTATTTTAGAAATTGCTAAAGCTAAAAATAATATAACAAATACCTTAGCAAATTCTCCTGGTTGAAAAGAAAAAAATCCTATATCAAACCAGCTAGTTGCTCCATTTACTGGTGAAGTAAATAATACTGCAATTAGTAATACAATAAATATACCATATAATATTGGAGATATTTTTATTAATGTTTCATAATCAATCAGCATTATTGCTCCCATAATAACAAGACTTACTATAAGCCATATACATTGTTTATTAAATTCATCATAATCTGTTGACTGAGTTGCAGAAAATAATGCAACTAACCCTATTGTACATAAGATTATTGCAACAATTAACAAACTCCATTCTACGTTTTTTAATTCTCTCTTTCTCATTAAACCACTCTTTTTCCAAATTAATCTTCTGATTTAATTTTCTCTTCCGTTTTCTCTGTTTTTACATCTACATTTAAATCTGTAGCTTCTTCTGTTTCAGAATTATTCTTTTTTGATTTATCTTCTTCTATTTTTTCTTCCTCTTGCTTGTTTTCTATATTGTTGTCTTTCTTATCTTTTTTGTTTTCTTTTTCAACTGTTTTTTTATCACTTTTCTTTTCTTCTGCTGTTACAGTTTTTGCATCTACTTTTCTAGCTTCATTTTTTATATTTAAAATTGGAATATTGGCATATAATGCTGGTGCACCATTTGTCCCATCTCCATTTTCCTTATTTGTAAGTCTTACATCAATTGCACTTTCATCCACATCAATGTATTTTTTAATTACTTCTATGATTTCTTGTTTCATAAGTTCTAAGAAGTCTGCAGAAACATTTGCTCTATCTTGCATTAATACTAGATGTAGTCTTTCTTTAGCCGCTTCTTTAGAATTTGAAGCAACTTTAGTTTCTTTTTTATTTAACTTCTTAAAAAAATTCATTATGTTTTCAAACATTATTCCTACTTACCTCCAAATTGTTTTATTGTTTTTTGAATAGTCTTTTTAATTTTGCAAAAAAACCTTTCTCTCTGCCAGGAATTGTTACTTCTATTTTTTCACCTAATACTCTTTTAGCAATTTCAATATATGCTTTTCCAGATGGAGCTCTTTTATTTTGAATAACTGGTTCTCCCTTATTTGTTTGAGTAATAATGTATTCATCATCTGGAACTACTCCTATTAAATCAATTGATAAAAGATCCACAATGTCATCAACATCCATCATTTCACCTTTTCTTACCATATTAGGTCTAATTCTATTAATAACCAATTCAGGATTTTTAATTTCTGATGATTCTAAAAGTCCTATAATTCGATCGGCATCTCTAATTGCTGATATTTCTGCGGTTGTTACTACTATTGCACGGTCAGCTCCTGCTATAGCGTTTTTAAATCCTTGCTCTATTCCAGCAGGACAATCTATTAATATATAATCAAATTCTTCTTTAAGTTTTCCTACTAAATTTCTCATTTGTTCTTCATTTACTGCGCTTTTATCTCTTGTTTGAGCAGCTGGTAGTAGGTACAATTCTTTAAATCTTTTATCTTTTATTAGAGCTTGTCTTAATTTACATTTTTCTTCCACAACATCTACAATATCATATACAATTCTATTTTCTAATCCCATAACGACGTCTAAGTTGCGTAGCCCTATGTCTGTATCAATTAATACTACTTTTTTTCCTTCTAAAGCTAAACTTGAACCTAAATTTGCTGTTGTTGTTGTTTTTCCTACTCCACCTTTTCCTGATGTAATAACGATTACTTCTCCCATAATTTTCCTCCTTAGGATTTTAAAAACACATTTTTAATAGTTATATAATATAACGAAACCGCCAAAAAGTCAATGAATTTTACAGGAAAATAACAAAATTGTTTCTAAAATATTACAAAATCTTTACAAAAATATTTTATATCTACTTTTTCTTTTTATCTATAGTATAGAAAGTTGGCCCCTACAGTAAAGCATAAGTTCTAATAGTTTTTATACAATTCAAAAAGTTGTAACTTTATTACTATAAAATTACAACTTTTAAAAACATTTTTCTATTTTATTAATACAAAGTAACTCTAAAACCTATAGTAGAAATACTGCTTGATATGCTTTTAGAATTTCTTTCTGACATTGTCCCTCTAGCAACCGCAATATTCTCACCATCATTTATATTTTGTTCCAATGTCCATTCATACATATTTCCTGACAAATCATAAATATTTAAAACACTTGCATTTTCAGTATTTAATTTTGATTTTTCTATATATTTTAACATTAAATCCCATTGTATTCCAAACATTAAACTACTTGTTTTATTTTCTATATTTAAGTTATTTGCTAAATTTTGTGCTTGTGATACTGTGACGTAATTATAATCATTTAATCCATCTTTACTTACAGGTGGTTCTATTAATGAGTCTGAAGAATTTGTCCTATTAGCCTCTGTTTTCATAATATATTGGCTAACCCAAAAACCATTATTTTTATAAATACTTGCTAGCATATTATTCTTTTTAGCTTCATACTCTTGTTGATTTTCAATTCCACATCCTTCATAATAAACATCTTTATAACCTTCTTTTGTATAATCTGATACATACAATTTCAAATCATCTTCAATTTTTTCATAATCAGTATCAGAACTAGCTGTTTTAAATATGTTATTTGGGATAGAAATCCAAACATATCTATCATCTGTTGTTGCATTCTTAATTACTAATCCTTTAATTATAGTATCTTCTCCTGTTTTTCTACTTACCTGAAATCCTTTTGGTATCATTACTGTATCTTCATTTATATCTTTATATATAGATACACCATCATATATAGGAGACCAATTTTCTTCTGAATTATTAGTTATCAAATTGACTGCTACTTTATCAATATCATCTTTTGTATAATCTGTATAAAATTTTTCTCCATCCAAAGTTATTCCTTTAACATAAAAAATATTATGACTATCTTCATTGATTATATATATATCTTCTAAGTTATCTACTTGTTGTTCAGATTCTATTTTATCATAATCTTTACCATATGTTAGTGTAAGATTATCAATAGCTGATAAATCTATTATATAAAATTTTCCTGTATCTACTTCATCGCTAATTACACCATCATCTTTTATATTTGTAATATTTGTGTATTCTATTTTAGCTGGTATATTTCCATATTCAATATAATAAGACTCTATTTTATCCCTTAAGTTTTCAATATCTGCTTGCATACTTTTTAACTTTTGAACACCTAAGTTGTCCTTTACATTATACAATACAATTCCTGTTAAAATTAATATAACAATAACAGTTATAGTTAAAGTAACTAGACTAACACCTTTTTGATTATTAACAATTTTTTTTATCATTAGCATTCTCCTTTTTTCTTTAGTATTAGTTTACTATTTATTTTCACTAATTTCAATAGTTTTTTCTATCAAATCATAAATTTTATTTTTATTTCTATCTATTTTATCTTGTTTTAAATATAGTCCCCAAAGAAAAATAGTAATTATGAATATAGAAATATTTTCCATGTAATATATCCCTATACTTGCTATAAACGTTAATATTATTAATATAATAAATGAAATTGAATTCGTATATCTTTCTGCTTTTCTTTTTCCTAGAAAAATATGTAAAATTCCCTTTAAAATTCTTCCTCCATCTAATGGATAAATAGGTACTAAATTAAATAATATTAATAATAAATTAGCATAAATTATAATTAAGTTCGAAAATAATTCTACTTTTAAATGAGTTGCAAAAATAATAATTAATAAGTTAGTAAACGGCCCTGCTATAGCCACTAATATTTTCTTAATTTCTAATAAATTTGCTTTTAATATTTTCTTATTGTAATCTTTTGGCTTTAATTTAAATGAAATACTTATCCCATATGGCATAAGTTCTATTTTTTCTGGTTTCATTCCCATAATCAATCCAGCTATCAAATGTCCTAATTCATGAATGATTGCAAATACAATAATTATAACATATGTTTCAATTTGTTTTGTGAAATAAAATAATATTAAAAACAGGAATATTTTTAAATCAATTCTAAATCGCATTTTCTTCTCCTTTACAATTCTAATATACTTTGTGGATCAACTGTTCTTTCTGAAATTCTTATTTCAAAATGTAAATGTGGTCCTGTTGAATTTCCTGTACTTCCTACTTCTGCGATTTCCTGTCCTTGTGTTACTTTATCTCCTTGTTTTACGTATAAATTATTACAATGTGCATAAATAATACTAACTTCGCCTATTTGAATCTTTAAATGTTTTCCATAATCTCCTTCCTCAGAAGCTAAAACAACTTCTCCATCTGTAGCAGATTTTATTTTTATTCCTAAATTAGCAGCAATATCTGTTCCTGTATGGTTTTTTGGAACCCTTCCTGTTGCTGTATCTCTTTGTCCATATTTAGAACTTATAATCCCTTCAATAGGTTTTATAAAAGTTGTTGTATTCTTTACATTTATAATATCTTGTTCTGACTGAGATAATTCTTTAGTAGTTTCTTCTTTTACATCTGAAGTATTTTGCAAATCTTCTACAGCTCCGCCTATTCCATCTTGCGTTGTATTTTCCTCCTGTTCTTTTGTTTGCTCCGGTTGTTCTTGTTCATTATTGTTAACAATTATTTTATTATATTGATCTTTTATCGTATTATATAAGTCCATAAAATTGACATCATATGATAATACCTCATTTATTTTATTTATAAAATCTTTTGAAAAAACATATTCACTATTGTTTATAAAATATATTACTAAATATATTGAAATACATATTAATATTTGTACAATCATTTTTTTTAATAATCTTATGTCTTTTTTTTCATTATTAACACTTACAGTTGCAATTTGCTTATCACTCCCCTGTTTTCTTCTTTCATATATTTGCTCAGCTCGTCTTATTTTTTCTTCGACAGACATTGTTCTTTCCATAAAAAAGCACCTCTTCCTTAGTTTCTTTGTAAACTATATGTTAGAAAAAGGCGTTTTATTCACTATCTTATAAACAATATTATACTTTCTATTAAAATAACAAAACTACTGATGTATGCATAATTTTTTATTCTATTATATTTTTGTTTTTCTTTTTTATTAGTTATTTCTCTTGTTTTCTTCTTATCTTCTAATTTAGAAATATAAGTATTGACTAGCATTTCAGCTTCTTTTAATATATAATCATCTTCTCTAGTTTTTGTATCTTTGTTTTCTGTCATCTTTTCTTTTTCTATTTTTTCTACTTGCTTTATTTTCTTGTTTGTTTTTAATACAATAATTGCTTCTTCTACAATATTAGATGGTAAGTTTTTTAAAACTACCATATTTTTTAATCCTCCTTGATTCATTTGTACCTCCTTAAAAATATGTATTTATATTAGTTTTTCCAATTTTTTTAGGCTTATACAAATTATCCATAATTTTACTATTTATTCTATATACTCTTTGCATATGTAACCGTAAACAATACACATGCTATTTTTTTAAAAAAGTTTATACTAACGACTAAAATTGTACTATTATTTTGTTTTTCACATATTATCATTAAAATGTAATATTCATTAATTAGTTTTTTTAAGTTCATTTATAGTAAAAATAACCTCTCATTTACCAAATCTTTAATTTAATAAAAATCCGATAAACAAAAGGTCATTTCTACCTTTAACCATATCCAATAAATAAAAAAGTTAGTTGCCTTTTTCCAAAACAGTTTGTAGTTTTTTTACCTGTTTCCACATTGTTTCAACGCCATAAACTCACGAATTTATCGGTATAATGAAAATATTTTACTATTTTTGTAACATTTGGTGCTCTATGATTACACATAATTTTTACGCACTTTTTAATTCTAAGCGTAATTTATCTGCAATCATTGCTATAAATTCTGAATTTGTTGGTTTTCCTTTAGCAGCTGAAATAGTATATCCAAAAATACTTTCAACAGCTTCTTGTTGTCCTCTTCCCCATGCTACTTCTATCGCATGACGAATAGCTCTTTCAACACGACTTGGTGTTGTATTAAATTTATATGCTATTTTAGGATACAAACTTTTTGTTATTTGATTAATAACATCAATATCATTAACTACCATCATAATTGCTTCTCTTAAATATTGATACCCTTTAATATGAGCTGGAACACCTACTTCGTGAATAATATTTGTAACTAAAGCTTCTAGGTTCTCCTCTTTTTTACTTTCTTCCCTTGAGATATCAATATATTGCTGTTTAGTTGTTTCCTTTGCTATAAAATTATTTGTATTCTGACTTGGTTTAAAAAATTTTATTTCTCTTATTCTTTTCATCAACAATTCTATATCAAAAGGTTTTACCACATAATATTCAGCACCTAATGCTATTGCTTTTTGAGTTATTTTATCTTGTCCTACAGCTGATAACATAATACAAATTGGTTTTTTATTAATTTGCATTGTACTTATTTTTTCTAAAACCCCCAATCCATCTAAATGTGGCATTATTACATCTAATAAAACTACATCTGGAGTAATATCTTGCATTATTTCTATTGCCTCTTCTCCATCTCTTGCCATTCCTACTACTTGCATATCATCTTGGGCATTTATGTAAGTTGATAATGTATGACTAAACTCTTGATTATCATCTGCTATTAAAACAGAAACTTTTTCTTTCATTTTTTACCTCCTATAATCTTCTGTAAATTTTTTACAGTTTTGATTATAGTCCTTTATTTTATTATTTTCAAGAGTTTATGGTAATTTTTTCCATTTTGTTTATAAAAGCACAATTTTTATATACTTTTCGTTATGTATTTTTTAGATAATTCTTTTATATTTTTTAGATTCACCTTTTTTGACTTAAAATCTTCTATTAATTTTTGTTTTACTTCTTCTTCTAGTTCTATTTTACAAATAATACTCTCTTTGTACTGAAAATCCACAATACTTATTTTGTTATTTCTACAATAATATTTAAAATTTTCTAATTCACTATATTCTAATTCTATCTCTAACTCTTCTCCAAAACATTTCTTAATAATCGAACATTTATCTATTGCTTGCAATAAACTAGCCGAATAAGCTCTTACTAATCCTCCTGTTCCAAGCAAAATACCTCCAAAATATCTAGTTACTATAATTAATACATTTGCTAAATTATTCTTTTGTAAAATATTTAACATAGGTGCTCCTGCTGTCCCTGATGGTTCTCCATCATCACAAGATTTCTCAATTATATTTCCATCTTCTATAACTCTATACGCTATACAATTATGTCTAGCATCAAAATATTTTCTTTTTATTTCTTTTATAATCTTCTCCGCTTCCTCACTATTTTCTACATAAAATAAATTAGCTATAAACTTAGATTTTTTCTCAGTAATTTCTGATTGAACACTTTCTGCAATTGTTATAAATTCTCTCATTTAATTTTTGTATCTCCTTAAAATTTCGACAAAATGAATAGGACAAACTAGACCTGTCCCTCATGTGTCATACCTGCAACATAACCTGTTGAATATGCTATTTGCAAATTAAATCCTCCTGTATATGCATCTACATCAATAATTTCTCCTGCAAAATATAGTCCTTTTATTTTTTTTGATTCCATTGTTTTAGGATTTATTTCTTTTATATTAATTCCTCCACTTGTTATTATTGCCTCTTCAATAGGTCTAAATCCTTTTATTTCAATTATGAACTCTTTTAATAATTTTACCAATCTTCTTCTTTCTTCTTTTGTAATTTCATTTACTTTTTTATTAGGATTTATACCACTTTTTTTTATTATTGGTTGAATAAGTTTTTGTGGTAATAATTTATTTAGACTATTTTTAAATTGCTTATTGTTTTCTTTTCTAAAGTCTCTTAATACTCTTTCATCTAATTTTTCTTCTGTTAAAGCTGGTTTCAAATCAATTTTTAATATAATTTTTCTGTTTTTTAATTTTTCTTCTATTTTTTTATATCTTACTAAATGTGCTGAACTACTCAATATTGTTGGACCTGATACTCCAAAATGTGTAAACATCATTTCTCCAAAATCTTCATAGATATTTTTTTTAGCTTCTATATCTTCTAATTGTATTTTTATATTTCTCAAGCTTAATCCTTGTAGTTCTTTACACATATCTCTATTATAGCTTTCTAATGGTACAAGTGATGGCTGTATTTTTGTTATTGTGTGTCCTAATTTTTTCACTAATTCATATCCATCTCCTGTTGAACCTGTTAAAGGATAGCTTTTTCCTCCTGTTGCAAGTATAATTTTATCTGCTTTTATTTTTGTACCTTCTGCAATTACTCCTATTATTTGGCTATTTTCTACCAAAATTTCTTCTACTTGTGTATTACATTTTACTTTTATCCCTAATTCTTTTATTTTTTTTGAAAAACATTTTAAAACATCTAGTGATTTATCTGTAACTGGAAAAATTCTATTTCCACGTTCTTCTTTTACTTCTAATCCTTCTTCTTTCAAAAAATTAATTATATCTTGATTTGTAAATTGTTTATAACAACTATATAAAAACATACCATTTCCTGGAGTATTTTTTATAAATTCATCCATGTCTAAAGAAGATGTAACGTTACATCTTCCTTTTCCTGTAATTAATAATTTTCTTCCTAATGATTGCATTTTTTCTAAAAGAATAACTTCATTTCCATCTTGTGCCGAAGATATCGCTGCCATCATTCCAGCAGGTCCTCCTCCTATTACAATTACTTTCATATAGTTCCCTTCTTTAATTTAAATATAATTTCTATTTTAAATTAATAATATTTTATTTTTCCATATATTCTATAGCTTTTAATATTCCCATTTTTCCATATTCATAAGTAAGTCCTCCTTGCATATACGCAATATATGGTGGTCTAATTGGACCGTCACAACTAAGTTCTATCGTTGATCCTTGTGTAAAAGTTCCAGCTGCCATAATTACTTTGTCTTCATATCCTCCCATATCTCCTGGATATGGGATCACTTTAGAATCAATTGGTGATCCCATTTGAATTCCTTGGCAAAATTTCACTAATTTTTCTTCTGTTCCTAATGCAATTGTTTGAACAATATCTGCTCTTTCTTCATCAAATTTTGGTTCTACTTGATATCCTAACTCTTCTAAAATTCTACTAGCAAATACTGCTGTTTTTATACTACTTGCTACAACAGATGGAGCAAAAAATAGACCTTTTAATAATAAAGTGTTTTGATTTAATGATGGCCCTATCTCTTTTCCAATGCCAGGAGATGTTAATCTTTCTGCACATAATTCAATTAATTCTCTTTTCCCTACAATATATGCACCAGAAGTAGCAATTCCAGCTCCTAAATTTTTCATTAAAGAACCTACTGCAATATCTGCTCCTACTTCAATTGGTTCTCTATCTTGTACAAATTCTCCATAGCAATTATCTACCATTATAATAACATCTTTATTAACTTCTCTAATAGCTTTAATTACTTTTTCTATTTTTTCAATAGTTAGACTCTTTCTTGTTGAATATCCTCTAGATCTCTGTATTTCTATTAACTTTACATCGTTTTTAGTTAATCTATTTATAATTTCTTTAATATTAAAATCATTTTCTATTAATTCTATTTGTTCATATTTTATACCAAATTCTTTTAAAGAACTTTTGCTATTCCCTGAGATTCCAATTACTGTTTGCAAAGTATCATAAGGCTCTCCTGTTATACTAAGCATAGTATCTCCTGGTCTTAACAAAGCCGACAAAGTCACAGATAATGCATGTGTACCTGAAATTAATTGTGTTCTAACTAAAGCATCTTCTGCTTTAAATATATTGCTATATATTTCTTCTATTTTGTTTCTTCCAGGCTCATCTATTCCATAACCTGTTGATGAATTTAAATGTGCTTCTTGTAGATCACATTTCCAAAAAGCTTCTAATACTTTTTTACTATTTTTTTCACAATTTATTTGAATTTTTTCAAAAATTAGTCTTATATCTTTTTCTACTTGTTCTGTTATTTCTTTTAATCTATTATCCATTTTTCATTCCTTTCATGTTAATGCTTATATTTTACAATATTTTCGTACTTTTTGCAAACTTATCATTTTTAAGTTTAGATTTTTTTTGGCAAGAGGGGATATATCCATAATTTAAATAATAAATAGCTTGATTGAAGAGAAAAATAGAAAATATTATATAAAAAAATGAGGGATGTTCACGGGAAAATGTATATATGTATATGTTTTTATGATTTTTTTGATTTCAATGCACAACATAAAAATTTCTAAAATAAATTAATGGCACCCTTTCACTTAGTCCGAGCTAAAGCTCGACGCGAACATTTTCCATTAATTTATTTAAGAAATTCTAATATTGCTCCATTCATATTCAAAAATCATAAAAACATATACATATATACATTTTAGCCTGAGTGAAAGCGGCACATTTTTTTATATTAGATTTTCTTTTTGAACGTAATGAATAATATTTATTATTTAAATTATGGATATATCCCCTCTTGCCAAAAAAGCTGAAACTTAAATAACATTTTGGGACTTTTATATTTTTATTTATCTACTAAAAAGAGTTCAACTTAATTAAAAGTCAAACTCTTTCTTATATCATAAATACTATAATACATATTTTCTAATTAGTACAACTCCACCTGCTACTGTAACTAATACAATAAATCCTAATGTAAAGTAAATTCTCATTTGACCTGTACTAATTGATAACATAACTGGTGCATCATCTATATCATCTTCTCCTGGTTTCTTATTATCAGGTGTAGAATCTCTATCTGGCACATGGTATTCGTTATAATCTTTTGAAATTTCTGCTGTATTTGTCATAACTCCCATATTGTTTTCACTATTAATCCATGTAAGTACAACGTCAACATCTGCATACTCTCCTGGTTGTAATAATGTATTTTCTAATAAGTTTGTTGAAATTACGTTGTTTCCTAAATCTGTCCATCCTGGATTATCTTCTGCAACAAATTTTAATCCTTCAGGAACATAATCTTTTACTTCTTTAGCATATCCAGCTATATCGCCTTCGTTTATAACTCTAATTGAATATTTAAATTTAACTGTTACTTGATTTAATTTTTTTCTATGTAATTCAACTTTTACTACTTGCTCAGGATCATCATATGGTTGGTGTCCAGTTTCTGTAACTGTTTGTTTTCCATTTTCTATAACAATAGCTTGTGTTACCCATTTTCTTAAAGCTAAATCAAATTCTACTAATTTTAAATCTTCTATATCTACATCATCTTGGTTTTTCCATTCGCTTCCATCACCAGGTACTGAATCTTCGTCATCTCCATTGTCATCACCAATTTCTGCAATATTTCTTAATTTATATTCTGTACCTTCTGCAACTTCTTTTTTAGCTTTTACTCTTGTTGCCATAAATACTTCTCCATAAGAAGCTTCTCCTTCTCCTGTATATGCTTTAATTGTTGTATCTTTTAAATAGTCTGTAGCATATAATGTAATTTCTTTTGAGTCAAAATCTACTTCTTCATAGTATTTTTCTCCAATTTTAACTGCATTTTCATTGTCTGCACTTGATTCTTTAAATGCTTTCCAACCATATTTTTTATTTACTTCATTATCTTTTAAATATTCTAATCCTGATGGTAATATATCTGTTACCCAAGTAGCTGTTCCATCTATTTTTCCTTCATTATATACTCTAATTGAATATTTTACTACATCATTTTCTACTACAGTTGGTATGTTAGATTCTACATCATAATAATCATATATTGTATTTGTTTGTTTTTTATCTGTATCTAATTTTGCATATCTATCATTATATGCTGTTTCTTTTTCTGCATATGTATGGTTAATTGATACTATTTGTTTTCTTAAAGCTAAATCAAATTTCTTTATTATAACTTTTTCGAAATCATCATCATCTTCTTGTCCAGGTATATAATCTCCTGTTTCATTATCTTTATAATTTGGTAAGTTATTATCATTTGGAAGTTTTACGTTATTTTCTTCAGAATCTCTATCTATTACAGATTTTTTATCTTCATCTAAGTATTTTGTAATATCTGCTATATTTGTTATTTTTTCATCTGTTTTAGCAGTATCTTTTACTTTACACATAATTGGAACTTCTTTGTATGATAATGTATATGTTTTCTCAGGTGTTGTTGGATTTTCATTTTTTACTGCTTTATTAATTTTTGCATTTTCTAAGTATTTTGTAGTTACTGTTCTTCCATCTTCTGATACTGTCCAACCATATTGTTTATTAAAGTCTCCATCAACAAATTCTAAGTTTGAAGGTAAATGGTCTTTTATTTCTGCTGCATATCCATCAATTTCACCTTCATTATATACTCTTAACATATATACTACAATATCGTTTTTCTTAACTTCTACTGGCTCTTTTGTATGATTATATGTAGCTGTTGTTATTATTTTACCATTTTCATCTTTTGTATTTAATTTTGATGTATCTACAACTGGTGCTCTTTTATAAGTACCCTCTGTATTTTTTAAATATTCACTATTTTCTATTTTAGTATCATCACTTACTGCTATAATAAATTTTCTTAATGCTAAATCAAATGACTTTAAAATGATATTATCATAATCTTCATCATCTTCATATTTTACCCATTTTTTTGGATTAGAATCTCTATCATCTATTGGATTTCCATCTTTATCTGAATCTTCTGAAATACATGCTTCATTTCTAATTGTAGTTCCTGTTATATTATCTGATATAACTTTCATTTTTACTGAAATTTCTTTATAATGAATGTCTTTTTCTGTTTTTGTTCCATCATTACTTCCAAATGCTGTTATTAAATTTTCTCCTACTGTTGCTTCATTTTCTTTTGATAAATAGTCACTTGAAATTTGGATTATATTTTCTTTTTTATCATCATATACAAAATTTCCCCATAAATATTTTTGGTTAAATTCAATTGCTTCTTTTTCTTCTGCTGTTAAAGTAGTATCATTAGCTAATTCACTACCTTCTTTTTCTGACCATAAGAATTGTAAACCACTTGGGATATCTTCTGTTATTTCTGAAGCATATCCATCAATTGTTCCTTCATTATATATTCTAAATGTATATGTAACAATATCACCCTTTTTTACTGCAACTGGTACTTTATTTAATGTATAATCTCCTGTTGTAACTAATTTTCCATTTTCATCCAATGTGTTTAATTTACTTACATCAACTTTTTTAATTCTTTCAGGAACATTTTGGTTATTTACTGCGACAATTCTTTTAATTAATTTTAAATCAAATGATTCTGGCATTAAAACTAATTTTTCAAAATCATCATCATCTTGTTGTCCTTTATAATAATAAGTAGAATCACTTAAATCCTCTTTATTATTATTTCCTGAATAATTTTCCATATTATCTTTATTTACACTTGGTTTTGTTGATGGTTCTGAATCTCTATCTGCTCCATTTTGATTTGTAATTGTAATATTACTTTCACTATCAAATTCTTCTGATATCCATGCAACATTTGTTAATATTTTTTCATTTACAGTATCAGGAGTTGCTGTTACTTCACATTCAATCTCTATTATCTCTGATGATAAATTACCAGATTTATATGCTGCTAAGTTGTCTGTATTATTGGCTTTTCTCTTCAAAGTTAATGTATTATTTCCTGTACTATCATAAGAATCTAGTTCAAAATTTCCACTTATTACTTTACTAAACTTTAATCCTGTTGGCAATTGGTCTACTACTTTTGTAGCACAGCCTGCTTTTTGTCCTTCATTATATATAGCTAATTTATAAGTAACTTTATTACCTTTTTCTACTAATACAGGATCCTTTTTATGCTTATATGTAGCTGTTGTTCCTGATGTTAATGTACTTTCATCAATAACTGGTACTCTAGAATTTGCTCCAGTTAATTCTTTATCATTTATTTTTGTAATATATTTTCTTAATGCTAAATCAAAAGGTTTTTCATTTGGTGTTACTTCTAAGTCTACATTTTCACTTTTTTCTTCTTTTTCAGGTATCATAACTGGTTGTGTTTGATTATCAGTTGTTGATGCCCATAAAGTAAGTTTAGAATTACTATAATTTATACTAATAGAAACTCCAACTTTTTTTGTTGTTTCTTTTGGAATAGAAATATAAAAATCTTTTCCTACTAAATCTTTAACAGTAGTTCCTTGTGCTACTTTTCTTTTATTACTATCTAATAATTTATAATTATCTGTTTCATTTCCACTGTTTTTTACTTTAAAGTCTATTGTATATGGTATTGTATTTCCAGATACTTCTGTAATATTAATTGGTCCTATTACATAATTTTCTCCTACTTCTTCATAATTTAAAGTAGTTGTATTTATTTTAGCTGGTGCCCCTGTTGCAGATGAATTTGAATAGTTATTGGCATTTGCTTTCGCTGTTTTTATTAAATAATCATATAACTGTTTTGCTTGCATTTGTCTTTGTTTTCCAGCGCCACTATTAGGATCAACACCTGTTGGATTATAGTTAGAAAAAGAAGTATATGTATTTCCATCTAATGTATAATATAACCATGTTTCATCATCAGATGTTTTATCATATTCTCCATTTTCTTCTCCGTAATTAGTAAAATACCATATAGCAGCTTGTTGAACTGCTCCAATATCATCATCTGTTAAAGAAAAGTCCCAATTATCAGCATTAATTCCAGCAGCTTCTAACAATGCTGTCTTATCTGATTCACTTGATTCTCCTGTAAGATATAACATATCTCCTAATGCTAATAAAGCATCATATTTGCTAATAGATGTATTATCGTCAATTTTTATAGTGCCTTCAACTATAGATTTTAACACATCATTTTGTTGTTTTATTTTTTCTCTTTCTGTTTTCATATCATAAAAAACATTATATGTTGCACGCTTTTTAATATCACTAAATCCAACTCCTGCTTTTACACAATATATATTTTTATGTCCATCTGCTTTTAATGAAGCATTATCTCCTGAACTAGTATATTCAAGAATATTCCATATATATTTGCCTCCTGCATTTGGATTATTAATTGAATATCCAATATTAGGTTCACTATTAGTTCTTAATTCTGTTATCCCTAAATATAATGGAGTTGTTGCATTTGTTGCAAATACTATGTTTTGCATGCTACCAACAATAAATGCTATTATCAATATTGAAACTCCTAGAAGAATCTTTTTTGTTTTCATAAATTTCTCTCCTTCACTTACCTATATATACCTTATTATATAATATTTTATACTTTTTTCTAAATTAGTCAATAGGCATTTTTTAGAATATTTTTCCACTTATATTAGTAAAGCCCTATTTACTTACGGAAATAGCTTTACAACACTTTTTATAACTAAAAAGTATTACATTACAATTATATTACATTTTAGTTCTAAAATCAAGATTTTATGTGAATTAAATCTAATTATTTTGGTCTCCCTAGCTTTACATTAAACTTCATTTAACAAGTTGCATATTTTATCCAATATATTCATATGTTTTTAATGGTGATTAATAAATATGAAAAAGCTATTTCTAAAACTATTGATTATTGAAGTCGTGTTCATTTTTTTATTTAGTTATATTAGCACATTTGCAGATGATTTAGATAATTCAACTGATTTATTGGATGTTTCTAAAGAACTAAATGCCCTAAACTATGTTGAAACATCTAGTTCAGGTTCTTCTACTTTAAATTTAAATACTCGCTCTTGTATAGTATTAGATAGGTTAAGTAAAAAAATATTATATGGAAAAAATGAATATAATAAGGTAAAAATGGCTTCAACTACTAAAATAATGACAGCAACTATTATAATTGAAAACTGTAATCTAGAAGAAACTGTTGAAGTTTCAAAAAAAGCTGCAAACACAGGAGGTTCCAGACTTGGTTTAAAAACTGGCGATAAAATTACCATTAAAGATTTATTATATGGCTTAATGTTACGCTCTGGAAATGATGCAGCTGTAGCACTGGCTGAGGTTTGTGCTGGTAGTATAGTAGATTTTAGTAATTTAATGAACAAAAAAGCAAATGAATTAGGTCTTGTTAATACTCATTTTGAATCTCCTCATGGTTTAGATTCTGATGGTCATTATACAACTGCATATGAACTGGCTCTTCTTTCAGATTATGCATTAAAAAATAAAACTTTCCTCCAAATAGTTGGAACTTATAACTACACCATATCAATTAATGGCTACCCAAAAAGTTTAACAAATACAAATGAATTGCTAGGTAATTTAAATGGTGTATATGGAATAAAAACTGGTTTTACCAATGGTGCTAATCGTTGCCTCGTAACAGCCTGTAAAAGGAATGACATGGATATTATCTGTGTTGTGTTAGGATGTGATACTAAAAAGTTTAGAACTTCTGACAGTATAAAACTAATTGAATATACTTTTAGTAATTTTGAATATGTAAATATACAAGAAAAAATAGATACGGAACTTGAGAATTGGAAAAAAGAAAATGAAAATTATTTCTTTATTAATAAGGGAATTTCATCTGATTTAATTATTAAATACTCTGAATTAGATACTCCTATTATACCTATTAATAAAAATGAAATTTCATCTATTGATGTGAACATTTATATAGATTCTATATTAGAATCTCCTATACATATAAATGATACAATAGGTAAAATTAAAGTTACTTCAAATAATAATTCTATTTTAAGTTGCAATATATTGGCTAGTAATACAATTAAGAAAAAGAATTTTTTAGATTATAATATGGATTTTTTTAAGTATTATTCCAATATTTTAAATTCATTTTCAATACTATAAAAATTAATATAAAAAAAGAAAGTTTTTAAAACTTTCTTTTTTTATTATTAATTTACATTTTCTTTTATGTAATCAACTACATCTCCTACTGTTACAACTTTTTCTGCATCACTATCTGGAATTTCTATATCAAATTCTTCTT
>ERZ773210.666-NODE-666-length-38904-cov-16.189143_pt1 | contig 38904 bp, 45 predicted proteins | sample MGYA00580528_ERZ773210 | MGnify/ENA primary metagenome ERZ773210 (study PRJEB29015, sample SAMEA2737769) | human gut metagenome | biome: human gut; feature: human-associated habitat; material: faeces | place: China | collected 2012 ...
AGATTCAGTGCGCCTTTTTGCAATTTCTGGATTGGCTACTCGGACTTCTGCAATCGCGTGAAAAACGGATGGTTATTCAGTAGACATTATATAAGGAAGCGCTTTTCGCCGGGGCGCGGGCTTTGTCGATCCAGAGCTGATTTGTCCCCGAAACCTTGTCGCTTTGGTCGGGTTGCTTTTTCGGCGGCCCGGAGTGATGAATGTGTCACGCCGGGCGGGGCGGGCGGAAAGCCCCGCCGGAAAACGAAACACGACACAGCGAAAGGAGCGCACCCCATGAAAAACCAGACTTTCGGCATCGAGATTGAAACCACCGGTATAGGTCGGGAACGCACGGCCAAGGCCATCGCCGCGTACTTCGGCACGACGGCACAGTATCGCGGCCGCCACCTCGACGACTGGCGTGTGCCTATGCCCGACGGGCGGCACTGGACGGTCGAAAGCGACGGCTCGGTCACCGACCCCAACGCGGAGGTGGTTAGCCCGGTGTGCCGCTACGAGGACATCGGGATGGTACAGGAGGTCGTCCGGGCCATCCGGGCGGCGGGCGCAAAAGCCGACGGCTCCTGCGGCATCCACATCCACATCGGCCTCGGCGAGCACACCCCGCAAAGCCTGCGGAGGCTGGTGAACATCGTAAACGCCAAGGAAGACCTGCTAACCATGGCCTTGGGTATCACGCCCACCCGACGTGAGCGCTGGTGCCGCCCGATTGAGCCGGGGTTCCTCGCCGAACTGAACCGGAGCAAGCCCACATCGATGGAAGCCTTCGCCCGGCTCTGGTACGCCCGCTCCGGCGGTACAAGCTCCGACTGGCGGCGGTGCGCGGAGCGGCACTACGACCACAGCCGTTACCATCTGCTCAACCTCCACGCGGCCTTTTCTACCGAGCGGCCCGCGCACACCATTGAGTTCCGGGCCTTCAACGGCACACTCCACGCAGGCGAGATAAAGGCGTATATCCAGCTGTGCCTCGCCATCAGCGCACAGGCGCTGACCAGCAAGGCCGCCAGCCCCACGCGCCCGGTTACCGATAACCCGAAATATACCTTCCGGTGCTGGCTCCTCCGGCTGGGCTTCATCGGAGACGAATTTGCCACCGCGCGGGAACACCTGCTCAAGCGCCTGCCCGGCGACGCGGCTTGGCGGCGGGCTTCCTGACACAGGGAGCCACCGGCATAGCTTTCAAATCCACCCGCCTGACGAGGGCCTTTGGCACAGGCCGAAACCCCGAAAGGGCTCGCGGGAGCCACAGCTTCCAAATCAAGCCGCGCACAGCGCAGGGAGGACACATTATGAACGAGCACACCTACTGGAACAGCAAGGGCGAGGAACAGGCCAAGTACGACGAGATGCAGGCGGCGGACTTCCCATACACACAGGCTTCGAAATCCCTGTTCCACAGCTACTACCGATATTACAACGACGGCGACCTGCCCGGCTGGGCAAGAACCCGCTGGGACATTACCAAGTACACCTTCGACTACGGTTACCGGCAGCGTGTGCTGACCGCCGCAGGCGAGGAGGAGTTCGAGCGCCGGGTCACCGAGAGGATTCAAATCGAGTACCGCCGCTTTCAGCGCACACACACGCCCGCCTGACGATGGCCTCCGGCACGGGCCGAAACCCCGAAAGGGGTCGCGGGAGCCACAGCTTCCAAATCAAACCGCGCAAAGCGCAAGGAGGAACACCTTATGAACCCCAAACACATCCGGGCCTTTTACATCGGCCATCAGCGCTTCCACGTGACCGACCGGGGCGACGGCACACTGCAGGTCAGCAGCATCCATCCCTACGACGAGACTGACTACCATTGGGCTTATCAGGCTTCCAAATCCTGCTGGCACATCTGCCGCGAAGGCAGGAAGGTCAGTGTGCTGGCCAGCATGGACGGCTCTGATATCGCCCCGGAGAGAGTCGCGCAGTTTCTACTGAAGGCCGACAGCGACGCACAGCTGAAGCCCCGCCGCGCCATCTGGTGAGCTTTGAAATCAAGCGGGCGGGAAACACAGGCACCGCTTGACTTTCCCGCTCCACAGAGTGATGAATGTCACACCCAATCACGAAGGAGGATACAACCATGTGCATCATTTGCGTTCCCAAATCCGGCGTTCGCCAGCCCGGCAACATCACCCTCCGCGCCATGTTCCGGCGCAATCCCCACGGCGCAGGCTACATGTACGCCCGCGACGGTAAGGTCACCATACACAAGGGCTTCATGAACATCGAGGATTTCCTCGCGGCGGTACACGCCGAGCAGTTCACCCCGCAGGACAGCGTGGTCTACCACTTCCGAATCAGCACACAGGCGGGCGTGAACGCGCCCATGACGCATCCGTTCCCGCTCTCAAATCAGCCGAGGATGATGCGGGCGCTTGACCTGACCTGCCGCTGCGGCATCGCACACAATGGGGTCATTCGCCTGACCTCCGACCCGGACAACAAGCGCTACAGCGACACAGCCATTTTTATCACCGACTACCTCTCCAAAATCATCCGCAAGAAAGCCGACCTCAGAGACCCGGTTACACTGGAGCTCATCTGGCAACTGGCCAAGTCCAAGTTCGCCATCATGGACAACTCCGGGTACATCGCAACGGTCGGACACTTCATCGACGACCACGGCCTGCTCTTCAGCAACGACAGCTACCAGGCCGGCTGGTGGCATTGAGCCGCCGGCTTTCAAATCAAGAATTGCCGCCTGCGGGCGGTTTTTCTTGTTGCGCACGTTTGCCGCACGTTGGCGCGTGTCGGGCTTTCAAATCAAGGGCGGGGAAGGCTTCGACCTCGGCGGCTTTGGCCGCACGTGCGCCAACGTCGGGCGCGACGCGGGCAAGAAAAGGAAGGGCGCTGCACGACGAAAAAAGCGCCGGGCAAATTGCCTGACGCTTTCAAATCCTGTCGCACTTATTTGTCGACGACACACTCGGCGATCTGTACCCTGCCGTCTGCGCCCGTCTTGAACATGAGAATCACCGCGCCGTCCGCCGCCTGATACTTGGCGTAGAAGGGCTGTGTCCACAGCTCCGTAAGGCCGGTAAGCCCGAGGACGCTCCGAAGGAGCACCGCAGGGCTGTACCCGGCGACCGCGTATGTGGTTGACGGGCGAAACAGGAAAAGCCGCCCGGTTGGACGGCTTTCAAATCAGTATTCGTCTGCTACTTTTTCAAAAGGTCTATGGCATACTGCGGTGTGCTTTCCTTGACTCGGAAGCGGATCACTACGATTCCGTCCGACACATCGTACCTTGCTTCAAAGGGCTCATACCACAGGGTGGTCAGCCCCGGACAGTGTTCGTGTGCGTCCAAACGACATGCTTCCCAATCCGTATTGACCGGGTACTGCAGCCACAGCCTGTACAGTTCCATCAGGTAGTCAAGCTGTGCGTCCACTTCGATCTTCTGAATCGCCTGCTCGGCGGGCAGGGCTTTGAAATCCTTCTGGCGCTGTGGCTGGAGGCAAGCCCAATGCGCCAGCGGCTTAGGCGCTCCCATGAAGACCAGCTTCGCTTCGTCTGTGCCACAAAGGTCGCAAATCATGATGTCATAGCTGCGGCTCAATGCGTTGGTGTACAGCCGGTCGCCCAGCTTCATCGTGTGCTCGCCGCAGCGCGGGCAGCGGGTATAGGTGCCCGCTTCCTGTGCCGCCTTGATTTCTGCCATGCGCTCCTGAATCGTCCTCATTTGGCATCCTCCTCGCTCTGCTGTGTTTCGTCAGTTCCTGAATCGGCCTATGCGTTTTCGCACTGCTGCCTGCGAATCTCGGCGTATTTCTGCCTGTGCGCATCCATCTTTGCAGTGGTGCGGAAGGCGGCGAAGCCATGCAAGTGATCAAGCAGGACGCTGCGCAGTTCCTTGTATTCCGCGCCGCCCAGCCCCAGCTGGAGGAGGAAGCCCCGGCAGAAATACTTCATCTCGCTGTCTTCCGGTTCAATCATCACAGTGTTCACCCGCGTGGCGGCTTTGGCCTTATCGACGATGGCCAGCAGGAGCTTTGCGTAATGCTGCCAGCGGGTGGGGTCGTTTTCGTCGTGCGGGAAAACCAAACCGATGCGCCCGTCTTCCAAATCAATGCCCTTGATGAAGCCGTGGTCAATGCTCTCGCGCAGGACACGCTCCAGAATCGGCAGCTCGGTCAAGGCGTCGCTCTGCAGTGTGGTGATGACCTCGGGTTCGATCACGATATCCCTGCTTCGTGTCATCTCGCAAATCAGGCGCTGCCTTGCGTACAGCGTGCGAATCAGGTTCTTGAGCCCCGTGGGCGTGAAGGAGGAAAGTGGGAGGAAAACGCAGGTGTGCGTAATGGACTCGTCGGCAGCCGCTTCCAAATCAGGCGTTGTCTTTTCGGCAGGCTGTTCTTCGATGCTCTCCGCTGCGGGCTGTTCCATCATAGGGATCGGCTCCGTAATGTAGCCGTGCTCCTGCAGCCAGCCCGTGACCGCCAGCAGTTCAAGGTGTTCGCCGGTGATCGCACCGTCGCGCTCGATGGTCAGGTTGCCTACGCGGTAGGCGTATGTCGGGGTGCCCATGTACCGGCACTCGGCTCCGAGACGTTCGGCCAGCGCGTATGCCATTGCCTTGCGGTTGTTCGTGGTGGTTTCTACTCTCATGGGGATACCTCCTCGTTTTTACCGCCGTTCAGCGTGACGACATTAACGCTCTCATGCCCCAGAAAGTCAACCGCATGGCGGCACACATCGCGCTTTATTTTTGAGAATCTGTGCCAGCCCACGAATCGCGCCCTCCACGTCTCCGGAAAGCGCCTGCCCGCGCAGTGTCAGGACGGCCTGCCGGGGCAGTTTGCTTCGGTATGCTTTCAAATGCCGCAGGAATTCCTCTTTCGACATACATCCTCCAAAAGCAAGAACCACGCCGGTGTTTGTGTCCGTGCGTGGCTCTTTTGATTGTGTTTCGACAGTTTACAGTATAGCACAGGTGCTTACTCTATATCTATCAAAAACACTATAGAGTTCATGCGGGCACATGAATTTCCCGCAGTGCTTTGCCATGAATTAGGAACACATTTGCCGTGGTGTAGTTCATGGATACCGCAATCTCTTCCCAGCGCTTATAGCACAGATACCGTAGCTCCAGTACCATTTGATACTCCGGAACAGTAACGACTTTGATTGCAGCGGTAATTTCCTTTTTCAGATCCACCAGCCTGTCGATGTCCTCGTTGATTTCCTGCTCCAGATCAATGATCTTCAGGATTGTACTCTCCATGTGCTGGAGATTCGGCGAAGAGCTCCGCGGCATATCGCTGATGGTTGCTGTGGCCTTAGTTGCCAGCGCCCGAAGGTTGGACACCTGTTCCAGCTTGGCGTCAATTCGCTGATCCAGCCGATACGCCTGTCCGAGATATTCTTTAGCAGTCATCTTTGCACCTCCAGCTGTGCTTTTACGGCGTTCATCAGCGCCGCCTGTGTCGTGTCCTTCCGTTCCAGTGCGGAGAGGATCTGTTCGTCAATCGTGTTCTCACACACGATGTGGTGAATCACTACGGTGTCGGCCTGCTGCCCCTGCCGCCACAGTCGGGCGTTGGTCTGCTGGTAAAGCTCCAACGACCACGTCAGCCCAAACCACACCAGCGTGTTGCCACCGGCCTGCAGGTTGAGTCCGTGCCCGGCAGAAGCCGGGTGGATGCAGGCCACAGGGATTCTTCCGGCGTTCCAGTCGGCTATGTCCGCGCTCGTCCTGATCTCCCGCACGGAAAAGCGCTCCCGAATCCGGGCAAGGTCGTGCTTGAACCAGTAGGCCACCAGTACAGGCTGTCCATTGGCGGCTTCGATGATATCCTCCAAGGCATCCAGCTTCCGTTCGTGGAAGAACAGCGCCCGGTGCTCGGTGGAGGGAGGGGCTTCAACCCCGACTAAGCCGCGAGGACACGTCGAAGACGTACCGCAGGGGCTGTACCCGGCGACCGTGTCAGCGGTTGACGGGCGATCCACGTAGATGCCGCCGTTCGCCATTTGGCACAGCTTGTTTGACAGGGACGCGGCGTTGACTGCGTCGATCTGTTCCCCGCGCAGGGAGGTAACCAGTTCCCGCTTCAGTTCGTCGTAGGTATCGCGCTCGGATTGGGACAGCCGGACAGGCACACGGTTTGAAATGCACTCCGGCATTTTCAGGAAGTCCACGCTCTTCATGGAGATCGTGATATCGCCGATCAGTCCGTAAATCTCGTCTTCAGCGCCGGGGCGGGGCTTCCACGAGAACACCTGCTGCGCGCTGCGGCGATCCGGGAGGAAGAACACCTCGCGGTACTTGGTAATGAATCGCCCCAGCCGCTTGCCCATATCCAGCAGCCGAAACTCCGCCCACAAGTCCATCAGGCCGTTGCTGCTGGGCGTGCCGGTTAATCCGACAATGCGCTTCACCTTGGGGCGCACCTTCATCAGCGCCCGGAACCGCTTTGCCTGATAGCTCTTGAATGAGGAAAGCTCGTCGATTACGATCATGTCGTAATCGAAAGGCAGCCCGCTCTGTTCCACCAGCCATTGCACATTTTCCCGGTTGATAATGTGGATCAGGGTGTTCTGCCGGAGGGCGGCGCGGCGCTCGGCTTCTGTGCCTACGGCGACAGAGCAGGTCAGGCCGTGCAGGTGATCCCACTTCTGAATCTCGTCTGGCCATGTGTCCCTCGCCACGCGCAGGGGCGCGATCACCAGCACCCGGCTGATTTCGAAGCGCTCCAGCGCCAGCTCCTGAATGGCGGTCAGGGTGATCACGCTTTTGCCGAGACCCATCTGCAGAAACACAGCTGCCGTCGTGTGGTCGATAATAAATTGCGTGGCGTATTTCTGATAGTCATGGGGCTGATACTTCATCCAGCATCCCTCCAATCTGTTCTGCATTGTCGATGATGAACACTCGGAAGCCGAGCTGTTCCAGTTGTGCCTTGCGCGTCAGTTGAAGCGGACGGGGCTTTTCGCCGGGGGCTTTCAATTCCGCGAAGGCCACGTGCCCGCCGGGCATCAGGATGATGCGGTCTGGCACACCGGCAAGGCCGGGACTGATCCACTTGGGGCACAGGCCATGGCGTTTTCGGACAGCTTCGACCAGTCGTTTTTCTATATCTCGTTCCCGCATTTTCAGGTTTCCTCCGTATGTGTGACGGTCGGTGACGGTCTCTCTCAAAACTTTCTTATAGGTAGATTTCACTGTGTTTTTTCCCTATATGGAACTTCCTGCAGAGAGTGTAACGACCGTCACACTACCTATTTATAGGTGTCAGTCTAGAAAGTCATCGGTGCGCAGCATAAGCCCACGAACTACACTGCCTTTGCGCGTCCGATGCCGTACAAAGCCCTCGTTCTCCAGCGCTGTGTAGAAATCGGTCGTGGAACGGGTATACTCGCTGCACTCCGCGCAATACTGACGGTACGCCGTATAAAGCGTCCCCGACTGTTCGGTCAGCTCCTTCCCGATATCGCAGCGATCCGTCAGGAAATGTCCCAGCCAGTCGTTTTCCCCACGATATGCCTTGATAGCTTCCTGCACACATACCGGCAGGTCGATTCTGAATTCGGCCTCGATCACGCGCACAGCACCCTCGATCATCCATTTCAGGATCGCGCCCCCGGCATTGGTGAACAGGTAATCGGCATAGTTCTTGATGTCGCTTTTGCCCTCGATCTTGGCGGCAAAGGGAATCACGATTAGACGCCGCCATGTGCCGTCGTCGATAGCGCCCACACGCGGCAGGTGGTTGGTGTACAGAATCAGGGTGTGGCTGGGTTCAAAGTGGAACGGGTCTTTGTACTTTTTCTCGGCTTCGATGGGGTCAGTGGAACACAGCTGTTTGACAATGGATGTGTTCAGGCGCATCCCTTCCTCAAGCTCCGACGCGATCAGCATGCGCTTGCCCTTGGCTTCGGCCATTTCCGGTTTCACATTCCGTTTGCAGCCGACCGTCAGCGCGTCCGCAGAAATCTTCCCGCCGTAGCTTCCCAGCACACGAGCCAGCACATTCCAGAATGTGCTCTTGCCGTTGCGCCCGTCGCCATACGCAATGATCAGGGTCTCGGAGAACACCCTGCCGACCAGCGCCATACCAGCGATCAGCTGAACATAGTCGATCAGTTCCGGGTTCTTGCAGAAGATCGTGTTCAGCGCGTCCCGCCAGAGCTCTGTGCCTTCGTCGCCGGGAGCGACCGCCGTGACCTTGGTAACAAAGTCTTCCGGGCAATGTTCTCGCATGGAGGTAAGGCCGCGCCGCAGGTCAAGTGTGCCTGCCGGGGTATTGAGTGCGAACGGATCTGCGTCCAGATCCTGCGGGGAGATTAGCAGCAGCGCCGGTGCCTCGTTCAGCACATAGCGGATATTCTTCGATGCCCGGTAGGACATGGCGAGCTGGTAATAGCGCTTCGTCACGTTGTACCATGCGAAAGCCTTCTGCTGATCCTCGCTCATGGCGGCCAGCGCCTTCTTGGGAGACAGCGTTTCGATCATCTCCGCGCCGCCGTTATCCAGAAGCACTTTCCACGCGGCAGTCATAGCTTCTTCGGCTTCAGCCAGCTGGAGGTCGGTCAGTTCATGCACGATGCGGTGCGCACCGGGAATGTCCTCATTCCAACAGATGCCGTCATAGCACAGATAGTCCGTGGCTCTGGAATAGCGCAGGCGCTCATAGAACACATCAGCTAGCATACGGGCTTCACCCACGTCCGTATCGTCCGCAGGCCGGAAGGCGAAATCGTCCGGGGTATCGGCGTTGTATTTCTCCGGCGGGACATAGTCCGGCTGGCTGCTGATCCGCTGGTAAAAGCTGCGGGCACTGCGCCAGATCGTCGCCAGTTCCTCGTCCGGCAGCGGCGGGTCACACTTGGCGGCTTCCTGAAGGAACAGGTCGTGGGTCTGATCGGTATCGCCGTAGCGCTTGAGAATCTTGCCCGCGAACACAGACATCGTCCGGTTGCGGCTGCCCTCCTGAATCACGGTGCGGCCTTGGGGTGTGCCGTCCGGCAGATTGGCAAAGCTGTCCTCTTCGGGGTAGTAGCGCTCAAGGCACTCGTTCAGCGTGATGGTGCCGGGAAAGAAATCGATCTCCGGGTCGTCCGTGCCGAAGAAGAAGCGTGCCCCGTCCAGCGCCTGCGCGTCGAAGTACGGGAACAGCGCGTTGAGCCGAGCCTTCATATCGGCATAGGCTTTCACGTCGGTGGTCGGCTCAATGGCGAACAGGCAATGGAATCGCGGCCTTGCGGATTTCTGATCCTTGGGCTTCATATGATGGCGACTGAAGTGAATCGCCAGCGGCACATCCGGGAAGTTGCGGCGCACGTCGTCCGGGGTGATCCATTCGTGCTCATGGTCGGTATGGTCGTTATCGCAGTCCATGCCGAGACAGTTGCTCGTGATGAAGTTGCCGCCGCTGCGGTAGCTGTTCTTATACTCGGCGCATACATAATCGTGCATGACCGCTTCTCGCAGACCGGCAGCATCCGTGACCTCGTGCCGGTACGGATATAAACAGTTGCCCCGGATGCCTGTAGAATCCGAGGAGTAGATCGTAATCACTTGCTCATAACCTCCCTCATATCTTCATCGAAGTAGCGAATTGGCATAGCGCGTTCTCCGGCCTTGGCGATTTCGCGTTCCATGCCGGGTGTGACACGGTTACCGAAAACCCAGAGCTCGACACACTTGGTCAGCATGACGTGTCCAATGAACAGGCCGAGCTCCCGATCCTTAGGGTTTCGTTCGTCCAAAAATCGGGTGAAGTAGATGTGTGGCGCAATAGGGATATAGCCCTGATGCACAGCAAACTGGCAGTAGCGGATTGCCCGGCGCTCGTTATTCAGCGGATCATCTGCATAAGGGCTGCAGATGAACACAATAGGTCGGAACCCATTAACAGTAGAGGACGACGGCTGTGCCGCACGCCGCTCCGCTTCGATGTTTGTGAAGGCTTCATACGCGGTCGGGTCGTAGTAGCCTTCCTTGTTGTATTTGCTGAATTTCATTCGTCAACTCCGCCTTCCATCAGGAACGCCACGGACGCACGCGTCGTGCCGAACTTACCTGTGTTTGTCATGGCGTACCATTCCAGATGGCGCTTGCGCTGCTGATAATCCGGGACGGCCAGCAGCAGACCGATGTCGACGGTTTGTAAAAGGTCAAGCATGGCAATCTGGTCGTCGCGGAGGTAAGGTCGGATGCTCTGTCCCTTTTCCAAGCCGTGTGCTTCCCGGAACTGTTTTGCCGACATTCCGATCACGATGCGGTTGAGCATGTCGCATTCGTTGGAGTAGTGGTAGGGCTTCGCGTTCGGGTGGAGCAGACGAATCTGCGCCGTCAGCTTCGGGAACTGTTCACGCGCCGAAACCAGTGCGCCGATGAATCGCTCCATTTCGTTGAATCGCTTGATATAAAACTCCTTGAACCGGGCCGCCTTTTTGCCGGTAAAGCCCATGACCAGCGCGGTGAAGCCGTCTCGCGTCATGGCATAACAGCGCTGCTTTCTGCCGCGCACATCGGTGTAGCTAATCGGTGCAAAATTGCACCGATTGAATTCGGCACTGTAGCCGGAATCATCAGAGAGAATCTGGTCGATGCTGCGCAAAACCTCTCTGTGCCCCTTTTCAAAGGCATCTGCCACAAAGCGGCTGTCAACCAGTGCGGTATCGTTGTAGTCGGCAAACATGCCGTGTTCATCCATAGGGATCAGCTGCTTCATTTTCACATGCCTCCTTTGTGCCTGGGTTTGTTGCTGGCGGCGTTCCAGCGCTTGCGGCTGCATTCCGCGCAGCAGACGCCCATGCCGAACAGATCCAGCTGCCCTTCATCGTCGATGACGTCGTTCAAATCGACGGAAACCTCCTGCCCACAGTCGGGGCAACGGGTGAACACGTTCTCATCGGTGATCTCGGTCAGCAAGGTTGTGCTCTCATCGAGCTTGGATTTGACATAAAACATATCGTGGAAACCTCCCTGTGCGTGATAGAGCAAAATGCCCTTCGTTTTCCTGTTCGGACAAGCGAAGGGCGAATGTGGACACGGGAGGTCAATCTTTTTTATAGAAATCGGTGGCATAGCCGTCGGCGCGAAGCTGCAAGCCCGGAGCCCACGGCGGCGTTCTGCCCATCTGCTCGCACACAGCTTCCAGCGACATACGGGAATCGACCTCGATAATCAGTTCGTCGTGGACGTGTGCCACAATGGAGCAGCAGCGCAGCGTCTGCATGGCGTAGCACAGAACGTCGCGGCTGATCGCCTGCACGATGTTCTCCACGAATTTCGGGCCATAGCTTTCCAGACGATCCCATTGTCGGGCAGTGCTCAAGCCCATATAGGTCGCGGCGGGGCTTCCGAATTGGTTCTCGCCGATGCGCGGCTTCACATAGGACAACTGTCGCCCGGAGGGAAGCGTGATAAACAGCATGCCGGACCGGCAAGTGAATCGGATGCCGTGTGTCTCGGCGGAGGACTTCATGCGGATCGCCGTCATGACCGCATCATCGACCGCCCACCAGAGCTTGACGATCATGGGGTTTGCTGTGCGCCAAGCGTCCACCAGCGGTTTCAGTTCTTCCTCCTGCAAGCCCATTTCAAGTGCACCCATGGCTTTCAGGGCACCAACCGAGCCGCCGTAACCGAGCGCCAATTCAGCGATTTTTCCTTTTTGCCGCAGGTGACCATTGACGCCGTGCTTCTCGACCGGCACACCGAACATCTGGCTTGCGCTGGCGCAGTAGATATCCTTTCCGTCGGCGAACACCTGCTGCCGCCAATCCTCACCAGCCAGCCACGCGATTACGCGGGCTTCGATGGCCGAGAAGTCGGCGACGAAAAAGGTGTGTCCAGAACGAGGCACAAAAGCCGTGCGGATCAGCTGGGAAAGCACATCCGGGATGGAATCATAGAGCATACGCACCGCATCATAATCCCCGGCGCGGACGATGGCACGCGCCTGTTCCAGATCGGGCATCTTATTCTGGGGCAGATTCTGAAGCTGAATATTCCGGCCAGCCCAGCGTCCAGTTCGAGCGCCGTAGAATTGAAAGCATCCGCGTACACGCCCATCGGCGCAGACCGTCGCTTCCATAGCCTGATACTTTTTGACGGAGCTCTTCGCCAGCTGCTGCCGGAGCACGAGCACAGACCGCAGTGGTTCCGGGGCGGTCTTGAGCAGTTCGGTTACCTGCTTTTTACCGAGCGTTTCCGTTTCCAGTCCGTTATCGGCAAGCCAGTCCTTCATCTGCTGCACGGAGTTCGGGTTTTCCAGCATGGTGAGCTCTTTCAACTTGGCAGTCAGTTCCTCGCGAGAGCGTTCGTCGATGGAAATGGCGCTGCGCACCAAAGCCATGTCTACGGCGAGGCCCCGGTCGTTGATCTGCTGGTCGAGGTGATATTGATCCCATACCGCATCTGGCACAGGATACTTCCGCAGCCGCTCCTGAATGCCCATTTCAGTTTCCACGTCGCGCAGGTTGTAGGCTTTGAAGGTCGACCATTTGTCGGGCGCATCAGCGGGCAAATGCCGCTGTCCGTCCTTGCCCGGAACACAGAAATACTTGATGAGGTCTTTGCCTTCCGTGAGCTTTTGCTTATCCAGCCCCAGTGCGGCTCCAGCATCCTTCAGGGACAGCGGCAGACCAAGATATGCGGACCAGACCATGGTGCAATGCCAGCCCACTGGATCGAGATAGCCCATACAGGGATCGTTAGGGGTAGAGTAGTGTTCGTTGTGAAGCGGATAGCTGTTTCGGCGCAGCCACTCAGACAGGCAGACGCGTTCAAAGTTGGCGTTGAATGCCCACTTGTGTACTCGCTCATCTGACAGTGCGTCGATTATTTCGGGAGGGATCTGCTCACCCTGCGCCAGATCGACCACCTGCACCGGGCAGCCGTCTACACAGTAGCCGAAAAGCAGAATGTCAAAGTCGGGGCTTTCCACATAGCGATAAACCGAGGATTTTCCCAAATCTACGCTGCTGTATGTTTCCAAGTCGAGGGATAGTGTTTTCATATAGAACCTCCTGCGAAAAGGGCGGCGATGAAACACCGCCGCCCCGATGGGTCACTTGTCGCTGGTTTCCTTGAGTCTGTATTCCTTGGCTCGGCGTTTCGAGATCAGATCACTGATGAGGTTGATCAGGAGACCGAGGAACGTGCCGATAAAGGTTCCAATCGTCGCCGAGAAGCACACGAGCAGCATTCCGTGTTCAAATTCCGTCATAGCGCCCACCTCCGTCAGGACAGGAAATCCTCATCGTCATCCGCGAAGTCGCTCTCCGCAGAAGCCCTGCCGCCCAGAGGTTCGCCGTCACGAATCTTCTGCAGGTTGTTGAGCCCGCAGGCGATGCCGCGATTGCCGTTCGAGTTGAAGGCGTAGAAGGAGATGCTGGCGCGACCGTACACGCCGGAGTAAACCTCGCTGCGGGTCAGGATGGGATTGCAGTCCGCATCTACCACACCCGGCGCGGTGGCAGAGTTCGCGTTGACGAAGTAAGCGTTCTTGTAGGCCAGATCGTCGGGGCGCTCCGTGTCGCCGTCGCGCAGGGGGTTCTTGATGGCCACCAGCGGGGGCACGGTCTTGCCGTTACCGCGCAGCTTGCTCTCGCCGTCATGATAAGCGGCATCGATGGCAGCCTTGATCTTGCGAACGGTCGCTTCGTCGGATTTGGGGATGATCAGGGAAACGGAGAATTTCGGGGTGCCGCCATTGATGCTCTTGGCGTCCCAGACGTTGCAGTAGCTCCAACGGGTGTCCTTGCCGGTGATAACCTTGGTGGGATTGATATTCTTAGCCATACAGATGTACCTCCAATCAATTGTTGGCGAAGTCGTTCTTCGCGTTTGTCATTTCGGGTCTTTTGTCGCTGGCGGGGACGAGCACAGGCTTACCCTGCGGGCGCTCCACCAGATCGGAGAGTAATGTGGCAAACTGCTTCTTACCGAGCAGCTTTTCCATGGCGGTAATGCCGAGCAGCTTGTGCTCGCAGGGGTCGCGCCCTGTTTCGCTGACGATCTGTGCTACGGCGGCTTCATCGGTATACCGGCGGTTCGATCTGCCTTCGACCAGCTTCCAGCCGTGGAAATGTGTGCCGTGTAGAGCCGCATTCAGGGCGTATTCCTTGACGTCGCCCGCCCAGCTGATCAGGTCGTCCAGCTTATCGAGGATCACGGCGATCTCTTCGTCGGACAGCGTAGGCGGCAGTTTGAAATCGTGCTGTGCCATGGCAAGGTTGGCTTCTGCCCGTTTCCGGCAGGTATCGCGCAGCTTACAGAATCGGCACCAGCTACCTGCGTTCAGGTCGCCTTCGCCCTTGTAGGCTTGATCGGCCAGCGGGCGAAGCGTGTTCTCTGCCCAATCCAGCAGGTCAGTCTTGGAAATCGTGTCCGTACTGATGCTGGCGAGCCGGGGCTGGTAGATGGTCGTGACTACTGTGTCGATGTCGTACAGTTCGCCGAACATATCGAGCGCACCGAGGGCGTAAAGGCGCATTTGACTGTTGCCTTCTGCCGAAACGGGCACCCCGGTTCCGTACTTAAAATCAACCACGTGGAGCGTACCATCCGCGACGATGACCGCGTCACCTGTGCCGTAGCCGTCCTTCACCCAGCGGGAGTAGTCCAGCTTCTGTTCCACCATAACGATGGGATCGGAGCAGGTTTTCCGAATCTCCGCCAGCAGTTCCAACACGAAGGCCGCATAGCCGGTAGCCGCGTCCTCCATGGTGCCGTCGTAATACTGAAGGCCGATGGGGGTATCCAGAGGGTTGTGTGCTTCCATGCCCAGCAGCTGCCGGAGCTTGAATTCACACAGTTCGTGGGCTTCGCTGCCCTCGGCGGCATAGATGCTGCCATTGTCGGGGATGCGCTCGGTCAGCCTGACCGAAGGCGGGCAGTTCAACCAGCGATGACTGGCTGATGCTGAAAGTACAGCGTGGTTAGTCATCCGCGCCAACCTCGGTTCCGATTGCCTGTGCCTCAAGAAGCAGATCCGCATAGTCGTCCGGATTTACAGCGGAAAGCTGTGCCGCGCCGTATCGTTTGAGCAGTGCGCGTACCTGCACTCCGTAGCCCGCTGCGCTCTTGGCGGCCAGTTCGGCACGGACTTCCTCTTTGGTGATGGGTTTGGGTGCCGGTTCTTGCTTGGCGGGCTCTTCACTGGAGAACAGCTGCGTCAAGGAATCCGCCACACTGTTCAGCGCCGCCGCCGCGTTCCTAAGCTCGTCGATTGCGATTGACAGTTCGTTCATGCGGGACATGTATGCTTCCTCCTTCCTTGTGTTGACTCTGATTGGGACTGTACTTGGCCATCTTTTCCACCTCCGTTCCGGCGTTGTAGCGTCCTTACACCTTCCTGTTCGGACAGCCCGGAACGGAATGTGGACATGGGGTTAAGAATTTTCTTCGATTTTCTTTTGGAGCCGTACAGCGGCACGTTTGACGAGCTTCAGCACGCCGGAAGGATCTTTGCCCAGACGTCGGGCAAGCTCGCGGGCGTTGAAGTCCGAGTTGATAAAGCCGGTCAGGATTTCACGATCAGAATCGGACAGGGCGTTGAAGGACGATGTGTAAATGATGTAGTGTTCCTTGGTAAGGAACTCACTTTCAGGAGTCACTTCCGAAACCAGCACACTTTTTTTCGGCTTGCCGTCCGTATCTGTGGCGTCTTCACGCTGATCAAGGCTCTCTGCTTTTCTCAGTCGTTCGGCACGTGGATCATGATGTTCCCGATAGACCCGCTTGTACTCGGTTTCAAATTCCTGATAGGCAGCCATGAAGCGTTCTGCGCGTTCGGGTTCGTAAGGGAAGAGATAAACGATGCCGTCATCAAGATCGATGAAGACCTGACCCTTGGGGCAGGGCTGCTGTGCCAACAGCCGCATAAATACTGACCTCGAAAGCAGTTTGGCAGACGTGTCGGTCTCGCAGAGGTAGTGCTTCATGGGCTTGAACTCGCGGGACAGCTTGGGGATGAAGGGAATGCGCTTTTGATTGATCATAAAAACTCTCCTTGTCGCTGTTTGTCGTTGGTGGACTGAAGCGCCAAGGAGAGAAAAGTGCAGCTCTTTCAACGCTTCATTGCGTTTCCGAAGGAGCTGACCTCATTTCGGGCATATTTTAATAGGCCCAGCACGAAAATGAAGTCATTCCTTCGTGGGGCTGCATTACCGTCTTCCCACGGTAAGCAGGTCTTTCAGCCGGATCGGGAAGAACCATCGAGAGCGACTCGATGGGATCAGGCTGTACAGTAGTTAGTGACGGGGTACACATTCATCATAGTGGTTTCTTTGCTCTATTGGAAAACTCGGCGAGTCGGTGAAAATGGCCATAATACTGGCAATTCTGGAGACTTCTGTATGAAAACAGAGCATGAACTGCAACGAAAAAGGGGTCTGAAGACAAAAAATGCCGACTCGCCGAGTCGGAAAAATTTATAAAAAAAGAACCCTCCAACTGTTGATGAGTTGGAAGGCTCTATCAGTACCGATTATTTTTTCTGTTTTGTTCCAAGTGGAGGATATCCATATGATTCGAGGAATGTGTTTCTATCCTCTATTGGATGCCCTGACAATCCGCCAATGCAGAATTTATATGCGCGGTGCAGGTCACTTTCGTCGAAGGCGTGCGACGCAAGCTGCATGATCTTCTCGGCTGTCTGAATATCCAAGTCAAGACCACAGGAAAAGGAAACAATAGTTTCAATGCTTGGACGTGTGTCTGCACCATTGACTGCCCTGCGATAAGCCACTTCGTCAAGGCCGGTAAGATTGCAGAAATGCGGCGAGCTCATGCCGCGCTGTGTAATGATCTCTCCCATAAGCTGCCATGCGGTTTTTTGTGGATTGGCGAGGCGATACGAACTCGTCTGTCTTTCAAATTCGTCACGTTTCCTTTGGAGTTCCTCGGAAAGTACTATCGCAGCCTGATTTTCTTTGGGAACAAATGCCGATACTCGTTGGGAGGCATTCGCCCTATGCATGAGCACAACCGGAGCATGGGGATGATCGATTTTAGGAGCTTCGATCCATGTAAACGACAATGTGCAAGTATCGAGGTGTTCAAGCGCAAATTGCGTCAGCCCCAGTTTTCCATCCTCTGTGCGGAAGACATATGACGGATCGTTGACCACAAAGTGTTTATGGGCGTAAACGAACAACCCTTCATCCATCAACCTGCGCAGTTCGGTATTTGTGCTGTAAACGAAGAAAGCATCCTCTTCCTCGATATCGTGGTGCGGCTTGTTCAGGGATTCAAATTGAGAAATAGCCTTTGCTTCGGTAAATCCTACCTCCTGCATACGAATAAGCACCGATTGTTTCGAGACGGCGTAGAAAGTTGCTAATTCTTCCGCAACCAGATCCATGAGCAAAGGGTTTTTAGTACCTTTTTCTTCTGTGATCCGATACTTGCTATATACCTCGGCAACCTTCATTTTGAAGGTTGCGAGGGGCATCAGAATACGAGGTGCCAGGCTATTGGCCTGCCACTCCATCCGCTGTTCATCTGTCCACGGCATGTTTTCCTCTGGATAGACAACATTTGAGGGACACCGGCATGCCACAAAGCGTTCTTTCCGCAGAATATGCTTAATCGCGGCGTACATCCTGTGTTTATACCAGTGGAAGACTTCGTGGGCGATGGTATTGTTAACGCATCCGAGATTACGCTCCCAAAATGTATATGCATCGATCAGTATCGTTCCACGACTAACCTCGACCTTACTTTTGCTGCACTTGAAGAAATCGTAGAGTTCAACATCCCCGGCAGAAAAACAGATTTCACCAAAGATGCTGAAATCGTCTGTCAGGCATCTGCCCTGAACGATGGTAAGCCCCATTTTTTCGGCAATAGCCGAAATAGGGACACGCATCGGCTTCTTCAAGGCTTCGGGGCAGAACTGTTTCAGAAAAGTCTCCGCTTCCTGTTCCAGTTCTTCCTTTTTGATGTAAGGGACAATGTTGGATGAAAAGGTTCCTTTGGCTGCTTTTCGATGGCCGCGCTCATAGGGGGCAATGTTCGTTATTCTCAATTGCTCAAGCCGGTCTGTGATCTTCGCTTCACAGGATATCGTCAGCCACTGCATGGTATCCGTATTCCCGCAGCGCCACTCAGTTTCTTCGATCAGGTTTATGGCGCAACTCGCAACGGCATCGAAAGACAGTATGTCTTCCACAATGCGGGTGTTGCAGGTGAATTCGATTGCCATGTTTTCCAAATAGGCAGATGTCGGGTATTTGATTCTGGCTCTGGATAAATCCAGCGCATAGGGGTGTTCAGATATATAACGAGCAGTTTCTTCCCAAATCGGTTGGAAGCACACTTCGTAGATAAACTGTTCCAATTCATTCTGATAGTTGCCCACAGCGTTTTCCTTTCATTGGCATCTCGTCGGAGTTTGGCATACAGATTGACATCATCTATTATAGCACAGGCTGCCTGTTATTTCAATTGATGTAAGAGAAAATTCATGCATTTGCAAAGTTAATCTCTTGATATGCGGGTCATTTAGTGATATACTATCATTTGTGAAACTTTATTTTCCCTTATCGTACTTAGAGGTGACGTTCGTGGATATCAGCTACAAGAAATTATGGAAGCTACTCATCGACAAGGACATGAAGAAAAAAGACCTGCAAATGTCCGCCGGGATTAGCTGGGCTTCGGTAACAAAGCTTTCAAAAGGCGAGCCTGTAAGCATGGATGTGCTGATTAAGGTTTGCAAAGCATTGGACTGTAACATTGGAGATATTGTCGACTTTATTCCTGAAGATCAGTAGAGGAGAAAGTATGGCCAGCAACAATAATAATGAAACGATCAGCCGGGCAAGTCTGCATACACAGAAAAAGTTTGAACTGATTGAAAAATACATCATGCCGTGGGCACAGAAACTGATGAATAATGCCAGTTGTAAAGGATTGGTCTTTATTGACTGTATGTGCAACAGCGGTCTATATCGTGATGAAAATGGTGCAACAATAGAAGGGACACCTCTCAGAGTGGCACATATTCTACGAGATATCGCTGGTCAATATCCTCTCAAACAGGTATATCTATATTTCAACGACCGGGACGCGGCGAAGACTGCTTTGCTGAGTGAAAAGGTTCCGAAAGAAACGGCAAACTTTCATATTGAAATTACCTGCAAGGATGCGAGTGAGTTGCTCAAAACTATCGGCCCGAAGCTGGATCAACCCAACCTCCATTATTTTCTGCTTTACGATCCTTATGATGCAAACATTGACTGGGAGGCTTTGCTTCCTTTCTTCCGTCATTGGGGTGAAGTAATGATCAACCACATGGTTTCCGATCCGGTTCGTGCAATCAGTCAGGTCAAGAAAGAAAGCACCATGCAGAAATATGAAGGGACATATATGGCAGATTTTGAAAAACTGGTTCCCTTCGGAAGCGATAAGGCTGCTTATGAAAAGCGGGTTCTTCAGATTATTAACGCACTGAAAGGCCAGCGTAGGTACTATGTTGCAGCGTATCCGTTCTACAACACGCAGAATTCTCAAGTGTATAGTCTTATCCATTGCACGAGTAATTCTGTCGGGTTTGAATTATATAAGAAAACTGCGTGGCAAACTTTTGGCGATCATTCATCCAACAAGAACACCCACGGTCACGAGAATCAGCTAATGCTTGACCTGGAAGGTTCTGGTACGATCACAACTCAAACAGATGAATCCTGTTTTACTGTGCTCGATATTGCCAAGTACATTCAATACCGCTTCAAAGGCAAGCGGGATGTACCGCTTGAGGAAGTCTATCGTTCGCTTGAATCACACCCTATTTTCCCGGCAGAGGGGTATCGTTCTCAAATAAAAAATTATCTAAGATCGGACTTTGGTGCAGAGATAAATTCCAGAAGAAATCCTGTTACAGGAAAACGAGAAACACAAATATCATTCTCGGAAGGAAAGATTAATTATGAGTGACGTTGCGGGATATGTACAGCGTAAAACTATGCTGTACCAGACCGGCGTAGAGTATGGCGACTATACGATGAATTTTGTCCAAGGCTGCTCTCACGGCTGCAAATTTCCATGCTATGCTTTTATGATGAAGAAGCGCTTTGGACAGATAAAATCATACGAGGAATGGTGTCATCCGTATTTGGTCTCCAATACGCTGGAACTGCTCGATAAGGAGATCCCGCGTTTGAAAGCTAAGATCAAGTCCGTGCAGCTTTGCTTTTCGACCGATCCCTTTATGTATGGGTATCCAGAGATCGAAGCAATGGCGATGGCATCCATCAGAAAGCTCAATGCTGCAGGAATTAAGTGCACAGCGCTAACAAAGGGTATTTTGCCAGCGAGCTTGGCACAGTTGTCACCTGAAAATGAATATGGTATCACCCTAATTTCGCTGGACGAAGAGTATCAGAAAAGAATGGAGCCCGGTGCGGCTTCTTACAGCGAAAGACTGTCGGCTCTACGAAACCTACATGACTCGGGGTGTAAGACGTGGGTCAGCATCGAGCCATATCCGACCCCCAACTTGATCAAACAATCGCTGGCTGCTTTGCTGGATGCCGTTGGTTTTGTAGACAAAATCATCTTCGGACGCACCAATTACAGTAAAGAAGTAACTGCCTATAACGGGCACAAGGACTTTTATAATAAAACCGCCGCAGAAGTGATTCAATATTGTGAACAGCACCATATTGCCTATCATATCAAAGACGGCACGATTACAGACTGAGGAGGATATACTAATGGACGCTCATATGCTCAATACAATCGCCAATTTCATCTGGGGTATCGCCGATGATTGCTTGCGCGATGTTTATGTTCGCGGTAAGTACCGCGATGTCATTCTGCCTATGACTGTAATCCGCCGTCTGGACGCTGTGCTTGAGGACACCAAGCCACAGGTGCTCGAAATGAAAAAGACGCTGGATACCGCAGGGATTACCAACCAGTGGGGCGCACTTTGCAATGTTGCCGGTCAGGCTTTCTGCAACGCTTCGCTCTTCTGCCTGCGCGACCTGACCAGCCGCCCAACCCCGCAAAAGCTCAAGGCGGATTTTGAAGCATATCTCGACGGCTTTTCGCCTAACGTGCAGGAAATTTTGGACAAGTTCAAGTTCCGAAACCAGATCGACACCATGATCGAAGCCGACATTCTCGGCGCGGTCATCCAGAAGTTTATCAGCAAGGACATTAACCTCAGCCCGAAGCCGTGCGGCAATCTCCCCGGTCTGGACAACCATGCTATGGGCACCATCTTCGAGGAGCTTGTGCACCGTTTCAACGAGGCCAACAATGAGGAGGCCGGTGAGCACTGGACACCCCGCGACGTTGTGGAGCTGATGGCTGACCTTGTGTTTGCGCCCATCGCGGATCAGATCAAGGACGCCACCTATTCCTGTTATGACGGTGCATGCGGCACGGGCGGTATGCTGACGGTGGCGCAGGATCGGCTGAACAGGATCGCCGCGGAGAACGGCAAGAAGGTGTCCATCCACCTGTTCGGGCAGGAAATTCAGCCCGAAACCTACGCTATCGCCAAGGCTGATATGATGCTCAAGGGTGACGGCGAGGAGGCCATGCACATCGCCTACGGCTCCACGCTGTCCGGCGATCAGCATGCGGCGCGTTCGTTCGACTTTATGCTGGCGAATCCTCCCTACGGAAAGAGCTGGAAGACCGATGCGGAGCGCATGGCCAGCGGCAAGAAGAAGGAAATCCTCGACACCCGCTTCAACGCTACAACCGCAGATGAAGAGCCGCTTCCGATGATTCCCCGTTCCTCCGACGGTCAGCTGCTGTTCCTGCTCAACAACATCAGCAAGATGAAGCAGGATACGCCGCTGGGCAGCCGCATTGTCGAGGAACGGTTCCAGCCTGTTTACGGGCGATGCAGGCAGCGGCGAGAGCAACGCCCGCCGCTATATGATCGAGAACGACCTGGTGGAGGCCATCATCGCGCTGCCGGAAAAGATGTTCTACAACACGGGCATTGGCACGTTCATCTGGGTGCTGTCCAACCGCAAGGAAGAGCGCCGCAAGGGCAAGATTCAGCTCATCGACGCGACCGCCATCAAGACGCCCCTGCGCAAGAACATGGGCGAAAAGAACTGCGAGCTTTCCCCGGCGCAGCGTCAGGAGATCGTGCGCATCTTCATGGCGTTTGAGGAAAGCGAGGTCAGCCGGATTTTCCCGAACAGCGAGTTCGGCTATTGGAAGGTGTCCGTGCAGCAGCCCCTGCTGGACGAGCAGGGCAACCCCGCCCTCGACAAGAAGGGCCGCATCCAGCCGGACAAGGCGAAGGCCGACACGGAGATCATCCCGTTCCGCTACGAGGGCGGCATCGAGGCCTTTATGGACGCCGAGGTGCGCCCCTATGCCCCCGGCGCGTACATAGACCCCAAGGCGACGAAGATCGGCTATGAGCTGAGCTTCACCAAATATTTTACAAGCCTGTGCAGCTTCGCTCCATGCAGGAGATAGTCGACGACTTGCAGGCGCTTGAGAAGGAAACCGATGGAATGCTTGCTGAGATTCTTGGAGGGATTCAGGGATGAAGCAGTATGATGATTATCAAGTAGTTGCGCAGAAATGGGTTGATGAAATCCCCGAGCACTGGGATTTTTATCGAATCAAGCGCATTTTCGCCCAGCGTGTCGAAAAAAACGACCCCGTAATCACAGAAAACATCCTGTCCTTAACGGCAAAACAGGGTGTCGTGCCTATTGCCGAAAAAGAGGGGGCTGGAGGAAATAAGCCCAAGGGCGATATGACTCAATACAACGTGGCGCGTCCTGACGATCTTCTTGTCAATTGCATGAACATCGTTTCAGGCTCAGCCGGTGTATCTCGATATTTCGGTGCCATTAGTCCCGTCTATTATGCGCTCTATCCTCGGCTTGATTGTAATGTGTGGTACTACCACTATCTATTCAGATTGATGCCTTTTCAAAGAAACCTTCTTGGCTTGGGAAAAGGTATTCTCATGCACGAAAGTGATAGCGGAAAGCTGAACACTGTTCGTATGAGAATCTCGATGGATTATCTCGGGAATGTTCCGCTGCCCGTCCCTCCCCGCGCCGAGCAAGACCAGATTGTGCGCTACCTTGACTGGCAGGTATCGATAATCAATCGGCTCATTGCGGCGAAGAGGAAGCAAATCGGTTTGCTTAAAGAACAGGAACGCTCTGTTGCGGTGCATTATATAACGCACAGTTGTAATCCTCAGGCAGTAATGAAGGACAGTGGCATTGATTGGGTCGAGATGATTCCTCAGCATTGGGATGTCCTTTTCCTTCAACAGGTAGCAGAAGAACGATTCGTAAAAAACGCAGGTATGCTTGAAGATAACCTTTTATCATTGAGCTACGGGCATATCATCCGAAAAGACATTAACACTACCGATGGCTTGCTTCCAGCAAGTTTCGAGGGCTATCAGATTGTTGAGAAGGACGATACGGTTTTGAGGTTAACTGACCTGCAAAACGATCAACGTAGTTTGCGAACAGGTCTTGTGCTTGAACGAGGCATTATTACCTCTGCATATACCTGCATAAAGCCCCGCAAGAATATTCTGCCAGAATATTTACAACTTCAGTTACATTCTGCTGATCTTTGCAAAGTGTTCTATGGATTAGGCGGAGGTGTCCGACAAAGTATAGGATATAAAGACATTCGGGAACTTCTGATGTTTGTGCCACCTCTCGAAGAACAGCAGGAAATCCTTGATGCTATCAAGCGGGAAAGCGCATCCAGTCTTCCTTGTTACAACAAACTCGAAGAGGAAATAACCGTACTTCAGGAGCTTCGAACTCGCCTAATATCCGATGTCGTTACCGGGCAAATCGATGTTCGAGACGTAGAGATTCCCGACTTTGAATACATCTCGGAAACTGACGACAACGGTGAAGAGACTGACGACGAAAAAAGCGACGATATGGCAGAAGAGGAGGTATAAGCATGCCTTTTACCAATACAAGCGAAGCCGGGCTGGAAAGCCTGATTGTCAAATGGCTGGTAGAGCAGAATCATTATGAGCAAGGTAAAAGCACAGACTTTGATAAAAGCTATGCTCTTGAGCCTTCGCGTCTGCTCCGCTTTCTGAAAGATACTCAGCCGGACGCGGTGGAAAAACTCCAGCTGGAAACCAGCGCACAGAAGCGTGCACAGTTCCTTGCCCGTGTCCGCGATGAGATCACCAAGCGCGGCATCATTGATGTGTTGCGCAAGGGCATCAAGGCATACCCGGCCAGCTTGATCACCTTCTACATGACGCCCAGCGTGCGCAACCCCAGTGCGGCGACATTGTTTGCAAAGAACATTTTCAGCGTCACTCGTCAGCTGCACTTCTCCCCGGACGAGACTAAGCTGGCGCTCGACCTGTGTGTGTTCATCAACGGCTTGCCGGTCATTACCTTTGAACTAAAGAACCAGCTGACAAAGCAAAACGTGGACGACGCGGTCTACCAATATCAGACTGACCGTAATCCGAAGGAACTGATTTTCCAGTTTACCCGCTGCATGGTGCATTTTGCTGTGGATGATGCGCAGGTCAAATTCTGCACTAAGTTGGACGGCAAGAGCAGCTGGTTCTTGCCCTTTAACAAAGGCTGGAATGATGGCGCAGGCAATCCGCCGAATCCCAACGGACTGATGACAGACTATCTGTGGAAAGAGATTCTCACCAAAGAGATGCTGGCTCGCATCATCGAGAACTACGCACAGGTCGTCGAAGAAAAAGACGAGGAAACCGGCAAGAAGAAATACAAGCAGATTTTCCCGCGCTATCATCAGTTGGTCGCTGTAGAGAACCTCTTGCATGATGTCAAGCAGAATGGCGTGGGCAAGCGCTATCTGATCCAGCATAGCGCGGGCAGCGGCAAGTCCAACTCCATCGCTTGGCTGGCACACCAGCTTACCAATCTGGAAGATGATCAGGGCAATCTGCTGGTAGATTCTGTGCTCGTCATCACCGACCGTGTGATCCTTGATAAGCAGATCCGCGACAATATCAAGCAGTTTGCACAGGTCGGCAGCTTTGTCGCATGGGCAGAGCACTCCGGCGATCTGCGGAAAGCCATCGAGGATGGCCGCCGTATCATCATTACGACCATCGAGAAGTTCCCTTATGTGCTCCCGGAGATCGGTGAAGACCACAAGGACAGGCATTTTGCCATCATTATCGACGAAGCACACTCCAGCCAGAACGGAAAGACCGCTGGCACCATGAATATGACCTTGTCCGCAATCATGTCCGACCCGGATATGGACAATGAGGATAAGATCAACGCCATGTGCGAGGGCAAGAAGCTGCTGACCAACGCCAGCTATTTTGCCTTTACCGCTACACCCAAGAACAAGACGCTGGAAACATTCGGCACGGCGTATATGGATGCCGGTGAGGTCAAACACCGTCCGTTCCATGTGTATACGATGAAGCAGGCCATTCAGGAAGGCTTCATTCTGGATGTGCTCAAATACTATACGCCCATCGACAGCTTCTATCGCCTGAAGAAGACCATCGAAGAAGACCCGGAATTCGATAAGAAGAAAGCACAGAAGAAGCTCCGTGCCTTTGTGGAAGGTCAGTCCTTCACGGTTGCCGAAAAGGCAAACATGATGGTCGATCATTTCCACGAGCAGGTCATTGCCAAGGGCAAGATTGGCGGCGAGGCGCGTGCAATGGTTATTACGCAGAGCATTGAGCGCTGCATCGAGTATTACTATGCGATTAATCAGTGCCTTGCAAACCGGCACAGCCCTTATAAAGCCATCATTGCGTTTTCCGGTGAAAAGCAGCTGGAGAAGGATGGCCCGGTCTTGACGTCTGCAGGCATGAACGGATTCCCGGATGCTGCGATTCCCAAGACATTCAAGAAAGACCCATATCGTTTCCTGATTGTTGCGGATATGTTCCAGACCGGCTATGACGAGCCGTTGCTGCATACAATGTACGTCGATAAGATGCTTTATGACATCAAAGCCGTACAAACGCTCAGCCGCCTGAACCGTGCCTGCCCGAAGAAGTATGATGCTGCGGTGCTCGACTTCTTCAATGACCCAGAAGAAATCATCGCATCCTTCTCTCGGTACTACAAGACCACGCTTCTTTCCGGCGAGACCGATCCCAATAAGCTGTATGATCTACTGGCAGAAATGGAACCTTATCAGGTTTATACCGACGACCATGTCGAAGTACTGGTTGATCGCTATCTGAATGGCGCTGGTCGTGATCAGCTCGATCCGATTCTGGATGCATGTGCTGCAGTATATAAGCAGCTGGATACTGACGGACAGATCAAGTTCAAGAGCGCGGCAAAGGGCTTTGTTCGCACATATGGATTCCTGAGCGCTATTCTGCCTTATGGGAATCCTGAATGGGAAAAGCTGTCCATCTTCCTGAACATGCTCCTCCCGAAGCTCCCGTCTCCGCAGGAAGAAGATCTGTCGCAGGGCATCCTTGATGCTATTGATCTGGACAGCTATCGTATCGAAAAGCGGGACACCATTTCTCTTGTCCTCCCGGATGAGGATGCAGAGGTTGGGCCGGTGCCGACTGGCATGGCCACTGGCAAGCGCGACCCGGAGATGGATTTGCTGTCGGCAATTCTGTCGGAGTTCAATGATATGTTCGGCAATATCGACTGGAATGATGCTGATAACGTCCGTCGCCAGATTATGGAGATTCCCGGTATGGTAAGCCGCGATGAGCAGTATCAGAATGCTATGCGCAACAGCGACAAGCAGGAAGCCCGTACCGAAAGCGACCGTGTGCTACAGAAGGTCATTTTCTCCATCATGGCCGACAACATGGAACTGTTCAAGCAGTATACGGATAATCCGGAATTCAAGAAGTGGCTGAGCGATCTGGTGTTCAACCTGACTTATAACAAGGACGGAAAACCGTATCAGGCTAAGAAAGAATAAGGATACACGATCAATAGGCTTCAAAAGCTCATACGCTGGAGGCAGAAAAGCAAGATTGTTTTTCTTGTACCCCTTGATGTGGATGGAGCTTAAATCCTCTGTGAAATCACTTGATTATCGGGATAGCAATGGAGGAAAAGATGGCAGTGATTAATGAGACAATTAGTGGAAGACTCACTTTATGGAAAGTGGCATGCCATTTTGTGCTTACAAAAGGGTGCTTTCTTGAAATAACCCCAGACAACGATGGTGTAGAAAAGCTCCGTGATGACTGTAGAGAACGGGGCAATAACTTTGACAATCTGGGCGCGCTTCATGGCAAAGACAAATTTGAGCATGACTATGCATTTATTCCTGCAAAAGTGCAAGGCCCTTTTTGTTTCTATCGAGGAGTAATAACGCTTGTTATAGATATTGTTATTACTACCATAAATACCAAAAAAGCGACGGAAGTTATTTGCACAAATACGAAGATCTGAATGGATTCACGGCAATTGATTTTTCGGGAGAAGCTGTCGATTCAATACTAAATCCAAAGGCAATAATAGATCGGCAGCATGGATTAGGAAATAGAATTGAGTGGAAAGCAAATTCTGAAGTTGCAAAATCATTTTCGACGAGTATTAGCGGTCATAAATGCCAGCTTATATTTACAGTTGTATCTGACCAATTTTTCTCATCACTTGATCGGAATACGATAGCTACACTCAAAACAATTATGAGGATTGAGTTTGAGGAAAGACAGAGTACTGACAAGATAATAGATTGTTGGCGGGCGGCTTGTTATTTTCTGTCGTTTTGCACAGGCTGTTTCAATGTTACTGATTTGCAGATTGGTCTTTGGGATACAGATGATTGTATCGGAACACAGCCTTGGCATAGTACTATTGATTGTTTTATAAATTCACAGAAAATCGAGAGTGTCCATTTTGAAGAAGATCCATATTATCGTTTCTTGATTGCATCGTTAGGAGACAAAACTGGAAATGTATTCAGCATACTAAATAACGATGAGACAAAACCCTCAATTGGATTCTTGCGCAAAACAAACGATGATGTGATGGTTGATCGAGATAAAATTCGAGATTTATGCACAGCATTTGAAGTGGAGTTTGAATATCAAAAAGGGCAAATCAAGGATGTGAATATTGAATTGCTTGTCGGAAGGTTAAAAGAAACTGTTAAGACCTTTCGCAGCGAAAATCCAACTTCTATTAGTGAACGGGATTATGGCTATATCTTCGGAACCCTGAATTTCATCAGTATGCCAGCGCGTAAAAAAATAGGATATATCTATCAGAAGTATTCATCAATGATAGATGAACGGATAAAGCATCATGCCTATGGGATTGATGTTTCTCCGGAAAAGACCGAAGAGGATATAGGCTGGTTAGTGAAATCCCGGAATAATATTACTCATTCGACTGGCATTTCAGAGGATGCAATTCCTAATGCGATATTCGCGCGCTTGAAGATAGCTGTATATTGTTCGGTGTTAGAAAGAGCCGGATATTCACTGGATGAGATAAAAGTGGTATTGAATATGTACTTCAAATATGAATGAGTTTAGTTTACCCCGTAAACGGCCGTGCCCCCCTGCTAATGAAAGAATTTTACTTGTAGATCGCATCAACTACTGCTGACAAGGAAGTGGCATTTCCATCCTCTGGCGGTGACCAGCCGCTGTTCATAAGATAGTCCATCGTCATTTTCACAAGGGTAGCAGCTGTTTCAGGCGGTATGGACTGTAGCACTTCCCGGTTGATTTCGTATTCGGTAGTGCCCTTTTGAGAATGGTAGCGGTCAGTATAGAAGCATTGCTTCGAGCAGTAAACCTGCTTCGGCTGACGGAGCTCAAATGGCTTTCCACACGTTTTGCAGAGGCGTAGTATATCCTGCTCATCAGCGCTGTGGATTTCATACCATCTGGCTCGGCAGTCATCCGAGCAGAAGTGATCAGCTGTTTTGATTTCAGCATTGCAAAACAGGCATGTCCGAATAAGCCGCGGAGCCGGTATGCCATGTCTGGAAAAGTGGGACTTGATGGTGTTTATGGAGATGCCGGTTTCTTGGGCTATGACTGACAGTCCTTTGCCTTCGCGCCGGAGCCATTCGACCGTTGCGATCTCTGCTTTGTTCATTTCTCCAACAGCCTCCTGCATTCAGGGCGAAGGATGCTTTTACCGCTGAAGCCGTATTTCTTGATCAGTACCTTGTCCATGCTTCGGTAATCAGCAGGACTGATCAATTCCTGCTCAAGCCATTTCCTCAGATAGTGAACAGAGAGCAGGTAGTGGCTCAGTCGTGTATAAGCGTCATGACGATCTTTTACAGTTAAGTGGTGGATAGTGCGGAGTTCCTCGCCGCCCATGAGCACGGTTGGTTTCTTCTTTCTGGGCACACGACCACCTCCTTCAGGTGGCGATCTTAGCTCTGAAAGGCGCAGAAGTCAAATCACTTTCTGTAAAAGGTACGGGTGCAAAAGGGTGCACCCTGAAACGGAGGGCGTTTCAGAGTGCACCTGTGGCAGATTGTATCAATATCAATCTGTTGTGCCAAAAACCCCGGAAACGTTGCGTTTCCGGGGTTTTTCGTATGCGGATTTTTATGTGGTGAAAAAGCCGTGAACGCGCTGACAAAATCCCGCTGGATTCAAACGAATCCTTCACCCAAGGTACCTGTGAAGAACCAGCGCCCCTCATCGGTTAATCCACAGGCACGCCAAGGTCACCACCACAGCAGCTGCGCAAAGAATCCCCAAAACGATAAATCCCATGCGTTCATCTCCTTCCACCGCGGCGAAGTCCTGTCGGAATAGGATGTGCAGACAGGGAGGAAAATATGCCGTATGGGTGGATCTTTTCCATGGGGACAGGAAAATAGGAGCGTCACGGAAACTTTGGGGGGAAGGAAGAAGAGTTCAAGTTAGGTAGTAGAAAGCAACTCTTTCCCGCAAGAAACTTTTGCGGCGGGGGAGTCCAGAGGGGGCTGCCGCACAGACTCGACATTCGGCAGCCCCCTCTGGGCGTTCTTTGGTTACTTTCTGTCGCAACAGAAAGTAACAACGTCGCGTCCGCAGACGCGACGGGAGCAGCGAGCAAAATCATGCCTGTTTTCATGAATGCTTCCTCTCCACAGCTTTCCGTGCAGAATTGGAAAATATGCAGTGGACAGCAGCACTTTCAGAAAAAAATACACAAATCACCACGCTGGACGCGATGCTTGACCTCGGCATCCTGCGCCTTGCAAGCCGCATCAGCGAGCTGAAGAAGGCGGGTGTCCCCATCCGGCGGGACTGGGCGAAGGTCACAAACCGCCACGGGGAAACGTGCAACGTACTGCGCTACAGCCTCGATGGCACCCTTGCCGTCATTCCCGATAAGCCCGGCGGCGAAGAATAAGGGGGCAGCACCATGCCGATTGTCAACTATGTGCGGGAACATATGCGGTTCATCGAATATGCGTCTGATGAAGGACTTTCGTCCGGAGAACGCCTTGTGTGGTATGCGCTGATGCACATCATCAACGGACGCGCACAAGGGAGCATCTGGCCGGAGGGGTTCATCCGCATTGCGAATGACCGGCTTCTCGCGCTCTGCCCCATGCAGCTGGGCGCCGTCATCATGGCGCGGAACAGCCTCAAGCAGCGCGGTTTAATTGACTTCATCCCCGGCAGCAGGAACAAACGCGCCCCCGCCTACAAAATCAATTTCTTCTCCCCTGAATTTCCGCCCGATTCCCCCGGCAAAGCGGGGAAAATGCAAAGTTACTGCGAAAATCGAAGTAACTACAATAATAACATGGGGAGTAACTACGATAATAACATAGGGGGTAACAACGGTAACATAGTACCAAACTATACGGAAAGAGAATACCAAACAGGGAAAACGGGTTACCCAGAAGAAGAGAATGAGGAATACACCGAAGCGGAACGCGCGTGTACGGGCGGGCGCGCGCGCGATAAGCAGATTGCCGCCATCTGGCGGTCTGATTTCGGTGCGATTCCCGCCCCGGCGCAGGTGCAGCGGCTCTCTTCGGCGGCGGATGTGCTGCAAATGCCGCTGACAGTGCTGTGCGAAGCCGTCCGGTGCGCCGCCGCGACGGGCGCGAAGTCCCCGATGGCGTATGTGCTGACGCTCCTGCAAGACTGGCATTATGCGGGCGTTCGGACGGCGGACGAGGTGGGCGAATACGCCTATTTGCGCGACGTGGTGGAGGGCAGACAGCCCGGCGACCGCGGAAAAGCACAGCAGGGTCTGGCACAGATGCGCCTCCGCCATCAGCAGATGCCGGAGGGCAGCGAGGAAGGGGCGGACGGCTGATGCAAGCAAGCGACATGACAACGGAGAAGCTGATTTGCTACTTCCGGTGCATGGGCAGTGCGAACGCGGTCTGCCGCGAGCATCAGCGCTGCCAGGACTGCCCGTACTACGTTCCGCAGAGCTACAACGTGCGCTTCCGTGACGCGGCGATGGAAATTGCCAATCGGCTGGAAGCAGCACTGAACCGTGGAGGACAAGCAACATGAGCAACCAATCCCCCTGCACCGACCCGCTCTACCCCTGCACGGCGCTGACGCTGGCAGAAAAGAACTACGCGCTGGAGCAGCTGACGTGGCTTCGCAAGCATATGCTGGCGGTGAATTTCCACGAATACGAGGCGTTGGACGCGGCGATCCGCGCTCTGCGCAAGGCGGCGACGGTGGACGACTGCCGGGTGCGCCGCATCCCGGTGTACGGCATGGGGCAAGCGAAGGACGCGGTGTATTCCCAGCGCGGCGACGACTATCTGCTCGAAGCCCAGCGCGTCGCAGAAGAGAATCCGCCGAATATGTCAGATATGCCGGAGAACGCCCCGAAGAATCCGCCGGAGACGGTGGAGGATGCTGAAAATCCGCCGAAAGTGCCGCCGAAAAAGCAAAATGGCGGCTGGCGGTGCTGACAGGCGATTCAGGAGGGGCGAACATGCGGGCGAAAGAGTATCTGTCGCAGGTGCGTTTTCTCGACGAGCGAATCACCTGCAAGCTGGCGGACGCGGCGCGCTTGCAGGACATGGCGACGCGCATCACGCCCATCCTGCGGGAAGACGGCGTGTCTGGGGGCGGCGGCGTGCCGGACCGTCTGGCGGACGCGGTGGCGAAAATCGTTGACCTGAAAGTCGAAATCAACCGCGACATTGACCGCCTGGTGGACAAGAAGCGCGACATTGCGGCGAAGCTGGGCAAATTGACCGACCGGCGGTATTACGCGGTGCTTTCCCGGCGGTATCTGCTGTTTGAGACGTTCGAGAAGATTTCCTGCGAGATGAACTACTCGTGGCGGCACGTTTGCTCCCTGCACGGGCAGGCGCTGGAGGCGTTTCAAAAGGTGCTGGACGCGGAAAAAGACGCTTGATGCGGCGTGGAGGTGAGAAAAATGGCGATAATCGGCGTGCTGTGTCTGCTGGCGGCGGTGGTCTGCGTGGCTTGCACGATGGTATTTCAATCCACGCTCCCCACACGGGGAGCGACTATGGGTATACGACATTGGCAACAGTGTGTGATATTTTTCAATCCAGCCCCCACGCGGGGAGCGACCCGCGCTTATGCGTTTTCTTCTGTAGCCTTGCCGGAATCCGCGTGTTCTTCCAACTTGAGGGGAACTTTTCGCCCGGTGGAGGCTCACGGCACGAGCAAATCCACCGGGATTCCCAGCGCGGCGGCAACGGTGCGCATCCGCTCCAGCGGCACGGACTGCTTGCCGTACTCCCACAGCTGCACGACGCGTTCAGCGCTTGCGCCGGTATAGCCGCACATTTCGCCAAGGGCGCGCTGGGTCAGACCGCGCTCCTTGCGCTTGCTCTTGATGAGGGCGGGGATGCTTTCGACAGGGGGATTCGACGGGGTGTAGCACATGATGATGCTCCTTTCACTTTTTGTTCTGTGCCATTCTGATATGCGCGGCAGCCGCGAAGCAAATCACGGCAAGGACGCTGAAAACAACGGCGATACCAAGCAAGATTTGAACCATTGCAATTCCCGGCGAGGTGTGCTATTTGCCCTTCTTGCTCACCGGGCTTCACCTCCTTTCCTCTTCTATTATGCCACAATAAGCTCATTGTGTCAATGGGTGAATCAAAGAATTTTTGCAATTTTTATCATTTTTTAGAAACCAGCGTCCTGTTTTCCGAGCCGCTCACGGTATCACATCATAGAATGTCATAGTATTTCATATTGCCCCCATGCTATACTGCACATGGAAACCTCCAATCACCTCACCCGACGGACGCGCCAGTCTCCGCCGGGTCTTTTTATACCTCAACTGCGCTGTACCCCACCCGTGGAGATGAAATCCTCTGCGCGCGGAGACGCAGCATCGTTCGTTCCTCATTGCACAGAAAGGATGGTGGACTTGGCTGGACTGACCGAGAAACAGCGCCGCTTCTGCGACGAGTACCTCATTGACCTGAACGCGACGCAAGCCGCCATCCGCGCCGGATATTCCCCGAAAACAGCGGCGGCGATTGCGGCAGAAAACCTCACAAAACCTAAGGTGACTGAAAACATCAAAAAGCGCATGGACGAAAAGGAAGATGCGCTGATTGCCAAGCAGGACGAAGTGCTGAAATACCTGACGGCGGTGATGCGCCGGGAGATGAAGGAATTTGTCGTCGTGACGTGCATGGAGGAGAAGACGGAAGTCATCCCCGGCGATGGCGGCAGCAAGCCCACCCGGCGCACGACGAAGAAGGAAGAACCGAAGGTCGTCGAGATTCCTGCACGGCTGTGCGACGCGAACAAGGCGGCGGAGCTGCTGGGCAAGCGCTACGGGCTGTTCACGGACAGGGTGGATGTGTCGGGCAGCCTGCCGGTGATTTTGGCGGGAGAGGATGCGCTTGACGACTAATCAGCCGCGAATCTACCTGCCGGATGTCGTCGGGCGCGGCTACGGCGCGTTCTGGCGCTTCACGGGGCGCTACCGCGTGTGCAAAGGCAGCCGCGCAAGCAAGAAAAGCACCACGACGGCGCTGAATTTCATCTACCGCATGATGAAGTACCCCGGCGCGAACCTGCTGGTCATCCGCAAAACGTACCGCACATTGCGCGACAGCTGCTTCACACAGCTTCTCTGGGCGATTCAACGTCTGCAAGTGGAGGCGTTCTGGAGCTGGAAGGAAAGCCCGCTGGAAATCACCTACAAGCCGACGGGGCAGAAAATCTACTTTCGCGGCATGGATGATCCATTGAAATTGACCTCCATCACCGCGCAGAGCGGCGTGCTGTGCTGGGTGTGGATTGAAGAAGCCTACGAGATCATGAACGAGAGCGACTTCAACACGCTGGATGAATCCATCCGCGGCGAATGCGCACCGCCGCTGTTCAAGCAAATCACGCTGACGTTCAACCCGTGGAATCAGAAGCACTGGCTGAAAGCGCGCTTTTTCGACGTAGAAGACCCGGACATCCTCGCCATCACAACGAACTACCAGTGCAACGAGTGGCTGGACAAGCAGGATTTACGCCTATTTGAGCGGATGAAAGCGACGAACCCGCGCCGCTACGCCGTGGCTGGCTTAGGGAACTGGGGCATTGTGGAGGGGCTCATTTACGAGCGCTGGCAGGAATCCGCGTTCGACCCGGCGGAAATCAGCCGGACGCACACCCTTGAATCCGTGTTCGGCTTGGACTTCGGCTTTACCAACGACCCGACGGCATTCTTCTGCGGATTGCTGGACATTCCAGCGCGCCGCCTGTACGTCTTTGACGAGCTGTACGAACGGGGGCTGACGAACGACATGATTGCCAAGCGCGTGACGGCGATGGGCTACGGCAAAGTGAGCATCACCGCCGACGGCGCAGAGCCGAAATCCATTGCTGAGCTGCGCGGCATGGGCTTGCGCATACACAGCGCGGCGAAAGGCGCGGACAGCATCCGCAGCGGCATCCAGTGGGTTCAAAATCTCGAAATCATCATCCACCCGCGCTGCGCGAATTTCATAACGGAAATCAGCAACTACACATGGGACAAGGACAAGTTCGGCAAGATGCTCGATAGCCCCATTGACGACTTCAACCACCTGATGGACGCCATGCGCTATGGGCTGGAAAAGTTCATTGTGGGGAAAAAGTGGACGTATTGATGGAGGATGTATGCGCAAGAGCGAGAAGGAAGCCCTGCAAGCCATGCTCGATGATGAACAGGAGACCATCAAGGCACTGGAAAAGGCGTACCAGCGGGCGCTCCGGCGCATCGACAACCACATTCGCATCCTCGAAAGCGACGAAATGACGCAATCGAAAATCTACCAGAAGCGCTATCAGGAGGCGATGAAAACCCAAATCAACGCCGCGCTGGACGAACTGCACAAGAAAAGCAATCAGACCATCGAAGAATACCTGACGCGCAGCTATCAGCACGGCTACGTCGGCACAATGTACAGCCTGCACAAGCAGGGAATGCCGATTCTCGCCCCCATTGACCAGCGTGCCGTCACCCGCGCCGTCCGCACGGACAGCAAGCTCAGCGGGCGGCTGTACGGTGAACTCGGCGTGGATATGCAGAAGCTGAAGAAGACCATCCGCCGGGAGATTTCCATCGGCATCTCCATCGGCAGCGACTACAACCTGATTGCCCGGCAAGTGCAGATTTCGTCCGGCATTCCGCTCAAACGCGCGAAGACCATCGTCCGCACCGAAGGACACCGCATTCAGCAGCAATCCGCCGATGACGCGCGCAACGCCGCCAAGGGTCAAGGCTGCCAAGTCGTCAAGCAGTGGGATGCAGTGCTGGACGGCAACACGCGCACGGATCACCGCATCCTTGACGGGCAGATTCGCGAAGTCGGCGAGCCGTTCGAGATAGACGGCAAGAAAGCGGAATACCCCGGCGCATTCGGGCGACCGGAAGAGGACTGCAACTGCCGGTGCGTGGCGCTGACAAGGGCGAAGTGGGCGCTGGATGCGGACGAGTTGCAGACCATGAAGGACAGGGCGAAGTTCTTCGGGCTGGACAAGGCGGAGGGGTTCAGGGAGTTTGAGGAGAAGTATCTGAAAGCCGCCGAGGAAAGTGAAAAAGTATTCTACAATCAGGAACGAATTACGAAAAGCCGCGCGTTCGCGGTGGATTCCAAGGTACTTGAAAGCCGAGAATACGCGGACAAATTCGACCTGATGGCGAACAGCCCGCAAGAGCGGCGCGAGTTTCTGAAAGCCGCCAAGGAACTGCTGCAGCATCGTTCCGGGCAGAACGGCGAGGACTTGTACCTGTATAACCGCGATAGGCAGACGTGGGTGAAGTCCGTCACAGGCAGCAAGCCGGGAACGCCGGAGTACACGGAGGAAATCTTCAACGCCATTAAAAAGGCGAAGGAGAAAGGCGAGCAAGTGGTAGCGTTCCACAACCACCCCGGCAGTATGCCGCCGAGCGCGGCAGACATCAACGCTGCATTGCAAAATGGGTATTCGGCGGGCTATGTGCTGTGTCATGATGGGACGATTTACAAGTACAGCGCACCCAAAACGAAAATCATTGATGCAATTTATAACAAGCGTGTTGACAGCTTCAAAAAAACAGGTTACAATGAAGGTGATGCACAGCGTAAGGCACTGGAATATCTGTCGGAGTTGTACGATTTTTCTTTCAGGGAGGTGAAGTAACGTGGCAAAACGAGTAGTTTACCGCGAAAATGACAACATTGACTACGAAGAACGCGCAAAGTATGCCGCTATGTCACGCGAAGATCTGGACAAGCTGCTGAAAGAAGATGACGTGATGATTCTCCGTCAGCTTGAAGAAGCTGCCGCACCACTTCCTGAAAAGCCGGAAATGAAGGTACGCTGCGTAAATGACACAGACCACATCTATCTGAAAAACGGCAAGGTATATAGCGCATACCATTCGGTGACGGGACTTTTCCGCGTGACGGATGACAGCGGCGAAACGTTCCTGTACTCTCCGGAGGACTTTGAAATCGTGGAAGAATATTAAGCACCCTGCCCCCCCGCAAGGTGCTTTTTTGATACGTTGAAAGGAGTGCGTAAACATGAACATGACCAGAGAGAAGCGAATCCAGCAAATCAAGGACTGCGGGCAGACCATCACCGAAAAGGCAGAAAGCATCTACGGGGATTATGCCTGCCCGACGAACTTGCAGGTGGTCATTACCATGAAGGCGAATGAGCTGCCGAACATCACCGTGAATCGGGAGTTTCTCAGCGACATCATGGTGGAACGCAATGGTGGGCATATCCGGTAACCGGCTTTGAACCATCTTTGAACCTTGTTTGAAACTAAAAATTGCAACTTACCATCAACTTGCAATCAACTTAATCCGCGAAAAGCAGCCGCACACCTCGTGCAGGCTGTTTTTTCATACAATAATTCCAAAAAGGAGTGGTATCATGGACATCTCTACCATGGGCACGGTGCTGGCGATTGTCGTCATCACCTACCTGATCGGGCAGCTCTGCAAGACCATCAGCGCTATCAAGGACGAGCTGATTCCGGTCATCGTGGGCGCGGCGGGCGGCGTGCTGGGCATCGTGGGCATGTACGTCATCCCGGATTTCCCGGCGAAGGACGTGCTGAATGCGCTCGCGGTCGGCATCGTGTCGGGGCTCGCCTCGACGGGCGTGAATCAGGTGTATAAACAGCTCGGCAAAGCGGAAATTGACCCCGGTGGTGATTGACGATGGCATCAAAAACGGTCAGCGCGGCGGAGGTGGTCGCCCTCTTCCGCCGCGCGCTGGCGGAAAAATGGGGGTACATCTGGGGCGGCACGGGGCAGGTTCACACGCAGCGTGCGCAGGACAGCGCCACCCGCGCGCAGATGATACGCTACGGGCAGCAGTGGGTCGGGCGGCGTGTTGCGGACTGCTCCGGGCTGTTTTGGTGGGCATATAAGCAGCTTGGCGGGTATATGTACCACGGCAGCAACACCATGTGGAATAAGTACAGCAAAGCCAAGGGCAAACTGCAAAACAGCAGGCGCACGGACGGGCAAACACTGAAACCGGGCAGCGCCGTCTTCCATGTCAAAGGCAATGACCGCCACCACGTTGGGTTGTACGTCGGCGATGGCAAGGTCATCGAGGCAATGGTACGCTGACCAGCTACGTCAAGACGACCGACAAGAACACGCAGGAGATTACGATCGTCAAGCAGACGATGAACGGCATGAGCGGCACGCTGGGGACGAAAGTCAGCAAAGACGACGTGGTGTCGGTCATCAATCAGACGGCGGGCGCGGTCAAAATCAGCGCGAACTGCATTGATTTGGAGGGGTATGTGACGGCGAGCGAGTTTGAAACTGTTGCAGCGTATACGCAGGTATTCAAAGGCGGCGAAATCAGCGGTTTAACGATGGAAGCCGTGGAAGGTACGTTTTCGCATATTCTTGCGGACGATGGACGTATCCCTATGCTTACTGTGAGTAACGCTGGCGGTTTCGGCATCAACGTCGAACAGATGGGTCTGACCGTGTACGATAGCGGCTATCACACGTTTATCGTGACGAAAAGCGGCGACGACTACACCTTCTACCTTGATAATAACAAGATTTACGGCAATAAGCTGACCTATCCGCAGGCAAAAACGGGCGACAAATTGCTGTATGTCGACGGCTGGGAAAGCGGTTGGGGCATGGTAAGCGGGACGATTATGGACATCCGAATTTACAACAAGTGCATTGATGCTGATGCCGTCAGTGAACTGAATGACATTTTCGCCGCATCATAAAAACATGGGGGGACACGCATGAGCCTTGACACCATCATCGTCGCCGTGATTTCCCTGCTGGGCACGCTGGCAGGCAGCTGCTTCGCCAACAGCAAGACGACTGCGCTCCTGTCCTACCGCTTGGAGCAGCTGGAGCGCAAGGTGGAGAAGCACAATTCCGTCGTCGAGCGGACGTTCCAGTTGGAGAACAACGTGCAGACCGCGTTCAGCCGGATTGACGAGATCCGGGAAACGCTGGACGAGCATCAGGAGGCGTGAAAAAAGCCGGGATGGCGGCGGCGCAATGTCATTTAGTTAATCCACCCACCTCCTATGCGGGTAGAAGAATCGCGTAG
>ERZ773210.682-NODE-682-length-38463-cov-4.649969_pt1 | contig 38463 bp, 62 predicted proteins | sample MGYA00580528_ERZ773210 | MGnify/ENA primary metagenome ERZ773210 (study PRJEB29015, sample SAMEA2737769) | human gut metagenome | biome: human gut; feature: human-associated habitat; material: faeces | place: China | collected 2012 ...
ACTCCTCTTTATAGTTTGACTTTCTATTACTTGTTTATTATAACATATTTTTGTAAAATTTGCAAATTACTTTTTTCTTTTATTATATCACTTTATTTTATATTTTTATGTATTATGTTAATAATTTTAAATCTTTATAATCAATTTTAAGCCGTTTTATTTTTCAATTAATGTAATTATATACCTCTATAAAACGCAAAAAAGAGGTAAATTGAAATTAATCAACTTACCTCTTAATTTTATTTAACTCCACCTGTCCATTTTGCAAATCCTATCTTGTAGTTTGAAGTTCCACTTACATTATATCTTACCATTGGTCTTCCATTAAATATTCCAAAACAATCACATTCTTCGTATGGGCTTAAACTTCCTATAACTTTTGTTAAGCTTGTATCTGCATATATAATTTCTTTTGTTGAACCGTTTTTATATCTTCTCACTGGTTCATCACTCCCTTCAACTTTTGGTACTGCTACTGTAGTTGTAGCTTGTCCTATTTTATTTGCTACATCATTTTTGAATTGTATCCAAGCTTGTTCATTTCTTACATAGTATCTTGGACATTCTTTTCCTGTTACATCATAATGTCTTATAATTGCATCTATTCCTAGATTGTATCTCTTGCATATATCTGCACATAACTCTACTAAACTGTTATATGTATTGTCATTAAATTTTCCTTCCCAATCTGGGTGACAATCTTCTATTCCAATTGACTTTCTATTCATTGAATAACTACCACTATGGAAAGCAACTTCATTTTCTGGTATGCATCTTATTATTTCACCGTTTAAACCAATTATATAATGTGATGATGCATATGTCTTATGTGATGTTGCCAAGCTTTCAAAATAGTTTCTATTGCCTAATGCTGAACTTCCTGCATTTCCAACCCAATGAACTACAATTTTTTCAATTTTATTTTGTTTTTCTCCACTTCTTGAATATGGATTTATTGTTAATAGTCTATCTTCTATATTCATTATTCGTTTGCCTCCCCTCTTGTATCTTCTTCTGCAAGTTCCATTGTTTCTACAATTTCATCTTCCATAACTATTCCTCCTTATTACTTATTGCTTTTTGTCCTAACAAATATGTTCCAATAACTCCTTGTACTACTGCAATAACTTGTACTATTTGTATTGCATATGGTATTGTTATTCCATCTACTGCATTTATTCCTGCTACTAATGCACTTACTATTGCTAATATATTTGTTAAATATTTTGCTATTGTTTTTATTTTTTCCATATTAGTTCACCTCCTACATAAATTTACTTAATCCTAGTGCAAAAGCTATTGCTGTTAATATTATTCCAGTCACAAAAGAAATTACTTTGCCTTTTACTTGTTTCTTTGTGTCTTCATAGTCCCTGACTGGCTTTTCTTCGATTATTTTTAAGCGTTCGTTCATTTTATTTTGTTCTTCTCTCATTGCTTTCATTTCTGTTGCTATTTCTCTTACACTTAATGTTAAGTCGTATATATTTTCTACTTTATTTTCAACAACATCTATTCTTTTTGTATTTGACTTTTCTCGCTCTTCCAGATGTGCTACTTTTTCAATTAATTCTGTATCTTGCATCTTTACACCTCCTAATCAACATAATAATTTATATAAAATGCAATTTGCCCTTTTTCAAAAGTCTTTTCCGCATCCCAATTAAATAAAAAGACTTCTCCTTTAGTATTAATTTCACAATAAACTGTACTATAGCTTCTCGAATATGGATTAAATCTAATTTGATAAGCTGGTTTGTATTTGTCTGGTAATGTTCCAATTATATTAGTCGCAAATGCTTTTAATGTTACATTTTTTTCTGATACTGCCCTTATAAATACTTGCTTTCCTATCATCTTATAATAACATCCATAATCTTCATTTAAATTTTCCCAATCTTCATCCTCTGCCTTTTCATACCCCTCTGGCACTACATCTCCATCAAAGTCTACTATTGCTCCAGCTGGTATGCTATCATTTGCTTTTATTACTAATTCTTTTAATTCTCCATTACTTCTTACTTTCATAATTACCCTCCTAATCTGTGGTTTTAGTGTATTCAACTACCACATAAATAGTTTTATTTAAATAATTCTCTCTAGTAGTAAAACCAAATATATATCCACCTTCAGCAGATACATAAATATTAGATTTTATCGTAGAATCAAAAGTATTATATAAATTATTACATAACAAACTATCAGTAAAAACCTTTGTTATTGTTCCATATTTTATGTTACTACTTATTAAACTTCCTACTGTAAAATTACCTTGAGAATATATTGATGTAAATTTAATAGTTCCTACTTTTCTATACAACGGTTTTCCATCAATCCACGTACCAATAACTTGCTCATCTGTTGAATATTTTTCTTTTGCCATTTCTTCCACTAGTCTCATACTTGGTGCATTACTTGTTTTATCTTCTACATTTTCTGTATCTACGATTTTTCCATTTATCGGTATTGTTGTGTTTTTCTTTTTTATTTTCATAACTTCCTCCTAATCTGTGGTTTTGGTATATTCTAGTGTTATATACCAATTTCTTTGAGACCAACTATCATTTATATATCTTATTTCAATCATTGTCGAACTTACATAATCTATTGTTGTAGTTCCTCCACTCATTGATAAATTAGGAATATGTTTTAATCCATCCGTCATTTCTGCATATACTACTTTATCTATATTAGAAATATTATGTCTAATGTCATAACTAGTGACTTGTGTTACAAATGGTACTTCAAAATTTGATATAATAGTTTTTCTATACAGTGGTTTTCCATCAATCCAAGTTCCTATTTTCTGCTCTTCCGTTGAATAAACTTCTTCATTTTTCTTTATAAACTCTTCATACACTCCATTTGAGTTTCTGACAAATATTTGTGGTTCTATGTAAGCTTCATATGATGTTGCTTTTGAACCTTGTTCTAATTGCACATTATTAAAAGTTACTGTATAAGTAGAAGCTGTTGTAGTAGCACTTCTGTTCACATATGCAAAAACATTTTGTACTCCTGTTTCATCTGTAGTAAAAGTGATTACTGATTTAAAACTTTTATTTCCATTTTTACACCCATCTATATTATTATCTATATAAAATCCGCAATAAGCTCCATTAGAATTTGTAACATCTGCACTTAATGTATATATTGTGTTCGGTTTTAAATTTAAATTTAATAGAGCATATGCCCAATTACCTATGTTGGTAATAGAAAAACTATTATTACTTTTTGTATTTAATTTTGCATTCGGATATTTAGTTTGAATATTATAAGAATTAAATACATTCTTCCCTTTTCTAAACCACACCTTTTCCCCAGCCGTTGGTTCTTCTGCTCCTACATATACCTCAGCTTTGCCTAATGTTAAACTCTCTTCAAAGTCTTCATCTTCTATTATTATCTTTGCTGAGCTTGGGGCTTCTTCTTCGTTTCCTACAAATACTTCGTTACCCTCTACCGCTTCTAGTTTTGTATCTATTTCATCTTTTTTATAATAGCTACTTAAGTCTACTTCTGTTGTTCCTATATGCTCCCAACCATTATTGATATAAATAAATTCATCATATACATCATTTTGTTCTGTTTTTGTTTTTGGTACAAAATATATTGTATGTTCATCTATATTATCAGTTGGTAGTTCTTCTACTACTAATACACTAAATTGATTTACTTGGTCTAGTATATTTGATTTTATTTTTTGTATTTCCTCTTTTGTGAAATAGTCAATGCCTTTAACTGGCTTAATACCTGGTTCTCCTTGCTCTCCTTTGTCCCCTTTAGGTAAAACTAAATTTAATATTTGATTTGGGCTTTCTCCTTCTAATGTTGCACTTGCTTTTTTTCCAGTTTCTACTGTTCCTATTTTTATATTATTAGTTTCGCCCTTATCGCCTTTATCACCTTTTTCACCCTGTTCTCCTTTTATTAATGGAATATTGGTTATTCCCTCTATATGTATTGATTCAATTTCATTATTTTCTAAATCTCCTATTGTTACCATTATTCATCCTCCTTAAAAGTAATTTCATCAGTTAATGTAATACTTCCAAATCCTAATGTTTTAACATATTTTTCTGACTTAAATTCTATATCATATTGATATGTACCATATGCTAAATTACTTGTGTCATCAGATTCTAATGTAAAATAGAAATATCCATCTTCGTAATTTATTCCATTTTCAGGAAATTCTTTTTTTATTAATACTTTTTTACTATTGCTGTTTTGTTTAACTGTAAAATACACATTATCACTTAATGTTGGAATAATAGGATTATCATATCCATCTTTTATTTGAAATTTAATTACTTGTGTATCGCCTCTTGTAAATTCTAAATCCATATTTTTCTCCTTTCTATTGTAAATAACCATATATATTTATTGCAGCCCAAACAAAACCAGTTTGAGCAAAACAATCCTTTGCAACAGAAGGTATTGAGTTTGTTGTAGCTATTTTAATTCTGCAATTTTTCTTTATCTTACTAGCAATATTTTTTGAAACTACCTCTGTAATTTTTAAATTGCTCGAGCTTGGAACTTCTGCTGTAAAACTATTATTTGAACTATTAAAACAATCTAAAATTTCATTATATGTGATTCCTCCAAATTCTGATTTATATTCACTTTGTTCTTCACCTTGAACATAAACATTATTTGAAATTTCTGCTATATAACATTTTACGTTTCTAGCATAGCCATAAACTGTAGAACCACTTTTCATGTTTGTTTTGATTGGAATATGTCTTAATTTCAAATATGCTGATGTTATAGTAAAATTACTTGGCACAGATATATCAATATACAAACTATATTTATCGGCACTAGAAACATAGCCAGGTATAAATCCTAACCACCAATATTCTCCAGCACTTTTAGAATCTCCATTAACTTCCGAAATTCCTTTTGCTAGGAATTGTAAATTAGATAAAACACCACCATTTCCAATTAATTTAGTTCCATTAGAAAGTATCAAGCCATCTTTACTAATAGTAACTAACTCTTTTCCATTTGCATCCAATACTTGTAAAAAACCATTTGTATTATTTTCTCCTCCTAATTTCAAAGAGCCACCTTTAATTCTGTCAGCATTTAAATAACCTGCTCTTATAAAATTAGCATTTATAATACCATCTAATCCAATAATTGTTTGATATTGTCCATCTATTCCATTACTTGAAATATCTAGTGCATTTTTCCCAATTCTTAATACTGTTTTTGCCTCTTCTAAAACATTTGTATCAGCAATATACATAATTCCATCTTTTTTTACAACATAGCCACTATTTTGTTCAATTACTTCTTCAACTATTTTTTGTATGTTTTCCCACATAGAATCTAATTTGTATTTTTTTATTAATTGTTCTATAGTCTGTGGCATCATACTATCTTGTCTACTTGTTTTTTGTGGTTTTATATCAAAATCCATCTTTTCCTCCAATATTAAAAGCACCTACATTTCTGTAAGTGCTTTATGTTATTCTTATTTTTTATCTTTAAAACAACTTTATATTTTCTTGGTAAAAAAACAATAAGGTTAAAAATATTAATATATAATTTGTTATAATTGTATAATTATCAAAATGTTCATCTGATATGTTTTCTTTTGTTATGACATGCAGAACAGCCATAATTACAATAGAAGCAACTGTCCATATTGCAGTAGGAATTATAGCTAACATCAATCTTACTACTACATATTCAAGAAATTCCAACATAAAAATCACCCTCTTTATTTTTTTATCTATTATACATCTCATCCAATTTTATTAGCATTTCTTGATTTTCAGGTATATATTTATTATTTAACTTTATTTTAAAATCATTTCCAGATTTATTCAAAATTACAAAGTATTCTCTTTTTGCTGTCAATTCTATACCCTTTATATTTTTTAGATTTGTATAATTTAGTGAATATATTATTTTAGCATTCTTTAATATTTTTTCTGTTTTTTCTTCATTTTCTCTTGAAAACAAATATAGTGTTATTATAACAGAACCTATAGTAAAAATCAAACTTAAAAATCCATATTTATCAAAAGATAATATTCTATTTACTCCTATAAATATAGCAACAAATAAAATAATAAACCAAACTCTAACAATAATAAATTTAAATTTATTCATAATATTACTCCTTTTATTTAGATTTTATCATGATTTTTTTGCATAATTTGTCGTATTATGTCAAAAAAGTAATATTATTTTACATATTTGTAAATAGGTATCATTGATTTTGTTTGTATTTTTCCGCTTTTATCTATTTTGAAACCTATATTTTTCAATATTTCTGTTCTTTCACTATAGTTTAGATTTTTACTACTATTTACAAAATTCACTATATCATTATCATAAGTATTTATATCTTCTATTTTACAAATAATCTTCTTATAATCTTGTGACAGTTCTTCATCAGAGATAGAATTTAGATAATTATATACTTTTTGCTTTTTGCTTCCTGATATTGTTTCTCCATCTGTGTCTTTATCGTTTTCAAATGTTTGTGTTTTATATTTTAAATATTGATTAATTGGTAATCCTAACTTATCTACCAAAATTGTTTTTTTATCTTTACTATTAATGTAATTCTTATAAATACTTTCTTTTTCATCTTTACTATAATTAGAATCAACTAATATTTGTATTTTGTCTTTATCTTTTAATTGTTCATTATCTTTAAGTTCACCTTTATCGCCTTTTTCTTGTTTTAATTTACCCGTTTGATATTTAAAATCACTATAACTTTTTAAAGAAATATTAGAATTTTTATTTTTTTCTTTCTCTTCATCTGACAATTCATTCCAATCCCCTTTTATATCTTTATAGTATTGACTGTTATCTATTGTTGCATATCTATCATTCTTATCTAATTTTTCAAAATTAGATAATTTGTTTTCTACTATATCATTTATTTTTTTTTGTATATTTCTTACTTTTTCTTTTTTGTCTTTATCTGATATATTTGAGTTCTGAATTTCTCTTTTTTGTTTATACAAATCTGACATTTCTGTTGATTCATTTGTAAAATATTTATATTTTATTTTATCTTCATCTGTAGCATTTAAACTATTTTTGGTCTTTTCTAGTTCTTCTGTTTTACTATAATATTCACTCACATTTTTATTTTTCATAACTGAATCTGTGGTAAACTTGTCTTCTAAAATATTATTTTCTGCTTGTGGTGTCATCATTGGTAAAATCATATCACCTATACCACCTGAATATTGATCTAGTACATAATTAATTTTTTTAGGACTTATTTTTAAATTTTTACCTAAAAATTTACTCAATTCATCTGTACTCTCATCGTATTGTTCCGCAACAGGTAGATTTTGTAATCTTGTATTCACAATGTCACCACCAAACCATGATTTATTATCAATAGTTTGTTTTATTGGTGCAATAATATTGTCTGTTATAGGATTATTGGGAGCTAATTGATTTATGGTTGTATCAACTAATGATTTCCAATCAACTTCTTTGCCTTCTATTGTTTCTAATGTTCTTCTTGCTACTCCTCCTATAACACTTGATACTCTTCCCTTTGGAATCCTAAAGAATTTTCCATCACCCAACTTAAATAAAAAATAATTATCCTTAGTATAATCAGGTAAATCCTCATAGTCATCATCATCGCCTAACAACAATCCATTTATTATAGCAGGTGTTATTTGATATGCAGTTGCTTTTAATATCAAATTAGCATACCCCTTCCATCCATTCTTGCCTGATACATTTCTATATACTTTATCAAGTCCTTGAACAGATGCATTTAAAAAGTTAGCACCATATTTATTAATAGCTTTTGTTATGTCTCCTCCTCTTTTAAAGTTTGTTGTAATATCTGCTGCATTATATAGTGCTTCATCTATACTTCCTTTATGTTCAATTGTTGAAATATATTCAGCAAGTCTGGGTGCTTGTTCTAAAACTTCATTTACATCTTTTATTTTATTCACAAATTTTTTAACTGGATTTTTGGTTTTTGCTGGAAGTATTCCTTTATTATAATCGAAATACGTATTCGCAGTTCCTCCATTATTTTTATAGCTTTGATACCAGCTACCATCTGTTGCAATATTATATAATGCCTTTGTCCAATTTTTAACAAATGTTGCACCATTATATTTAGAATTAAATAAAGCATCTTGAAAATCTTTAATAGGATTATTCATTGCAAATCCAACACTATAAGTAGTCAATAATTCTCTCTGTGCTTTTGACATTTTTTCTATTGGAGTTAATATAGCTTTTGCAACTTTACTATTATTAATTTTATTTTGTAGAGTATCTTTAGAAAAAGCACTATATAATTCATCACTTATTTTAAATTGTGTCATCTCACCATCTTTAAAAATAGTAAATGTATTTTTTCCTTTTCCTTCACTATCAATTACATTACCAGCTATTGTTTGCATTGCCACTGCATCAAAATCAATTCCAGAAGTAATAGTTGAATCCTTCCCTAATGTTTTATATAATTCAATTCCGAGATTATTTATCCTTATTGCTTTTTTTATAGCCATTGTTTGCTCTGCCATGCTTTCCTTTACTGATAGTATATCTAAATTACTTTCAGTTGCTTTTTTTAATACATTTCCACCTACTCTGTCATCTTCATATTGTGATATATTATCTGTAATATCTCTAAAAGTTGGCACATAATCTCCATACATTTTTTTTAGGTTTTTGTATGTTGTTTCTGATACCAAACCATTACTAACTAAATCTTTTATATTATTATCATTATATTTACTTACATCTTTTGCCCATTCTTTAAATTGTGGATATTTTTTTTCATAACTGTTAACAATATTTTGTGAATATGTTGCTGAAATTTCTTTTCCAAATATACCTTTTTCATGAGCATATCTTGATATGTTATGTTTATTTAATAAGTAATCTTCAAATTCTTTAGATACATTCATATCTTGAGCAGGTTGAAAAATATCAATTATTGATTTTCCTACAACTTCTCCTTTAGAATTTATTTGATTATCACCTATAGAAATTTGAGATTCATTAAAAGTATTCATTGTTCTATCATATAAATATGTTAAATTTTTATTTCCTTTTTTTTCTGCTAATTTATCTATATAATGTCCTTTATTAACAAATTTTTGTGCTAGTGTATCTTTTATTTCTTTTATACCTACTTTTTCTTTGCTTCTTTTTGCTTTTATATAATCAATTGTAGGACTATTTTCAACACTATTTTCTCTCAATTCATTTTGTAATTTCTCACCTTCATCAATTGTGGCTATATTTACCTTTTTTGTTTCTTCTTTAATTGCATCTAAATCTGATATTTTGCTATCATTGGCTATTTGAGCTGATGCTCTATATGGTTTTATATCATCCGTTTTTGTATTTTCTTTTGTTGGTAAATTATATTCTTTTAAACTATTACCTGTTCCTTGTTTTTTATAGTTATCCTCTACAAATTGTTGCCAGTCTTTTATTCCTCCCAATACCAATCCGTTATTTTCACTAGTATTTGATGAATTTTTATTTTTATTGCTTTCAGTAAATTCATTAGATACCTCCTCATTACTAATATTACTTAAATAATTATACAATCCTATTTTCATTTTTTCAAGTATAGTAGTATCTACATTTGCAGATTTAGGCATAACAATAGTTAAATCTTTTTTATTATATTTCTCTTGTATCATTCTTTTAGTTGTATCCCTTGCTTCTATCTCACCAGGATTATTTTTATATTTTTCTTTTCCAAATTTTATAGAAGTTCCTCCTGAAAATCCTTCTATTTTTTGAATTGCATGTTGTATCTCATGAATTAATGTACCTTCTGCATTTGATACATTATTAAATCTATTAATATCTATAGTTAATTCATTTGTTAATCTATTATATCTTCCATTTAGTTTACCGTTAGTTTTGAAATTATTAGAGTTCATATCTTCAATTTTTACTTTGTATTCTTTTAATTGAGGATACATTTCAAATAAAGTATTATGAACAAGAATATCTTTTAATTTAAACTCTTGACCTACTTGATAATTTTGGTTTGCAATCTTCATATCTTTATCAGAAAAATTAAATTTCATTTTTCCTGTAACTTTATCTTTATACCAACCTGTTTCTTCAAATATTTTTTGATTGCTTTCTTTATTTTTTGCCATTTGCTTTGCTTTATTATAACTATTATATGCTTCTTGACTTAATTGTTGATTCTTTATATTTTTTAATGCTTCTTTACCAGCAATAGAATATTTCAAATTGCTATCATTTTTACCAAATTCTTGATTATAAGCTGTTTCAAATTTGTTTTTTATATCAGTCCAAAATATTTTTTCGTTTTTACCTCCAGTAAATTTATTTAATTTATCAATTACCCAGTTATATATTTTTTTTGCAACGGATTGATTTTGATTTACAAGTCTATTTACATATTCCTGATTTCCAAGTTCTCTTTGTAAAATGCTCATAGTTGCTTCTTCATCAATGAGTTTATTAAAATTTTCATCAGACATTTTTATATTATCATTTTCATAGGCTTGTTTATATGTATTTTCTAATGATTTTCTTGCACTCTCCCAGTTTTCTTTTCTACTAGCATCTTTCAATATCATGTTTTGGACTTCGTTTAAATCTAAATCATGTCCTAGTTCATGTATTGCAAGTTCTTGTACTCTTGTGTTAGTATCTTGTGCTTTAGGATTAAATACAACTTCTCTTCCTGATATATTTCCTTGTTCATCATATGTTGGTTTCCAAACGGAAAAAGCATCATTATTATTTTGAAAAGTATTCTCATCAAAATAAGCATTAATTCCCCTTTTATCAAACATTTGCTTTATTTCTTTTAAATCTTCATTTTTATAATCTATGTTATATTGTTTTGCACTTTCATTAAAATCTTTTATTATTGTATTTTTAGTATTGTTTCTTTCTGTTATATTAGATTTTGAAGTATTTTTGTCTTGAATTGGTATAACTTGTTGTTCTTGAGTTTCAAATTGATTTTGTGGGGCATTTGGTTGTATATTGTAGTTATTATCTATTATGCTCTGAGCTTTATTTAACATATTTTGAGTATTACTATCTAATTCTTTTCCTGTATAATAATCTTTATATTTGTTCACTTGTTGTTCTACACTATCTAACATCATTTTTGATGTATCTAGTTGTTGTCCAGCTTCTTTCACAGCATTTTGAATTTCTTGTCCTGTAATCTTTTGATTGCTGTGTAACTTTTCAACTACTCCTGTACAAGACTGAATACCTAAATTAGTCCCACCTAATATAGCACTTACTAATCCTCCATTTATTCCATCTTGTAACATTTTTTGTCCTATTCCTTCCCACTGTGCCTTATCTTTTCCAGCTACTGTTTGGGCTGTTAATTCTTGAATAGGGTCAACTATTGCTTCTTGAATAATATTATCAGCAATACCAATTCCATAATTTTTTAATACTGTTTTCATACTACTTTTAGTAAGTTCTTTAGTTCCTTCTTTTACTACCTCTTTACCAGTACCTTTTACTAATGCTTTTACTCCTTTTCCTGCTTTAGATAGATTTTCTATTCCTATCATTTCAGTAGCACCTTCCATTAATCCCATAATGCCAGAATATTTTTGAGCTTCTTCATCGTTCATTCCTCTTTGTTTAGCATCTTCATAATATTGACCACTTGCTGAACCAGATGCATATACTGCACCAAATCCAGGAATAAAAGATGGTATCATTTGTCCAATCGATGGTGCAAGTTGGGCAGTTTTCTTTAAAATAGGATTATTTATATCTTCTATATTTTTTGATATCTTTTGATTGTTATTATTTATTTTTTCTTGCAGTTTATTTTGATAATCATTCTGTTCATTTTTTATTTTGTCAATGTATTTATTATTTTCTTCTAGTATTGATTTGGCACTTTCATCATTTGTTTTTTTATTTAACTGTTCTTGTAAAAAATCATCATTCATATTTACAGCGCTATTAAAAGTATTATTTCTTGTATTTCTTTCTAATTGTTGTCTAAAATAACTTATACCATTATCAATACCTAAGCCTGCATTTTGTATGTTTTTTCCAAACCCATTTGCTATATTTTTTACTTTATCCCATAATGATACATTATTATTTTCATTATAATCATTTTTATCACTTCTAATATTTATTTCTTCTGTTTTTATTTTACTTGAATCTACTTCATTATTATTTATTTGTGAAATTAATTGATTTGCAATATCATCTGCATTGTATTTTTCTTCTTTTTTCGAAATAAATTTAGCCATCTTACACCTCTTATTTATTATCTTCCTCCACCACCGCCAGTTCCTCCTGGTGATGATGAATATAATCTGTTAGTAACAGTTTTTACTATGTTTTCCATTTCTCCTTCTGTTATTTTTCCACTACTAACAGCTCTTTGCATAGCATTTCCCATTCTATTTAGAAATTCTTGTTTTCCTGCATCTGTTACCATTTGGTCTGCTGTTTCTAGAGATTTATTTAATAATATCTGTGCTATATTTGAATCTGATGTGTTATTTGATAATGAATCGTTTGAGCCATTAACTTTCAAACCATCGCTTGAGCTACTCTTCTTCCCTGAACTTTTACTAGTAGAACGGGAAGATTTACTACTAGCGGCTGCTTTTTTTGATAATTCATATTGTTTTTGCCATTGACTATCTGACACTGCATCTCTTTGTTTTTGATAATCAAAAGTTTTTTGCCATTGACTATCTGAAACACTATCCCTTTGTTGTTGATAATCATAATTCTTTTGCTTCCATTGATTTTCAATCTCATTTTGTCTGACTTGTTCATCAAATGTTTTTTGCCATTGATTATCAGATACTTTGTCACGTTCTTTTTGATACAAATATTGTTCTCTATTTTGTCTTAACTCATAATTCTGTGTTAATAATTGTAATCTTTGTGCATATAAATCAACCGCTGCTTGAGCCTGTTGTACACTTCCTTGTTGTCTTGCTTGTGCAATTTTAAAATCATAATCACTTTTTAAATCTCTTGCATTATTTAATGTATCTGTTACATTTTTTTGGTATGTATTATATAATGCTGTTTTTGTTGTTTCCGCATATCCACTATTAGCCAATCCTTGCTGTGCTAATTGTTCTGCTTGTACACCATACTGATTTGTTTGTTTTTGCCAATTTGAATATAAACTTTGATTTGTTTTATCAACATCTTTATCTATCTTTTCTTTTTCCCTATTTAATTCATCAGTTTGTATTTGAGTTTGTTGATTAATTAATTCATTTTGCTTTTTTTGTTGTTCATTTAATAAATTATTTTGCTGATTCATTAAACTATCTATATCTTCATATCCAGTCGCCATATTTTTTTCTCCTTTTAATTAATTCTTTTCCATATATAACAAGTAATATATGGTTGTAAAAGTGAAACAGAAGTAGAACCACCTGAACTTGTTGTTTGTTGACCAGAACCAGCTATTGTATGAATGTGTCCTTTGCCTCCACCAGTTTTTCCTGTTGTATTATTTGTTTCATCTTCATATTGTGGATTTCCTTGGTCTTTACCAATATAAACTCCTGCTCCAATACGAGTTCTGTTATAAGATGATGAACCCCATGAACCAAAAGCATATTTGATATGGCTATGTGATGGAATTTGGTCTACTGTTAATGTTGTACTTCCTGTATTTCCACCGTGATTATGACTTGCTATTGTATGTTTATGTGAAATATCCACTGTTTTATTTCCGCCAGTTTTTTCTACTGTGTTAAAATTACCATCGTTTGTATTAATCCCAACTGGTACTCTACCAGCTCCCCATAATTGCCAAGTTCCAAAACCTAAATATGTTGCTGGATTTACATTTTTTGTATCAAAAATTAATTTACCAACATAATATTTTTTCTTATTATCTTCAAGCAATTTTGCATTAACATCTTTCTTTATTTGAGTTACTATATCATCTATCTCTTTTGTTAGAACTTCATTGAGGTAATTTTTTATCACTAAAGAGCCTTCATCAAACTTTCTTTTTAATTCATCTGATTCTAAAGTTGGACTATCAGACAAATTTTCTATAATATTTAAATTTTCTTCTAATTTTGTTAAAGCCATTTTATTTCCTCCTATTTCTTTATATAACCGCCTACAAATGCCTCTATTATCGCACTAAATATACCAAATGGTTTATCTATTTCATCACTATAAAACTTTAATGACATTTCATTCACTTTTTTTTCTTTAATTTTATATATTAAATATGATTTATCTGTTGTTATAAAACTAAAGTTAGCAAAATTCATATTATTAAAAGTAAATCCATTGGATGATTTTTTTGTAACAAATTTATACTCTTCTGATTTATCTGTTCTTTTAGCTATTTTTATTAATCCATTAGGAATTGTCTTTATTTTTGCTATTCCTCCACGTTTATTAGTGGTTTTTAATTGATTATTATAACCAAAATTATCCATTGGTGTTGTCCAATAAGATTGAATAGTTTTTGCATTATCATTCGTTCCTTCTAAAATAAAAATAGAACCTTCTTCGGTTCCTATATATAATTTATCATTGTATTCTTTTAATATAGATGGTTTAATGCTTGATATATCCCAATAAAACCATTCATACTCAAAACTATTTAAACTAGCATATTTCTGTCTACTATCTGCTAGATATATTTTTCCATTTACTAATATAAATAAATATCCTTGATATTCTGTCATCATAGCTTGTTTATAATTATTTTCATTTGTCATTTTTACATCAACCATTGTGCTTCTATGTGCAATAACTTGTTTACTATCTATTTTTTCTGTAGAAATTCCTTCTAATCCATATCGACTTAAATAAACAATATCATCTTGAAAATTACTGCTTCCTACATAACACCCAACACTTACATTTCCCTGTTTTGTTGGGTATATTTTTCCATTCTCTAAGTCTAACGTTGGTTCGTGATAAAACACATTAGCATTATTTTGGTCTAAATTTTTAAAAATCCATAATACATTATTTCCAACAGTCATTCCAGTTATTGCTGAATCACTTGAACCATCTTCATAATAGTCTAAATCACTAATATATTCTGGATTATTTAATTTTGAATGAAATACTGCATTAGGATAATCAGGATTTCCTGTATAAAACAATCTATTATCAAATAATAGTACATTTGTACACTTATTTATTCTGTCAGCATATCCATCTATTGTTTTTGAAAATGTAATAAATACATTGTCATCTCCTAAAGTTGACTTACTTGGTGCTGTATTAAATGTTACTTTTCCATTTGCTCTATCTACTGTAAAATTTTTATTTTCAGTTTGTGTTGTTCCATTTACAGTTGCTACAACAGTAGAATTATCAATATTTTGTGCATCTAAATAATATTCTTTTGATGTTCCATCTCCTACAAAACTATTAATTCTTTTTGGTTGCAACACATTTACATCTTCTAATAATTCTCCTCCACCTTTTCCTCCTGCTTTTCTACTGATACTTGTTCTAGGAATATATGGATTATCATTTTCTATTTTTTTAACTGCGTCTCCATTGTAAGTAAGATAATTTTTTCCATCGTTAATATATAATTTATTATTCAATTTATTAAAATTGCTTCTAATATTATTCATATCACTATATAAAATTTTTAAATGTTCATTATCTGGAACACTAGGAAAATTACTCCATTCATATAACCTCGTTCCACTATGTATTATAGCTTTAGTTAGCCCAAATATATATATACCATTTATTTTACTATTACTTATTTGAGCTATTTTCCTATAACCTGGTCTAGTTTCTATGCAAGTTCCTTGATTATCTCTATAATTTTTCCACACATTTAAAGCATCTGGACTTCTTTTTATATCAACAAGACTAGGTTCATCTAAGAAATCTACTCCTGTGAAATCAGCATACATTCTTTTTATTCCTGTAGCCATTTTTTACCTCCTAAATATCATATTCACTTTCTTTTAATATAACAGTTGGTATATTTTTTCTAGTATCTAATGATTGCAACTTTCTTTGATATTCGGTTGCGAATGCAGTATAATCAGCACTTGGGTCTGTTTTTAATAAATCATCAGCTACCTTATATGGTAATATTCCTTGAACATCTTCATCAATTTCAAGATAAAAATCATCCGCGGTTTCTTCATTTATTTCTTGAGGATATTTATAATATTCTAAAATAGTCTTTCCCTCTAAATTGTCATTTATATAAATTTTGTTTTGTATAGTATAATAATCTGAATTAATAGGTTTATTATTTTTATCTAATGTTATTATATTTTTAATTTGATATAAATCTGATGGTAAATTATATGCTGTATAATTATCTTCTTTTTTATCATCATCTATTTCTTCATAAACTTTCATTCCTACAATTTTCTTAGTAAGAGCTAATTCCTTATATGCTAAGTTATAAATAAATGGTATTCTTAATGCTATATCTTCATCTTCTGTTTTTTCTTTTAAATTTGGTGAATATTCTTCGATTAAAGCTAATGCTATTTTCTTATTTTCTCCATATGTCATATTAAGACCTCCAAGTCCGCCAGATTCGAACTGGCTAATCCTTTTACTTGATATAAAAAACAGAGGGAATTAATCCCTCTTGTATTATGGTAATTCTACAGCTTGAACAGTTATATCAGTTGTTTCACCTTTTATTATTACTTTACCAGCATTTTCTCCTGATACATTTTCAAATTTTCCACTTTCAATAACTATTCCATATGTTTTCCCAGAAGGAATAGAAACTTCTAAATCTTCTGTTCCTTGTAAAGAATTACCTTTTAGTATTGTTGCTTTCTTGCTTTCGCTAGAATGTGAATTAGTTATCATAAGTAATATTTTACCATCTGATTTTTCTGTATAATCCACACTAGCACCTGCAGATGCATCTACAGCAACAGCACTTTCAATTTCTTTAGCTTCATTTCTTAATAATTTTGTATTTTCGATTTTTGTCATAGCCATTTTTTATCAACTCCATTCTTTATTTTTATTTTTGATGACATCTTAATACTGCACATTCTTTTGGTCTAACCATTTTACCACCATATGTATTTAATCCTTTTACTGCTTCTGCAAAACCTCTCTCTGGTTCATATGGCTTTAATTTATCTATACCGTTGCAATAAGCAAATGCTTTTGATGTTTTAACAATTATATAATCATCTGTTCCATCGTTATAAGCATTGTTTGTCATTTTTACTTTAGCATTATTGTATAAACCTAAGACTCCTTGTGCTATCAATTCATCATTATTTGTTTTTAGTTCTATTAATTTATTTTGGAATAAACTATAAAACCAAGGTGTTAAGTACATAGTAACTTTGTCTTTTGTACTTACTCCTTGGCTCCATAATTTTACAAATATTTCATCAATAGCTTTTTTTGCATCTTCGGCTGTTGAAATTTCTTTTGATTCTGTTTTATAACCAGCATTCTTTGCCATTTGTGTTGCACAGAATATATCTTCTTGTTCTGCCATTCCTCTTGTTGTTTCTTCTTGTAATGCTTCCATTACTCCTTCTGTAGCTTGAGCTTTATCTATGTCATCCATTCCATAATTGAAATAATCAAATTGGTCGATATCTAGATATGTTGAAGCATCTGGGATTCTTTCAGCTGGGTCAATATCTTTATTAGGAATATATTTTTTAATAGTTGGTCTTCCAACATTTAATATTTTTACTCTCTTTCCTTGTCCAGCTTCTCCTTCAAATTTGAAATCACAATCTTGTTTAAATACTGTGAATTTTGGTAATTCGTGTTGTATGTATTTTGACCATACAGTTGGTTTAAAATTTGCATAACTCATTTTATATCTCTCCTTTACTTTTTTTATTTGCCCCATTTTTTCATTGAAGCCATAACATTTTTAAATATTGTAGGGTTGTCCAAATCTTTAGAAGTCAATTTGTCAACTTCTTCAGATGTATAATATTTTTTTACTTTTGATTCTCCTACTGTTGATTTAATACTACCTGTACTAGCAGGTTTTTCTACCTCTTTATGATTTAATTTTTCATACAAATCATAAATATCAGTAATAGAAGTATCTGAATTAAACTTCTTAGAAAACTCTTTAAATGCTTTATCTTCTAATATTTTTTCATCTACCCCTTTGTCTTTTAATTCTTTTAATTTCAATTCACTAGATAAATAATTACCTAATTGCATAAATTCCGCTTCTTCTCTTTTACTTATTTTATTGTTTTGTTTTAAAGAAGCTAGTTCATTGGCTCTACTTTGAATTTCATCAAATTCTGCAGAACTAATTAAATCTTGAGCATCTGATTCTCCTAATCTTTCTAAATCTCTATTATTAAATTTTGATTCATATTTAGGAATATCTACTCCTTGTTCTTTATAGAAACTATTGACTTTTTCAAGAATATCTTCATCATCACTAGCACCTAATCCAGCACGAATTGTACTTTCGAGTTGCTTATATCTTTCAATTTCTCTATCTTTTTCTGCTAATTGTCTTTTTGCTTTTCTTTCAACTCTTCCTACTCTCGATTTAACTGCATTATCAATATCTTCTTGTGTTAGTTGTCTTTCTTCTTGACCATCTTGTTCTTCTTGAGAAGATTCATTTTCAATTAACTCCTCATCAATATTTTCTACATCCATATTTTCATCATTTGGCATATGTAACCTCCCATTTTAAGTCTGTCGACTATTAATTCCTAAATGCTTTTTCCGTCTTCATCAGTTTTGGACAATAAAAAAAGAGCTTATTTGCTCTAATTAGCTTAGTTGTTTGATTGTTGATTATTAATCATATCCACTTCTTCAGGAGTTACTCCTGTTTGTTGTTTATTTTGATTTTCCTGTTGTATCATTACTTGTTCCATTGCTCCGTTTAATGCATTTCCTTGTTTTTCTATTTCTGTAATTATTTTGTTTTTCTCTTCTCTAGTCTTTAATATTTCTTTTAATTTTGATTTTGGCATTGTAGAATCCTCTGGTAATGCATTAACATATTCTTCAAATGTAATTTGACCAGCACTTAATAAATTTTCTAAACTCATTTCCATTGCATATTTATCATATGGAGATTTAGGTGTTATATCTATTTTTATATCTAATTCTAGTTTTGCTAAATCTTCATAGCTTAATTTGTATTGTGTATCATAAGTAGTGTCATTGGCATAATCTTTTTCTTGTTTTGTTAATTTTATTCCATCTGTGCTATATGCTTTTAACATTTCAAACCATATTCTTGCAATATCTTCTATAAATGTTTTATAAGCTTCTACTTGTGAATTTATTGGTTGCTGACTAGCTTGTTGCACTGCTAATATTGCTTTACCACTTGTTTGTGTAGGGTCTATGTTTCCAGTTACGTTATCTCCTGCACCAGCTAGATTTTGTGTATCATCTATTAGTTCTTTTTGCAAATTGTATGCATCTGTACTCATTTGAACTGGTTTTAAATAATTAACAACTTTATTTACATCATCAGCATTTAATTCATTAACTTCAATTGTTGTTCCTACACTGTTCAAAGCTTTAGTGTTCTTTATATACTTTGTATTTGCTACAAGCTTTGGAAAAGCTCCTAGCTTTACAGCTAATGCTCTTCTGGTTGCTGTTTTATTTATTTCAATTTGATTTGGAATTAAATATTCAACTTCCCCTTGTCCTCTGCTACTTCCTTTAACTCTTATCCAACTATAATGTGCAACAGGATATAATTTTATCTTTAAATCTGTATCATCCATTATATTTGCTAATCTAGTACATTTTTTAGCCCAAACTGTTCCATTGTGCTTATATAATTTTAATAGTACCAAACACATTGGACTTATTTCATCTGTTCTTCTATCTTTTCCTGCTTGTTCATGATACTCTTCATCACTAACTATTTTCTGTATTTCTTCTTCAGACATTTTATTTACTCTTGCTTCTTCTTTTACTTCATCAACTGTTCTTCTAAAAGAAATAATAATGTAAGGTTGAGATTGAATATTATCATCATTTTCATTTCCATAATATATATTAGTCTTATCTACTTGTTCTGGAACTATGTTTTCATTGTCTTCATAAAAATAAACAATACCTTCAGAATCAATACAAGCATCATCAACACAATTTCTTACAATTTTATCAACTTGGTTTTTCTCCCATGTTCTATTAGCAAATCTATTTAAACTATCACACAAATCTTGTAACTTTTTTCTTTGGTCTTCATTTTCATATGTATCCGAATTGAAATATATTTGATATGAATTAGTTTTTACTACTCCAACTTTATATTTAACAATAGATTGTATTATATTTAATGTAATAGGTTGTATTCCACCTAATTTTGCATTTTCCCATTGGTTTCCTAAATAAAACTTATAATTCTTATCGGATTTTTCATATAAATTTTGCCTATAATTATAGTCAACACCTTTTTGATATTCATTCCATACATCTGTCACAATATTTTTATTTTCCATCTATATATCCTCCTGGCTAGTTGAAGTTCCATCATAATTGTCTAAATTTTTTAATTCTTTACTTAGTTCTTCTATTGCTTTTTCTTGCTCTTTTTCTTCTTTTATTGTTTTAATAGGATGTTTTATTTTTTCCGTTGCTTTTGGCATTTCTGATGTTTTTCCAATATTGAAGCCAAAATAAAAGCCTACTGATAAGCATACTACTGGAAACACAACATATAAAAAATTAATCATTTTTCTTGCTCCTCTTTTTTGTTTTCTTTTTAATAATAACTTTATTTTCTTGTTCTCTTTGTTTTATTTTTTCTCTTAATACACTTTTTTTCATGCTTTACCTCCTAAAATACTTCTATTTCACTTCCATAGTCACTTTGAATGTTATCTTCATCTGTTCCAAACTCTTTGTCTATGAAAGCATTTATTTCCTCATTTTGTGATATTATTTTTTTCATTGTCTGTTGTGGTCTTATATAATAAGCTATAGCCAAAGCCATAACTAAATCATCATGATAACCATCTTCCGCTTCTGCTCTTCCATTTTTATTTACTATAAATGTAAGCATTTCTCTTAATGTATCTTTATCATTGATTTTTTCAATCTCATCCTTTACAATCTCTTGTAAATTAGCTAATATTAAAGGTCTTGTTATTGATGTTGTTCTAAATCCAAATGCTTTTTCGTGTTTAGTAATATATGTATCTTCTTTTTTTCTAACATACATATTAGGGTAATTTAACTCTATTAATTTTTGAATTGGATATGTACTAAAATTACACTCTGGGGCAAGCAATGCTTTGTTGTAAAATATACCTAAGCAGTATATTTGCTTTACATATTCTATTTCATCATATTGTTGCTTTAATACTGCGACTTGCTCTCCTGTAATATTGTTTATTACATGTGCTGTAAAATAGTCTGAGCCTTCTCCTGAGGTATCTCCTCCAATAACATAAGGAATATTATTTTCTGGGTACTTATATATTTTTATACTACCTTTTTCTTCTTTCCTAAATTTCCTTCCTCTTATTCTTAATCCATCATAATAACAAGAAAAAGAACCAATAATACAAGGTTCTTTAACTTCATTTATTCTATTAATAATATTTTTCTTATTAAAATAGCATTTACCTGTTGACAAAAATGCTTCTTCTGGACTTATTGGATATTCTTGTTTGAATTTGTCCACATCTCCACCACAGTTGTTTTTAATGCACCATCTTCTCCACTCTAACTGTTCTAAAGAAACATTATACATTTTTTGTAGTTCTATTTCTTCTTGTGTTAATTGGAATCCCGTATATTGCATTTTATATTCTTCTAATTCATTCCATCCAACAAATAATGGATAAAAATCATTTTCTCCTGCTACTGCTTTGTCCCATAATTCTTTAAAATAATCAAATCCATTTGCTGTACTTTCTATTATCACAATGCTCTCAGGTATATTAGGAACTGCTTGCAATAATCCTAATAATGTATCCTGCTTGTTTCCTTCCCAAAAGGCTAATTCTGATAAATGCAGTGCTGTAAATGTATCAGAACGTCCTATTCCTTTACCTCCTGCTGTCATACATTTTATCTTACTATCAAGTCCTGTCCCTTCTTCATTATTAAATACTAATTCTTTAGCATTTGACTTCTTTTGCTCAGGTTTTATAGACTCAGGTAAATACTCTAACATTCTTTTGCTCATATTAAATAAATTTGTTGTACTATCTTCTTTGTGTGCAACTATACCAGCATTATAATTGTGGTTCGTAACAACATTCTTAAATATAATTGATTCTGTTTCTGTACTAAATCCCATTTGTCTAGCTTTTAATATTATTATTCTTATCGGTTTTTTTTCTTCATGTAGTTTTTTAACAACATTATAATATTTTAGCTGTGGTTCATTTAGCTTTAACGGAATTACATTACCTTTTTTATCTCTTATTTTTATATAAGATTCTATATATTTTTTTGTATTAATACTCATTGCCTTCAACTCTTTTTATATATTCTTCATAAGAAGTATCTACATTTATATTTTCTTGTTTATCTTTCCACCCAAAATTATTTTTTAAATTAAATATAATTCCTGTTCCACCATCTGTTATTAAGTGTTTTTCTAAATAATTCTCTACTCTTAGCTTTGCTTTTTTTATTGTGTCGGAAAATTCTTCTTTTTTAGCATACTCACATAATGTGTCTCTACAAATATCAAGAGCTATGCATAATCCAGTTATAGTGTATGGTTCATTTTTTATATCACAATCTTTAAAGTATTTATCTATTTTTTCTTGTAATTCTTTATCTCTTGTTATTTTATTTGGCCTTCCTCTTGGCATTTGTTTTCACATCCTTTCTTGGTCGATATTTAAAACAATACTCATAATATCTGCATTGTTCACATCTTCTTTGCATACAATTCGCATAATTAATATCTTTCATACTCTATTCCTCTTCTGTGCATGTTAATTTTCCGTCTATTCTTCTTACTATTTTACATTCTATGTTCTTTGTGCATGTTCTACAGTTTTCTTTTTTGAATTGTTCTATTTCTTTATCCATGGTTCTTCCTCCATTTTATTTTATATTTCGACATATTTTGACATCTTTTTTATTCTGGATTTGTTATAATTTCTTTTGAGCCTGAACATTACTTTACTTTTATACAGAAAAGAGGTGTTGCTTTATGACATCAAAAGAAGATATTGCCTTACAACTAACAAAAACAATTATTGAAAATTCTACTTTAGCAAAAATGCCAGATCCTGCTCATATAATTTACAATATATACAATGAGATTTACAATAATATTGAAGTTCACCGTCAATAAATAATCTCAGCTATATCACACATAGCTTTAACATTACATACAATTTGTTCAGGCTCATTATTATAATCCATTCCTTGATTTATTTTCTTTTCTAAAATATCATTTTGTCTATTCAATCTTTTCATTTCATCTAATAAATAATCTTTTATTTCCATATCTTTTCCTCTTTTCTTTTATTTATAAAACACTATGCAATGATATATCGGTTTGTATAAGTAGCTATCTTACACTTTGGATTCTGGTCTATATCACAGCTCAACCTTTAGCTTACGAGCCGAATCTCTTGGAAGACTACACACTTTTTCTTCCCTGTGACGGAATTAGTGTTTCAACCTTATGCTCCCATTGATAAGTTTTATATATCACTGCATACTATTTTATAAATATTAATTAGAACTCGCTAGGAAAGTTCTGTAATAATAATTTTAAGGGGTTTATTATAAACAAAGTGCAAACAGCTAATCTATATTATCAGTTACCTAGCATACTGGTAATAACTAATTAATTACTTGTAAAAAGTTCTCCGCTTCTACTGTCATAATATTTAAAAAAATTTACACACCATGCGTTTACTATTCTTACTTCTTTATTCATGCAATGTATGCAATCTTCATCATATGCTTTTGTATAAAATGCTAGTTTATTATCTAAATTTTCATATCTATTTACTATTACTTCTGTTGTTTCTTGTCCTGGTATTGTTACTTCTACTGCTATATCATTCTTCATTAATTTTGCAGTATCAAATATACTTATTAAATTTTCTCTTTTCATTTTTATTCCTTCTTTCATAACATAATAAAAAGAATAGACATTTAAAACATCTACTCTTATACACACAAACTATTTGTAACTAATACTTTAGTAATCTTGGGCTTGTCCATTTCTGAACGATTACACTTTTCATTAATAATATTTTATCACTTTAAATCGTCACATTTGTCACATATATTATTTTTTTCTAAATATCTTTTTAATTTCATTTTTGCAACACTTTCTGAACTATAATTCATTAAAAACATTATCTGTAACCACGTTTTATTATCATTATATCTATATCTTATTATATCTCTAAGTTCTGCATTTTCTACATAATTTAATTCATATTCTAGCTGGATTCTCATTTTGTCTAGTCTATATGTTTTGTCTTTTATCATCTTTTTATATTTTCTTTTTAGTCCAGCATTTTTTGGTATTTCTACACCGTTCTATTACACAATTATGTTTTATGTATGGATAACTTGTACTGCTTCCTTGTACACTATCTTTTATTACTGTACATTCTTTATTTTCTATTTTTTTTAATCTTTGTTTTAGTCTTTCTAGTTCGTTATTGGTATTTTCTATTTTGTCTAAAAAGTCTTTATTCATTAGTGTACCTCCTTTTTATATTTTCTCTTATTAATTCATCTTTTAAGTCATCTAAAATCTTATATGCTTTATTTAATTGTGCTTGATTTTGTTTTCTTTTTGTTATGTCTAATAAATTTATATTCTCTAATTCTTTCATTGTGTCTATTACTATGTTGTATATATGATTTATTGTCATTTGTTCTTCCTTTCTTTCAAATATTTATATATTACTCTTTCTACATAAGCTAATGCTTCATAATTGCTTATGTATCTTCCATCGTGTCTGTGTCTTACACTTGATCTTATTATCTTTATTTCTTGATTATATTGTCTTTTATACATTGTTGCTAATTGATTCTTGCTTAGTCCTGCTTTCCACTTCTGAATTATTTCTTTATCTTGCATACTACACCTCTTTAGATTCTCTTTAGATGTAGTATGCACTTTTATTTATTTAATAATTCTTTTGCTTTATTTCCAAAATATTGCTTAATGCAATCATCATAAAGTTTTTTATTTTCTCCTGCATAATATTGGCATTTGGTTGTTATGTCTAAATATTCACACAAATTACTATCACTAGTTGCTATATGATTAGCCATTAAATCTATTATTTTGTCTTGTTCTTCTAGCATAGATAATACTATTTCTATTGCTATGCTATCTGTATCTAAATCTGCTGTTAATTGCATTGCAAATATGTCTCCATTTTTTCTTGCTTCTTTGATGACACCATTATTTATTTGTATCATCTTTTTTAGTCTTTCTATTGCTTGTTCTTTTGTCATATGTTAGTCCTCCTCTCCGAAAATTCTTCTGCCTTTAATTTTTCCTTACTAATTATCTTCATTTGTATTCCTACTAATGTTAAATCTTCATAATTTCCTTTATTATTAAAATAATGTTTTAATGCTGTCTTTTTACTTTTATATAATCTTGCAAATCTTAAATCTTTATGAAATTCACTTCTACCATAAGTAGCAAACAGTCCTTCTTTATTTTGTATTACATATACTGTTTTTTCTATTTCCATTCTAATTCCTCTACTTTCTTATTTTCTCCCTTCTAGTAGTTCTTGTAATTTCTCTAATTTTATATATTTTTGTGCATCAATACACGTTGCTTTGTCTGGAAATTCTGCATCTCCTTCAAATATTATTCTATATTCTCCATTGTTTAATATTTCTTCTATCTTGTCTTTTACTTTTTGAACTGAAATTGAATTTGAATATCTTTGTACTAATAATTCATTTATTTTCCTTTGTGTTGCTTCTTGATTTTTTAATTCTTCGTTTTCTTTTTGTAATCTTTCTACTAAATTTGATATTATTTCCACTGAACTTACGCACATATCATACTCTAAATAATCAAAATTAGTTTCTTTTAAAAAATCAATAGCATTCTTTTCTTCCTCGTTCATTTATTCCTCACTTTCCAGCAATTTTTGTAATCTCTTTTTTATATCTAAAGATTTTGTATTCATTGCTCTTAACCTTACTATTTGATAATCATTTTTTCGATAACTTGCACAAATATTTGTATTTTTTGATATTATTTTTTTTGTCTTCTTTATATCATAATCAATTCTGTCTATTATGGCTTTTATTCTTTGCTTTGTAATACAATCTTCGTTTGCTGTATAATATTGCTCAATAATTTCTCCCATACTAGCTTTTGTATACTCTTCTTTTCCTATTATTTCTAATTCTTTCTCCATAATTTTATTTTTTAATCCTTCATTCTCTTTTAATAAAACTTCGTTTATTTCCAATACTCTTTTATAATCTGATAAAATATGTTGCAATATTCTAGCAAGCCCTACAATTTCTTTATTGTAATATCCATGCCAGCCAATTTCTTCTTTATACTCTTTATCTGTTTTTATAGATTTTATAAAATGTTCTGCATTTTTTATATCCTCTTCTATAGAACTTCGTTCATTCTTAATACTATTTTCTTTCACTTAAAACACCTCTATTTCTTCTATTTTTTCTATACTTATAGTTTCACAAACTTTTAAATTAAAAAAAGTAAATTCTTCAGTTTTATAATCAATCTTCAAATCTATTTCACACATCGTTTGTTTTAAACAATCAAATAGCCATAATGGCAGTTTGATGTATTTAGGGTAATTGTGATGCTTTAACACATAATCGTGTATTCTGTTATTAACAATGCATTGCAATTCTAAATATTCAATGCTATCTTTAGTGGTTCTTTTATTTATTTTTTCTTTCACTATGTATCACTCCTCCCATCTAATTTACTTTTAAAATAAGGTCGGTTTTCTGTGTTATAACACAAACTAGAATTAGGACATTCCATAGTTTTCTTTTTCACACACATTTCGCAACTCTTAATTTTTTCGAGTTTTATTATATCTACTAAATAACTTCCTATTGATTTTCCAAAACTCATATCTTATTTACTCCTTTATCACTAAATTTGCTTTGATTAAATCGTATAATTTTCCCATTGCAATTCCACAATCACTATTTACTACAAGTTCTCTTCTATCAAATGTTCTTATATATATTTGTTCGTTGCTACCTTTTATTTCAATCATTTTGTCGTTCCATTCATAAAGTGAATTTGAAGGATTTCTTTTATTCTCATGATATTCAAATCCAAACTTTTCAAGTTCTTTTAAATCTACATCATCTCTTATTTTTAACATATCTATTCTCCTCCTAATAATTCTGGATTATCGTATATATTTCCAATTACTTCTGATATTCTTGTATTAATTAGTTTTGGTGCTACTCTTGTTGAACTTCCCCAGTGCATTCCAGCATAAAAACAACCCTTATCAAATATTACCTTTTCAATATGTTGTCCTCTGCTATCTCTGTATTTAACAATATCTCCCTCATATATTTCTTTTCCGTTTTTATCGTGTAGTCCTGTGAATTGTCCTACTGTATCAACTTTTACTTTAAAATTATAATAATCACTTTCTCGTATCCAAGTACTTTGGTCACTTTTTATTAAGTTTCCATATATCCACCCTTTGTCAAAGCTTAATCCTCTAAACTTTATTTCTCTATTCATCTTCTCCTCCTACTCCTCAATATCACTTATTCCTAAATAATCTAGCATATCTGTATAACATTCTTTGCACATATTACATAATTTTCGTGGAGAGTTTCCATTTTTTGCGACTGAAACAGTTATTCTGTCTAATGTAAAATTTCCACATCTTACACAAAATTTTTTATTGTTGCTTTGTATATTAAACATAAATTGCTCAAATTCTTTTTTGTTCATGTTCTTTACATCTTCAAAATTCATCTTCTCCTCCTACTTTATAGCAATTAGTCAAGTATTGCTCTTTTGTTAGTATTGTTTGTATATTTTCTTCTCTAATGCTTCTATTTAAAAGCGAATCATCTTCTATAATTAAGCACCAAAAATCATTGCCATATTCGTCGACATCTTCATATTTATCAATAATCAAATGTCTGTTTACTATATCTCCACATCCTATTAAGTCTATTAGTTGTTTGCTGTGTTTTACTATTTTATCTATTTGAAATGATACTGGAAGATTATATTTATTATTCATATTTACATATATTGTTTCATTTACTATTCTTGATACTCTTCCTATTCCAATACAATTTCTGTTATCCATATTAATTCTCACATATTCGTTTACTTCTATCATCTCTTACCTCCTTACATAAATGCTTCAAATGTAACTTGTCCATCTTCCATTATTCCATTTAAAATATCTTCACTTATCATTTTTTCTTTTGCTTGATTATAAAAATCTTTTTTTATTTCAAAGCCATAAGCGTTTCTTTTCAATTCTGCACAAGCTCTTAAAGTCGAAGCGCTTCCGTGCTACTGGGTCTATTACAACATCCCCTTCATCTGTAAATATTTCTATTAATCTCTTTAATAAACTTATTGGTTTTTGTGTAGGATGTATTTTAGGGTATAGTTTAGAACTGTCTCTTTTCCACTCAAACCAGTTGAATATCATTTTTCCTTTTTGTTCTTCTGTTCTACCATTATTAAATTTTGGTAGTTTATCTCTATAAAGTACCACTGCGTATTCTGTTGCTCCTACTATTTTCATATTAGCTTTTAATACTGATGCAGAATAATTTTTTACAAATACTAGTGGATAACTTTTCATTAATCCATGTTTTTTTGCTTCATCTATTACCATTTGCATTTGTTCAAAAGCACAGAATACTATCATTGCTGGTGCTTGTCCTTTTTCTTTTGGTTCTTTCTTTAAATATCTAGTACAGAAATCAAAGAAATTATTTATTTTAAAGTCATTATCTGTATCAAAAAAACTTTTTCCAGCTAGTTTGCTTTCTCCGTTTTTGTTATCTCCATCTTTATACCACATAGGGTTGCTTGCATAAGCATTGTTTCCAAGGTTATATGGTATATCTGCAATAATTAATTGTGCATGAGGTATTCCATATCTTTTAGCATTTTCAAAATGATCATTATATAATTCTATCTTACATTTTTTATTCATCTCTTATGTTCCTTTCATTTAATTTCTTCTATTTCTAAAATAACTTTACTTGATTTTCCATATTCAAAATCATCTCTAAAACCTTTTACAAAGTTTCTATTATCATCTTTTAACTTTCCTGCTTTTACCATACTGTCTAATATGAACTTTTTGGCAAAGCATACATTGTCTAAATCACGTCTTTTGTTTTCTTCAACCCATATAAAATGGATTTTTATTGGATTTTCATATGTAGGCAATAAGTTTATATACCAGCCTATGTCTTTTTCAACATTCTTCTTCATATTGGCTCCTGCATATCTATTTTTTCTGCATTCGTTTATGTATTGATTCAAGCTTGGAAGTCTAAATGGTATTTCTATTTTGTTCACTTTTCTTTAGCTCCTTTCTTAACTTTTCTTGCCAATTTTCTATTCCTTGTATAAAATTTTTGCATCTTATTACTGGCTTATATTCTTCACTTTCTTGTTTGTTACAACCTAAGCAGTAATAACATAGCGTATTCTTTTTTATTTGTTTCATAGGCTAGTCCAATCTTGGAACATGGCTCATATTTTGTTTAACCATTTTCTCAATTTCTGTTGTTAGTCTATATACTGCTACCTCTTTATTTGTAACGTTACACTTCTTTGTTTTATCAGCTGTTACAAAGCCTAAATTTTCTAATTCTGTAATTCGTGGTCTTGCATTATTTACATCTGCTGTATTAGTGTAATGCTTATTATATAATTCTTGTGCTATCTCTCTTGTTGTCATTTCTTTATCTTGCAATATTTCTAATATTTGTTTATGCCTTGAACTTAAATGTTCTTGCATATCTTCATAACTTTTATGTCTTGTCATAAATGTTATTGTATTCATTTATTTATCACTTCCTTTAATCTACAAATTCTCCCCATTCTAAATTATTATATAAATGCCTGTATGGGTCATTCACATAATAATCTATTGGATTTACTGCTATTCTTGCTCTTATATCAGCTATCTTTGGTATAAACTTAACTTCTTGTATTGTTCTTTCAATAGCTTTTTCAAATTCGGTTTTATCTGTATTCTTAAATTCTTCATACCAAACTGTCATTTCTTCTTTTGTAAATATCTTGTTATATGCTGTTTGAATTTTTGATATTTGTCTTTTAAATTCATCTTTATTCATCTAAAAATCCACCACCTTGCTTGTATCTTTTTCTTTTTTAGGATTTTTTAAGCTCTCTTTTTTTACTGCATCTACAACCCATTTTTTTATACATAAATAATGTGATTTTGCTTTATATCCTTTCATTTCAATGTACTCATCAAGATATTTTATAAGTGCTTCCCAATTTTGATATTCTTTCTGTAGTTTCTGTAATTCTTCATCTTTCAACAACACATTTTTATATTCTCCATATTTGTGCTTGTTGGCTTTTACAGAAGCTGTAGAAGATTTTTCTTCGGAAGCTGGTATATTATTATCTAACTCTATACTATCCTTACCTAACTCTAACCTATCTCTAACCTGGGTATCCATTTTGGATACATCTTGTATACATTTTGTATCCATTAATGTATAAGCTTTATTTTCATCAAGTTTTAGCATTGATTTTTCTTCTTTGTATTTTGTTTCATGATATCTATCTTTTTGTATGTAATTATGTATTTGCCAATGCTTTATTACTACTACACCACTTTCAAATGGTAATAAAAACTTTTTAGTTAGTAATATTTTTAAATCATCATCTTTGCAACCTATCATTCTCATTATGTTTTTTGGATTATTTATAAATCCATCATCATCTGCTCTCATACTTAAATGAAAATATAATAATTGAGTTGTATGTGGCATATCAAGAAAGGCATCACTATCTATTATTGTTTTTGCAAACATTCTTCTTTCTGCCATTGTTTTTCTCCTTTCGTACAATATAAGGGATAAAACCTTTGTAGCCTTATCCCTGTTGTCTAATCTAAATAACTTTTTCCTATTAATCTTATAAATTCTTCTCTTGTATGATTTTTTTCATATTCTTTTTGACATTCTTGTTTTAATCTCAAATCTAACTCATGTCCATATTTACCATGTACTCCGTATGTTCCTCTATGCTCTAAATATGTTAGCCATACTTTGAATCCGTTTTGCTCTGATATTTTTCTTTTTCCTGTACCAAAATATATATGATGCTCTTCTAGTCCATAAGTTTGTTCACTGATATAGCTTTCTTTTTTGCTTTGTAAAATTGATTTCATTTCTTGTCCCACTCTTTCAATAAACTTTCTATTTCTGCATCTGATTTTGTTTCTATATCTAACTGTTTACATTCTTGTACTATTAATTCAATTAATTTTGACATTTCAGCCGTATTATAAACACTAGACCCATAATATGTAATTACATTTGTAAAACCGCTCTAATTTGCTTTTCATTGTTTCTGTAATCCAACCTAGACCGTGATTACTCCAAGCTTGTCTAAATCTTTCTACTGCCTCATTCTTAACTGGTATAATTTCATAACTACCAATATTTTTAATTAAATCTCGATATATGTCTTCTTTTGGTATATGTAATTTATCTTGTAATTTTCCTAATAGTACCCAGCAATAAGCATTGCTATCTAAACTCCTTTTTTGCTTATATTCTTTTATTTCAAATTGTTTATCTTTTGCTTGTTCTAGTAAATAAGTTATTATTTTATTACTTGTTCCTATCATCTAATCACTTACCTTTGTTTTAAAATCATTTACAATATTCATATAATCTTTGATTTTAATTTCTTTTGTACTTTTATATCCATACTGACTTAGTATTAATTCAACTACATTGCTATCAATTTTGTTATTTTGTATTGCTAAATTTAAACTTTCTATCATTTTTTTATCTATTATTTTTTCACTGTCTTGTTGTGTTATTTCATTTGCTACCTCTTCTGCACTTGCTATTGATGTATCTATTCCAAATCCTGCCATTCCTAATGCTCTTCCAACCGCTGATGTTTCACAATTTTCTATATAACTTGTTTTATTTATAAAAGAACTATTTTCTTTTTCATATGCTGTTCCTGTTCCTAAAACTTTTCCCTCTTCATCTTTTATTGTTGATTTGAATATGCAAATTCCATCTTCGTTATTTATTAATTCTGTTTCTATACTTCCTTGTGGATATAACATTCTAAAGGCTTTTATTCTTTGATTTACTTCTGCATACTCTTTTCCTTTTATATTTGTTGTATTAATTGTTTCATTTGCTTTTTGTATATCTTCAAATTTAATTTTATTTTCCATTTTTGTGACCTCCTCTTTTCTAATCTATATTGTTTTTTTCTACCCAGTTCCCACTAAAAAACCAACTTACAGTTTCTTGTATATTTTCTATTTGTTCTTGTGTCATTTCTCCGTTTTTGCCTTTTGGTGTTACTGTTATTCCTAATCTATTAAGTACATATTCTTCTGCATCTGCTTCTTCCACTATTTCATTAGTAGTCATATTTCTATAATATTTCATTTTTCCTCTCCTTTGACATATCTACTTTTTCGTGCTATACTAAAAATAGATATGAATTTATATAAGTTTATGTTTAGAACTAATTTTGGTTTTCGGCATCTGAAATTAGTTCTTTTATTTTGCGTAAAATAGCTTTTTCATTGTTATATGCATTTGAAGTTGCTATTCTTTTTATTCTGTCTATTAATTCTTCTTGTTCATCATTTTCAAATCTTAAATCTTTATTTTCTTCGTGTACTGCTAAATTTTCGTTTGTTAATTCTTCGTTTTTGCTTTGCAAGTCTGCTATTAATATGTTTCTGTCTTCTATTTTTCTTTCTGCATTTTTTAAATTCTTTCTACTTGCATTTACTAAGCTTTGTAATTCTTTTGTTTTTCTAAACATCTCTTTCAACTCCTTTCTTGTATAATTTTGTAAATTATTGTATAATCTCTCCAATGGAGGTGATTATTATGAGTACTACGGACTTTATTGCTTTACTAGCCTTTTTTATATCTTTGTATGGCGCCATACTATCAACATATACAGCCATAAATGAATTTTTCAGACTAGAACTATCTATTATAAACCAAGATAAAAGTTTTATTACTTTTACAAAAAGTGATAAATATCTTGATGAATGCGGAGAATATTTAGGTATTTATAAGAAAAATTTTTATACTATTGGTATTCTTGTCAGAATAGTTAATAAATCTAAAAATCCAACTACTATTAATGAAATTGTTCTAAATGATAAGTATAAGTTGAATAGTTCTTCTAGTATTGATGACATTATTCCTACTCAATTTGAAGCCATTGATAATAGTTTTATTGAACATGCATCTAAAAACTTTGATTACCCTATAATTAAACCTTTGTATGAGGTAAAACCATTAGATACAATTGAAGGCTATCTGATTTTCAATGATATTGAAGAAATCCCATCTCAATTTAATGTTAAAATTAATACTGTTCAAAAATCTAAAACATTTCATTTAAATTTAGTTATTCCTAACGATTACAGAAACGAACAAATATAAAAATCAACATTAATATTACATTTATCCAATTAAGTATTGCTATTCTTAGTAGTACTTTTTCTTTTTTATCTTGTTCTTTTGCTTCTTTAATTTCATAATCACTTATCCCATATTTTCTTAATTCTTCTTCACGTTTTTTTGTCATCTTTCCCTCCTAATATGTCGTTCCCTGTAAGAACATCCAGTAGCCAAACACTAATGTTGCTATATATAAACTGCTATATACTACCGCTTGTCCTATTCTCATATATACTTTATTTTTATCTAATTTAAAGTTTTTCCATGTTCTTTTCATTTGTTTTCCTCCTTAAATTGTTTTTAACCATTTTTCAAATTTACTTTTTATTATCAAATAATTCCATTGTCCTGTTTTTCCTTGAAAGGCTATTCCAAACGGAAATTTATCTTGTCTTAATGCTGCCCTAACTCCCTCAACACTCATTTTTAACTTTGGTGCGATATCTGCAGGAGTTAATCTTTCTATTTCCTCATCTTCTTCCATATTCTCACCTTCTTTCTTTTTTAGTATCGGTTCGTGGTTATTTTTGATTTCTTTTGAAATCATTTTTGATATAAAAAATATCGTCAAACTGTTTATTAAGTATCCTACAAATATTTACAGCTAATTCTGGACTAGGATTTCTTTCCCCATTAGCAATTAAACTGATTTGTGTCTGTGAACAATCCGCTTCTTTTGCCAGTTGTCTGTAAGAAAAACCTTCTTTTGTTATAATATCTTTAAATATTTCTGCATCTCTCAATATTATAGTTCTATTTGCCATTTTTTATCTCCTTTCCGTTTTCTTTTGTAAGCATTATATCATGTAGATTTCATTTGTCAACACTTTTTTGAAAATTTTTATAAAAATCTTTACAAAAGTAATCATAAATGTTATAATATCATTGATTGGAGGAATCACTATGGAAATGTCTCTTAAAGAAATGGGGATATATTTAAAAAAATTACGAGAAAATAAAGGTCTATCGACTAGAGAAGTATATGAATTAGCTAAAGTTTCAAATAGCTATCTATCTCTTGTAGAAAATGGGCATCGTAGAGCCAGCGCAGTAGTTTTAAAAAAATTAGCTCCAGTATATGGTGTTAATTATTTAGATTTATATGTCAAAGCTGGTTATGCAGATTTAGCAGAATATGAAAAAAATAAAAATTCTAATTTTGTTTCAAAAAACAACATTGACACAGAAGGACTTGATGATAATGACATTGATGAATTAAGAAGATTTGCTGAATTTTTAAAGAATAAGAAAAAAACAAAATAAGAATAAATAAAAAGGAATAGATGTAATCAATTTTACCACGAACCGATACATTTATTCCCTGCAAACACTATTAAAAGTGAATGTATTAATATTATACAAAAAATACCTTCACTTTTCAATAGTTTATTTAAAAATAAATTAAAGAAATTTGGAGGTATTTTATTATGAAAATTTTAAAGAAAAGAGCAAATGGAAAAGGCACCGTTGCATTTTTAGGAAAAGGAAGGAATAAACCTTATGCTGCTAGAATAACAATTGGAAAAGATATTAAAGGGAGAAGTATATATTATGATATCAATACTTTTGAAACAGAATTAGAAGCATTGGTATGCTTAGAAAATTATCATGCCCAACCTTATTCTTTATATATAAAAGAAAACAAATACAATAAAATTTATACTTTTCCTAAGGTTCCTTACCCTATTGTCCCTGTTCAAAATCCACATAAAAATATTATAGAAAAAGTAAAAAAAGATAATTATACATTTAAACAATTATTTGAAAATTTTAAGAATGCAAAACTCCCTACATCTGAAGAAATAAAATTAGAAAAAGAAACTCATATAAAACCAATAGGAAAATATGCTTATAATTATTCTAGAGGCATGATCACTGCTTATAATAATTCCAAAGAACTTTATGATATAGCATATAAAGAATTAAGAACATCTGATTTTCAACAATTTTTAGACAATTGTGGAAAAAAATTTGAAACATTAAGAATAATGAAAAATTTGTACATAAAACTTGATGAATATGCTTTTCAAGAAGATTTAATAAATAAATGCTATGCTCAATATATAACAATTAGTAAATCAAGTAGTTTACCTTCTGATAAAAAGGAAAGAACTCCTTACACATATAAACAAATACAATATTTATGGAGTATTAAACCTGAAAATTATAAAGAAGAATTTGTAAAAGATATTTTACTTCTTACTATTTATACTGGTTGTAGAGCCAATGAACTGTTATTTGTTTATACTAAAAATATACATTTAAATGACAATTATTTTGTTGGCGGAATAAAAACTGCAGCTGGAATAAATAGAGAAATACCTATTCATAGTGATATTAAAAATATCTTTTTAAAATATTACAACCCTAAAAGTGAATTTTTATTTATGATGCCAAATGGCAATAGAGCCAATTATGGTTATTATTTATATCATTATAAAGAAAATTTTATTAATAAACATAAGTTTCTAGAACATCACACAGCACATGATGGTAGGCACACATTAAGAACTGAATTAGAAAAGTTAAATATAAAACAAGTAATTATAAATTCTATAATTGGACATAGTAATGATAATGTAGGTCTAGATATATATACTCATATTTCAATTAAAGAAAAACTTGAAGCTATAAATTTAGTTACTTACAATGAACCAAAAAAATTATATATCTTAGCCTCAAACCACTAGAAACTCATTTATTAATAACAAGTTAATAACAATAAAAATACCAATGTGTCAAAAACATTGGTATTTCAGCATTTTTTTATACTTCCATTATAATTGGTATAATCATCGGATTTCTTTTTGTTTTTACAAATATATAGTCTCTTAAGTTTTCTCTAACTGTAGATTTTATTGTAGACCAATCTCTAATTTCTTTTTCTTCACATTTTTTAATTTCATGTCTTACTACACTTTTTACTTCATCCATTAAGTTTTCTGATTCTCTAACATATACAAATCCTCTTGAAATTACATCTGGTCCTGCTACTACTTCTCCTGTTGAAGAGTCCATTGTTAATACTATTACTATTAACCCATCTTGTGATAAGTGTTGTCTGTCTCTTAATACGATATTCCCAACATCTCCTACTCCTAGTCCATCTACTAATACTCTTCCATTTGGAACCATTCCAGCTAGTTTTATTTCATCTTCACTTAGTTCTACAACTCTTCCGTTTTCCATTAATACTATATTTTTAGCTGGTATTCCCATACTTTGAGCTGTTTCAGCATGTGCAATTAATTGTCTATATTCACCATGTACTGGTATAAAGAATTTTGGTTTTGCTAATGCAAATATTAATTTTTGTTCTTCTTGGCAAGCATGTCCAGATACGTGAACATCTGCTAATGCACTATATACAACTTCTGCTCCAATTTGCATTAAGTCATCTATTACTTTTGATACTAATTTTTCATTTCCTGGTATTGGATTTGCAGAAATAATTACTAAGTCATTTGGAGTTATTTTTACTTTTCTATGGTCTCCTGCAGCCATTCTTGTTAATGCTGACATTGTCTCTCCTTGACTTCCTGTTGTAATTATTACTAATTGTTCATCATTGTATGTTGACATCATATCTATGTCTATAAATAAATCTTCTGGACAATCTATATATCCTAATTCTCTTGCTGTATTTATCATATTTATCATACTTCTACCACATACAGCAATTTTTCTTTTATATTTTACTGCTGAGTTTACTATTTGTTGAACTCTATGAACATTTGATGCAAATGTTGCTACTACTATTCTTTTTGTACATCCATCAAATAAGTTATCAAATACTGGCCCTATTGAACTTTCTGACATTGTAAATCCTTTTCTTTCAGCATTTGTACTATCTGACATTAAGGCTAGTATTCCTTCATTTCCTAATTCTGCTATTCTTCCTAAGTCCATTATTTTTCCATCTATCGGTGTGTAATCAACTTTGAAGTCTCCTGTGTGTAATATTGTTCCTACTGGTGTTTTTATTGCTAACATTACAGAATCTGGTATACTATGTGTACTTCTTATAAATTCTACTTTAAAGTGTTTTCCTAATGTAATTGTTTCTCCTTGCATTACTTCTATTAATTTAGAACTTCTTAATATTTTGTGTTCTTCTAGTTTATTTCTTATTAATCCCATTGCAAGTCTTGGTGCATAAACTGGGATATTTATTTGTTTTAATACATATGGTACACTTCCTATGTGATCTTCGTGTCCGTGTGTTATTATTAATCCTTTTATTTTATCTACATTTTTTTGTAAATATGTTATATCTGGTATAACTAAATCTATTCCCAACATATCATCTTCTGGGAATGATAATCCGCAGTCTACTACTATTATTTCATCTTCATATTCAAATACTGTTATATTTTTTCCTACTTCGTGTAGTCCTCCTAATGGAATGATTTTTAGTTTTCCTTTTTTGAATATGTTATTGTTATTTGTTTTTGATTTTCTTGGTTCTCTTTTTTCTATTCTTTTTCCTATTTTATTTTCAATTTTTCTTTCTCTCTTTGCTGTTGTTTCCTCTTTTTTTTCTCCTTTTTCTGTTTTTTCTTCTTTTGCATTTTTTGTAGTTCTAGTACTTCTTGTTGTTCTTGCATTTCTTGTTACACCTGTATTTTTTCTTGGTGCTCTTGTTCTTCTCTCTGTTTTTCTCTCTACTTTTTCTGTCTTTTCATCTATCTTTTTGTCTAAATTCTCTTGTGCCATTTCTTCTCCTCTCTTTCTTTTTATTAATTTATTTTATGATACCATAAACATCAGATAAAGTCAAACTGATAATTTATAATACAAAAAACCGGATGTTACAGTATCTTA
>ERZ773210.687-NODE-687-length-38412-cov-3.942853_pt1 | contig 38412 bp, 30 predicted proteins | sample MGYA00580528_ERZ773210 | MGnify/ENA primary metagenome ERZ773210 (study PRJEB29015, sample SAMEA2737769) | human gut metagenome | biome: human gut; feature: human-associated habitat; material: faeces | place: China | collected 2012 ...
AAATACCGACCTCCAATCGTTAGATTTTTAGGTCTAACTTTTGGGGGTCGGTACAACATCGGTTGCTTTTTTTGTTGCCTATTTTTAGAAAGTCATCAATTGCCACAATAGAGTGATTTCTAAAAAACATAGTAAAAAAAGTGGAGGAAATGCAAAGTGAAAGAGTATTCAAAAGTTATTTATATGAAATTTAAACCGGAGGAGGTGGAAATACTGCATGATCGGATGAAGGAAGCCGGAGTTCAAAATATGAGTGCGTATATCAGGAAGATTCAAAAAAGAGAAAGTGAATTGATAAAAAGCGTTAGCGTGGCTCTGCGGTTTATCCGCAGTTCGAGGGGATTGGGGCATTTTCCCCAACAAGCAAAAATGCGCCGGGTATATACCGGGGCACTGCTTGCCAAGTAGCGAAATTAGGAATGACAGAGAGGATAAGACAATGGAAAATGTAACTTTTGATTATAAGTTTTACAGGATACCTAAGAGATTTTTTAAGGAAGACATGTTCAGAGATATGACAAATGCAGCAAAAGTATTATATGGAATACTGCTGGATCGCAAGTGCTTGTCAGACTCCAATGGAGACGCATGGCGTGATGAATATGGAATTACCTATATCATTTTCACAATCGAAGAAATTATGAATCTGATGAACCTGGGGAATAAGAAGGTTAACAAAATGGTGAAGGAGCTGGAGGAGCATGGCTTGATTTACCGAAGACATCAGGGCTTGGGAAGACCGAATAAGATTTATGTTTATGATTTGCTCAAAGCAGATAATTCAAATTGGCTGCCAAAACAAATTATATTCGGAAAAGGGAGCAGCAATGAGAAAGAAGTATTATGAAGATGCAAAAGAGAATGCAGCTTTTGAGAGATGTGCAGATGTAATAACATCCCTGATTCTAAAATATGGACCGGCTTTAAAACGAAAATGGAATCTAGACGAGTGGATTAGGAATATTCAGGCAGAGAGTCTATGGAAAGACATAGCTTGCAAAAGATATCAGCGGTATTTTATTTGCATGATGAATATGAAAAGTCTTCCTGTATGACAAAATCAAATTGACTAATACTAATTAGCAATATATAATATAGACAAAACGAAAATGACATGAACGGAGGAACAATGAAGTGGAGAAGGTTATAACACTTGAGGAAGCATTAAAAAGAATTGAAGAATTAGAAAATGAAAACGCCGAGTTACGCGAAGAATTGGAATATTATAAAAATCGTAAATTAAGTGGAAGGCAGAAGCACAATGCAAAATGGATGGCAATCTACAATGATTTTGTTGATTGCTATGAGAACGGCATGGCTATGATAGAGATTGCAAAACGAAATAATGTCAGCGAGAGGACGATATACAGGTATAAGGCGTATTATGACAAGATGAGGAACACAAAGGAGAATGTGATAGAGTAATTGAAGAAATTAATAGTAAAAAACATATTGCTGGCGTCAGCAATATGTTCATAAGAGGAGGAAATTTGAATGGAAAAGAGAATAATTGAATTGTACAGAAGAAAATTTGATGATATCCGACATGAAGAGGATGGCATTGAGTATTGGTATGCACGAGAATTAATGACATTATTGGACTATGTTCAATGGAGAAATTTCGAAAATGTTGTAAAAAAGGGAATGCTTTCTTGTAAAAGTAACGGAATTAGAGTGGAAGACCATTTTGCTGGCGTCAGCAAAATGGTCACATTGGGAAGTGGGGCAAATAGAGAAGTTGAGGATTATATGCTTACTCGTTATGCATGCTATCTTATTGCTGAAAATGGAGATCCACGAAAGGAGCAGATTGCTTTTGCACAAAGCTATTTTGCAGTTCAGACTAGAAAACAGGAATTAATTGAAGAAAGGATTTCTTATATCGAAAGAACAGAGGCAAGAGGAAAATTAAGGGAATCGGAAAAAAGATTGTCGCAAAATATTTATGAACGTGGAGTAGATGATGAGGGATTTGGCCGTATCCGGTCTAAAGGAGATCAGGCTTTATTTGGTGGATTTACCACGAAACAGATGAAAGAACGTTTGGGAGTGCAGGATAAAAGGCCACTTGCGGATTTCCTACCAACACTTACCATTGCCGCAAAAAATCTTGCAACTGAAATGACAAATTATAATGTTGAAGAAAAGGACTTGCAAGGAGAATCTGCAATTACGGTTGAACATGTGGAAAATAATATTTCTGTTAGAGACATGCTTGGACAAAGAGGAATTAAACCAGAAAATTTACCAGCATCGGAAGACATTAAGAAATTGGAACGCAGAGTGAAAAGAGAAGAGAAAAAGCTTGCTGAGCAGTCTGGAAAATTGACAAATGAATAATATAGGAGATTAGAATTATTGAAGAAGAAAAGTTACTGTATATGACAGTTATTGTGCAATGTGCCGACAACATGCATAAAAACAATGGAACGATAGAAAACATCTATCGTTCCATGCATTTTGCCCAACTATTTCAAGCCACCACCGTTTAAGACGAACTGGCGGAAGCTTCGTACCGCAGGTGACCGATACACCTGAGCATCATTGACCATGTAGAAATTGCGCTCCCATACCGGCGAGCTGATCTGTATGATCTTGATGTCCAGTTTCATTAACATATCCATATACGGAACGACCGCAATCCCGAATCCTTGAGCCACAAGTCCGGCAATCACCTCATCTTCTTCTGTCTCATATGCAATCTGTGGCTTATCTCCAATCTTGGCAAACAACTTGTCCACAACATTGCGCATGCCGGAGCCTTCCGAGAAATAGACATGCGGATATGGCAGCGTCTCCGATAATTCAATGGAATGCTTGTTTGCAAGCGGGTGATAACGTAACGCTCCTTGAAAAAGGTGCAGAACTGGCGGAAGCTTCTGAATTGCTTCCTTCCCAACCGGAAAAGACCAGCTGTCTTCTGCAATCCGTGCGATGATCGTGCGCTGCGAGAAGGCGGGTGTGGATATCCGGTTAAATACGGAAGCGGATGCCGATACTCTTAAGGAACTGCATGCCGATGCCATCATCCTTGCAACCGGTTCGACTCCTCTGATCCTCCCGATTCCGGGACTGAATGAGAGCGGATACGTGACAGCACAGGATATGCTTCTCGGCAAGGCAGAGGTCGGTAAGAAAGCGCTTGTTGTCGGTGGCGGAATGGTTGGATGCGAGGCTGCCAAGGCAATCTAGAATTTGCACTATTTTAAGAATTTATAATATTTTGTTTTCTTTGTCTTCTTTGCTTTTGCATCAAAGCCAGGGATGATATACTATTATCCAAGAGGGTATGTAAAGAGGAGAAGATAAATGATTCGTGTTTTGATCGTTGATGATGAATATATTATGCGGCAGGGACTCAAGTACATGATTCATTGGGAGCAGGAGGGCTACGAGATCGTAGGAGAAGCGACCAATGGAAATGAGGCACTGCGCCTGGTGGAGGAACTGAAGCCGCATATCATCATCAGCGATATTGTCATGTCTGTGATGGACGGCGTCACCTTTACGGAGATGGTCCATAGAATTTATCCCGATATTTCCATTATTATCCTAAGTGGTTACGACAATTTTGAATATGTAAAAAAGACGTTGACGAACGGTGCTTTGGACTATATCTTAAAGCCGACTTTAAACGAGGAAGAACTTCTTAAGGTGCTGGATAAGGCGGCGCAGAGAATTCCCGGATATAAGCGGAGGGAACAAAGCGAGGGAATCAACGCCTCGGCGGAGATGGAGCGGTATCTGCTCGGTCTGTCCAAAGAATTGGACGAATCGGCTTTTCATGAAACTTTTCCGTATGCGCATTTTCGCATCTTTGGTATGCGGATCAGGAATGAGAATGAGATCCAGCCGAATGTCTCGGAGCTTTTGTATCAGAAGATCAAAAAAGATGTCGCGGATTTTGCGGATGCAAACGGGATGGCCATGATTCTGCAGGAGGAGCTGGTTGTCGCCCTGATGTGCTGCAAACCGTCGAACGATGAGAAAACGGTCGCATTCTTAAAGAATATGGCGGAGGAGTTAAGCGTGCTCTGTGAGTATATTCTGGGTGTGTGCAGCAGGCCTTTTGACGGAATGAAAGCGATCCGGCAGTTCTATCAGCAGGACATCATCAATTATGCAGACAAGATCTTTTATTATCAGGATCGGAAATTCATCCTTGCGGAGGATGAGGAGGCACAGGAGAACAAACCGGGCGAGAAGTTCGATTTCTTCAAGTACAATAAGTTTTTGTCCATGAAAGAATATAAGGATGCGCTGCAGCTGCTGAAAGAATATGATGTGCGCGCTTTGGAGGGAAAGCAGGATATCGCGGGGCTCAAGAACCAGATGAAAAATATGCTGTATTATTTCCTGGATAATCTCGCGCTTGCGGAGGAGCAGAAGGACAATCTGCGGTACGAGTATTTCCGCAGGATTTCCCAGGCGCGCTACGAGAAGGAATACCGGGATGTGATGCGGCAGATTTTTGAGGATGTGATGATGAAAGCGGACATCCCGCAGAAGACGGTCGATGACCGGATCCCGAAGATGTTAGCCTTCATTGAAGATAATTACGCACAGGATTTGCGGCTGGAAGATATGGCGGAGGAATTTAACTTTAATTACCATTATCTGTCCGCATATTTTCATCAGCATATGAAGGAAGGCTTCAGTGATTACCTGAATGAGATCCGTACGGCGAAAGCCTGCGAATTACTGGAGAATACGACGTTATCGATCGCAGAGATCAGCGAGAAGGTTGGTTATTCCGAGCACAGTTATTTCTGCAGAGTTTTCAAAAAGATAACCGGACAGACCCCGTCTGTCTATCGAAGGAAGAAATATGAATAAGTTAAAAAACCACCTGAACAGCTTCTCCGGCAAGATCACGCTGGTCGTTATGCTTGGAATCAGCCTGATCGCGGTAACCGTCAGTTTTGTCGTGCTTTACATGTCGCGGCACGTATTCAGCCAGAACTATGGAGACTCGCAGGAGAAGGTGTTTGAACAGATTGAAAAGGAAATCAATGATTTTCATGATCACCTTGAGAATGTATTTGATGCGATTGATTCCAGCTGGGCGTTCCGCCTTTATTTCAAGGAGAATTCAAAACTCGACAATACGCAGACGTTCCAGAATGTGTATCAGATGGAGCGTGACCTGGAGAAGAGTAAATCTGCGGATATGGAGAGACTGAACATTCTTGTTGTGGGATGTAACGGTAAACACTATCTCTCCCGAACGGAAAATATCTGCGTCTCGGATGAGGAAATTTTACAGTCGGAGCCGGCGCTGAAAGCGATCAACGATCCGGATGTCATCCATTATACTTATTCCAATAAGGCGTACACCACAACATCCAGAAATGTAGATACGCTGATCATTTCCAAAGCGTTATATTACCATGAGAGCAAGGAAGTGTATGCGATCGCTTTCGTGACGCTCACGATGGAAGAATTAAAGCAGTACTACAATTATTTTGTATCGGATACCACGTCTTTTTATATGGTAGATGATAACGGAATTATTCTGTGTTCGAATGAATCCTGGAAGACCGGAACAGTGCTGCAGACCGAGTGGTTCAAGCGGATCAAAGGGGCGAAGGAATCACGCATTGAGGCAATGAGCGAGGGAACGATGTATACGCTGATGAAACGCGTTCTGCCGTATCAGAAATGTACGCTTTATGCAGTCATCAACAATGATGTGGCGTTGCAGGATCTGTATAATATGCCGCTTTTGATCACAATCTGCTGCGCAATCGGTATTGTGATCCTGATCAGCTGTCTGTTCTATACGCATAAGACGATGCATCCTCTTGCGAAGCTGATCGGCAAGATGTCTGCGATCCGTGAGGGAAAATTCTCGGAGTATATGACCGTAGAAGGAACAACGGAGGTGCAGGAGCTGGCATCGACTTACAACTATATGCTGGATGATCTAAAGCACTATGTGGATGAACTGGTGCAGACGCAAAAGAAGCAGCGCCAGGCAGAGATCAGTGCCTTACAGATGCAGATCAATCCGCATTATATCTATAATACACTGGCAAGCATCAAGTGGCTGGTCTATCAGAATGACATCCCGAAGACAGTGCGCACGATCGATGCATTTATCAGTCTGCTCCGCAACACGATCAGCAACTCGGATGAATTCATTCCGGTGCGTCAGGAGATGATCAACATTCAGAATTATATACTGATCAATCAGACACGTTACGGAGATAGTATTGATGTGGAATATTACGTTTCAAGAAGCTGCGAGGAATGTCTTCTGCCGAAGATGATCCTGCAGCCGTTCATTGAGAATACGTTTTTCCATGCGTATCCGGAAGGGCGCTGCGGCACGATCCAGATTGTTGTGCGGCAGGCGGACGGAGAGCTTACGATACAGATCATTGATGATGGTATCGGCATGACGCAGGAAAAAATTGCAAAGATCATGAATGAGAAGACTTCAAAGGAACATTATTCCGGTATCGGTGTGCACAATGTGCAGGAGCGACTGAAGCTTCTGTACGGCGATGATTACGGAATCCATATCAGTAGTGAGGAGAGTAAGGGCACGACGGTTACGATCGTCCTGCCGGTAGATTACAGCACAGAGGTGCAGGAAACATGAGAAAAGTAATTGCAGGAATAATCGCGGCAACGCTTCTGTTTTCATTGTACGGATGCGCGCAGGAGGAGGAACAGGCGCCTGCGGCTGCGGACAAGATCGTCATCTGGACATGGGATGAGACCTTTAACGTGAAGGCGGCGAAGCTTGCGGCAAAAGAATATAAGAGAACACACAAAGATATCCAGATTGTTGTGGAGACAAAGGAGCGTGAGGAGATCCTTGCGGATACCAAGCGGCTTCTGGCATCCGAGATGTATGAGGAACTTCCGGATGTCATCATGATCGAGGATTATGATATTCAGGATGTGCTTGCACAATATGAAAATGAATTTGTGGAACTTACGAATCAGGTGGATTACGGAAAGTACACGGATTACAAAAGCAGACTTTGTTCGAAAGATGACCGCTTCTACGGAATCCCGTTTGATAGCGGTACGACGGCGCTTTTTTACCGGCTGGATATCTTAGAGAAAGCAGGATATACGGAGAGCGATATGCAGAATCTGACCTGGGACCGCTACATTGAGATCGGGGAGGATGTGTACCGAAAGCTGGGCATTCCGATGCTGACGTTGGATCCGACCGATTCGCCGCTGCTTAGGCTGATCATGCAAAGCGGCGGGCACTGGTATGTGGACGAGAATAATCAGGCAGACATTGCAGACAATATGTATCTGCTGGAAGGACTTCGTACGTACCAGCAGCTATTGGAGAAAAATATCGGAACCAGTGTGAACGGATGGAATGAGTTTATCTCGGCGTTCCAGAACGGAAGTGTTGCAAGCGTGATCAGCGGAGGCTGGATCATCTCAAGCATCAAAAGCGCTGCGGATCAGAGCGGTCTGTGGCGGGTGGCGCCGATTCCGGTATACGAGGGAGAATATCCGACTGTAGCGGCATCCAATGTCGGCGGCAGCGCGTGGTATGTGTTAAAACATGGCAAGCATCCGCAGGCGGCGGTTGATTTCCTGGTGGAGATGTTTGAGAACGACGCGGATTTCATGAATGAACTGATTGCGGAGATCGGGGTAATCCCGCCGGTCAAGGATCTCTCCGGATACTCGAATTACTTTGCTAAGGATATGTTCTTCGGAGGGCAGCAGGTGACAAAACTTCTGACCGATATGGCTTCGAATATTGTGACCGTCAATTACGGAAGTAAGACGTATGAGATTGAGGCGATCGTGGAAGATGAATTTAATAATTATCTGGAGCAGGATGATCTGTCGGAGTGTCTTGCCAATATACAGATGAAAGCAGAAACGGTGGTTCGTGAATGAACCGCCGCTTTTCACTTTCTTATCATAGTGTGATTCGCCAAAGAAATACAAATTTCCAAAAATAGTCCTAACACTTTTTTCAACATCCCAAAATTTGAAAAATTCGCATCAAGATAGTCCTAAAGAATTTATGCCTCCCGATGGTATGATCTACTTGTAACAAAGATTGTGTCAAGTTCCAGAGGAACTTGACATGCAGCGTCAGCCCTTGCCGAAGGCAACTTTGAATGGGCTGATGTTCTAAGAAAAAAACGGAGGGTTATTTCATGAAAAAGAAAGCATTAACAATGGTACTTGCCGCAACAATGTTATTTAGCATGGTAGGATGCGGAAGCACCGGTACAGCAGACAATGGCAGCAGTAACAATGCAGCAGCAGGAACAGAAAATGCAAGCGCAGCAGCAGACAACGGTGGCGGTTCTACCGAAGGAACACTGACTGTATGGTGCTGGGATTCCTTTAACGTAGATGCAATGAAGAAGGCAGCAGAGATCTATCAGAAGGATCATCCGGATGCACAGATCAACGTTGTTGAGACTGTATCCAATGATATTCAGACTCTGGTTCAGACTTATGCAATGAGTGGTGAGCTTGATTCACTTCCTGATATCTTCCTGATGGACGATCAGGTATTTACAAAGTACCTTCAGAATTATCCGGATGTATTCGCAGACCTTACTGATTCCGGCATCAACTTCTCTGATTTCGCAGAGTCTAAGGTTGCCAATTCGGTAAGAGACGGAAAGAACTACGGCGTTCCTTATGACAGCAACACCGTTATCGCCTGCTACAGAACCGATTACTTAGAGAAGGCAGGATACACCATCGACGATCTGACCGATATCACATGGGATCGTTTTATCGAGATCGGTAAAGATGTTCTCGATAAGACAGGAATGCCAATGTTAACAAACGTACAGGGTGAGCCGGACTTATTAAACATGATCTTACAGTCTGCCGGAATCTCTGTATTCAATGAGGACGGAAGCATTGCAATCGCTGATAATGAAGGCTTAAAAGAAGCCATGAACGTATACATGGAACTGATCAACGCAGGTATCCTTCAGGAGCAGACCGACTGGTCCGGTTACCAGGGATCCATCAATAACGGATCGGTTGTTGGAACAATCAACGGATCATGGATCTGCGCTACGATCAAGTCTACCGATCAGGCTGAACAGGAAGGCAACTGGGCTGTAACCAATATGCCGAAATTAAATGATTATCCTGGAGCAACGAACTACTCTGCACAGGGTGGATCTACATGGGCAGTATCTTCTTCCAGCAAGAATTATGATCTTGCCGTTGACTTCTTCAAGACAACATGGGCAGGAAGCACAGAGTTCTATGACAGCATCCTTACCGATTTAGGTGCAATCGCAACTTACCTTCCGGCAGCAGACTCTGATGCATACAATCAGGTATCTGACTACTTCGGAGGAGAGGCTATCTACTCCAAGATCGTATCATACGGCAGCAAGATTCCGACCATCAACAAGGGAATCTACTGGAAAGAGGAGAAAGAAGCACTCGGAACTGCTTTAACCAATGTATTAAACGGATCTACGGATCTTGACAGTGCAATCGAAGAGGCACAGGCAACCGTACAGTTCAATATCGGTCAGTAGAAAGTATATAAAATAGTTCTCCCTATCGTTATACTTTTGAAAACAGTAGACTGTCTGCTATGCAGGCAAACAATAAAGCTGCCGCAGAAGGTATCTTATGTGGCAGCTTTGTTTATCAGAGACAGGAGTTATTACTATGAAAGCAAAGAAAAAAGTCAGTTTATACAAAAAACAAAGTATTACGGGATGGGCGTTCCTGTTGCCGGCAACACTGCTGATATTTGCAATGAATTTCTATCCGATGCTTCAGGCATTTATTCTGTCCTTCCAGACAGGTATCGGAAATAACTTAAAGTGGGGCGGCTTAAGCAACTATGCAAGATTGTTGAAAGACGGCGTATTCCGTACAGCAATCACCAACAATTTCTTCTATCTGATCATTCAGGTTCCGGTTATGCTGATCCTTGCGATCTTCCTCGCAACACTTCTTAACAAAAAGGATCTTCGTGGCAAAGGCCTTTACCGGACAATGATCTTCCTTCCTTGTTGTACCGCGTTAGTTTCTTATTCTATCATTTTTAAGACACTGTTCGCATACGACGGATACATTAACACTGTTTTATTGAAATTAGGTCTGATCGCAGAGCGTATCAACTGGCTGGGTGATGTGCACACCGCCAAAGCGATCATTATTATCGCATTGATCTGGAGATGGACAGGATATAATATGGTATTCTATCTTGCCGGATTACAGAATATCGATGAGTCGTTATATGAAGCAGCACAGATTGACGGAGCAAGCCCGTTTGCAATCTTCCGTAAGATTACAATCCCGCTTTTACGCCCGACAATTCTGCTTACAACGATTATGTCAATCAATGGTACGCTGCAGCTGTTCGATGAGTCTGTCAACTTAACAGGCGGCGGACCTGCAAACTCGACACTGACCATGTCGCATTATATTTATAAAGCAAGCTTTGAATACAATCCACAATTTGGATACGCGGCAGCAATGTCATACGTCATCTTTATTATGGTTGCAATATTATCCTTTGTTCAGATGAAAGTAGGTGACAAGCGATGAAAAGAAAATGCAAGAAAATTGGAACACATATCATATTGATCATTGCCTCTGTCATTTCTGTATTTCCATTGTACTGGATGATTGCGGCAGCAACGAATAACAGTACCGATGTATTGGGAGGAAAACTGAGCATCGGAACGAATTTTATACAGAATCTGACGAAGCTGACTTCGATGCAGAATGTATCAAGAGCATTTTGCAACTCATTATTTTATTCAACGATCCTTAGTATTTTATCGCTGCTTGTCTGCTCGATCGCAGGATACGGCTTTGAGATTTATCATGACAAGGCAAAGGATCGCCTGATGAATGTATTACTTCTTGCAATGATGGTTCCGTTCGCGGCAACCTTGATCCCATTGTTTAAGTTGTTCTCCGGAATGCACCTTGCAAGTACATGGATCGCGTACGTGTTACCGACGATCTCCACTCCGTTTTTGATCATGCTTTTCCGTCAGAGTGCAAGATCCTTCCCGCTTGAGATCATTGAGGCTGCACGGATTGACGGTTTAAGTGAGTTAAAGATCTTCCTTACGATCTTTATGCCGACCATGAAGTCGACCTATGCGGCAGCACTTACGGTTACGTTTATGAATGCATGGAACAATTACCTGTGGCCGAAGGTTATCATGATGTCTGAGACATCACAGACGATGCCGATGCTCGTTGCAAACCTTTCTGTAGGTTACAGCATTGATTACGGCGTATTGATGCTCGGTGTACTGATCTGTTCTCTCCCGACCGGAATTCTGTTCCTTGTATTGCAGAAGAGCTTTGCAAACGGAATTGTCGGTGCGGTCAAAGGCTAAATATATTGACAATCTATTGACTCCCAAAAGGATTCACTGCATAATTTAATGTAGAGAAAACTTCTGGGGGTCATTTTTATGATTTATAATAATATTTTGGAAGCTGTGGGACACACTCCTATGGTAAAGCTGCAGCGCATGGTGGATGAGAACTGTGCGGATATTTATGTGAAATTTGAAGGAATCAATGTCGGCGGCTCGATCAAGACCCGTACGGCGTATGAGATGATACTTGCCGCTGAGAAGGAAGGTCTGATCAGGGAAGACACGATCATTGTGGAACCAACAAGTGGAAATCAGGGAATCGGTCTGGCACTGGTCGGGGCGGTCCGCGGTTATCATACGGTGATCATCATGCCGGATTCCGTGAGTGAGGAACGCAGAAAACTTGTGCGCCACTATGGAGCGGATGTCAAACTGATCCACGACGCCGGAGATATCGGTGCCTGCATTGATGAGTGCCTGCAGACGGCGCTGCGCATGCAGGAGAAAGATCCGCGTGTCTTTGTGCCGCAGCAGTTTGCCAATGTTAATAATGTAAAGGCACATAAGAATCATACGGCATTAGAAATCATGGAGCAGGTTGCGGGACAAATTGATGGATTCTGTTCCGGAATCGGAACCGGCGGAACGATCACCGGAATCGGAGAATCCCTTAGGGCACAGTATCCGGGCATTGAAATCTGGGCGGTGGAGCCGGAAAATGCGGCGATCCTTGCTGGTGGAACGATCGGTACGCATCTGCAGATGGGCATCGGAGACGGCATCATTCCGGATATATTAAACCAGCAGATCTACGATAACATCTATGTGATCTCCGATGCAGAGGCACTTGATACGGCAAAACGTTTAGCGCGCGAGGAAGGGTTAATGTGCGGTATTTCAAGCGGAACAAATGTGGCGGCCGCACTTAAGCTTGCAAAGAAGCTGGGACCGGGAAAGACGGTGGTGACAGTGCTGCCGGATACGGCGGAGAGATATTTCTCCACACCGCTTTTTGTAGAATAATTTAGGTGTTTGCAAATAATTAACAATAAGGGAAAATGGTGATATTGCGGGTAAACCGTACCAGTATATTAAGGCGGCGGGACAGGGAAATGTTGCAGCGTTGTCTGCGGTGGAGTATCTGTCGAAACGCAGGAAAATGTAGACTGCGAATTTGAAATCTATAGTAAAGAATAAAAATGCGGGCATTGCTACATGATTTTGGAGTGATGCCTGTTTTTTGTTTTACAAATCGCTGCTTTGTGTTATGATAAATAGGATTGATTTTTCTTTTTGAAGGAGAATGCACATTATGAAGAACATTATTGAAAATGAGATTAACGGAATCCTGGGCGATATCCTGGAGGATTACAAGCAGGATCGCGCGATCGACAAGCGCGATATCTACAATCAGCCGGACAAGGCAGAGATTATAGATATCCTGCACAATCTGATGTCCATCGTGTATCCGGGATTTTTCCGTGATAAGAGTTATAAAATTTACAATCTGGAACATACGGTTTCGACTTTGATCGAGGATGTGATCTTTCATCTGAATAAGCAGATCGTGGTTGTATTGAAATATACGAAGGCATACCGTGAGGACGAGGAAGATAAGATCGAGGAGTTTGCGCAGAAGGCATCCGTGGAATTCCTAAAGAGAATCCCGAAGATCCGTGAGTATCTGGAGACAGATTTGCAGGCATTCTACGACGGAGATCCGGCGGCGCGAAGCAAGGATGAGATCATCTTCTCTTATCCGGGACTCTATGCGATCACAACTTACCGCCTTGCACATGAACTGTTCTTATTAAATGTGCCGCTGATTCCGCGTATGATGACGGAGGAAGCACATTCGAAGACCGGTATTGATATTCACCCAGGTGCTACGATCGGGAAGTATTTCTTTATCGATCACGGAACCGGTATCGTAATCGGTGAGACGACCGTGATCGGTGAACACGTGAAGCTGTATCAGGGAGTGACGCTCGGCGCCCTCTCAACCAAGGGCGGTCAGAAGCTGCGTGATGTGCGCAGACACCCGACCATCAAGGATAATGTCACGATCTACTCCGGTGCATCCATCCTCGGCGGAGAGACCGTCATCGAGGAAGGCGTTGTTGTCGGAGGTAATGCGTTCATTACCAAGTCGGTCAGCAAGGGAACCAAGGTCAGCGTCAAGAACCAGGAACTCATCTTCCACAGTGATGATGAGACATTACATCATGGTAAGAATGATGAATCCTGGTACTACATAATTTAACAGGTGACTCTGAATTTATAAATGTATATCAACTTCCACAGGGCAGTGATCGGAACCGAAGATATCGGTATGGATTGCTGCCTTTTCCAGTTTCTCATCCAGGCGTTTCGATGTAATAAAATAGTCGATACGCCATCCGGCGTTCTTCTCGCGCGCCTTAAACCGGTACGACCACCAGGAGTAGATGCCTTCCGTATCCGGATAGAAAAAGCGGAATGTATCGGTGAATCCGGCACCGAGAAGTTCGGTCATCTTGGCGCGTTCCTCATCCGAGAATCCTGCATTCTTGCGATTCGTCTTCGGATTCTTTAAATCGATTTCTTCGTGCGCTACATTCAAGTCTCCGCAGAGAATGACCGGTTTTGACTCGTCAAGTTTCTGTAAGTAAGCGCGGAAGTCGTCCTCCCACTGCATACGGTACGGAAGCCTTGCCAGCTCATTCTGCGAATTTGGGGTGTAACAGGTCACAAGATAGAAGTTCTCATATTCGAGCGTGATCACACGTCCTTCCTTATCATGCTCCTCGATTCCGATACCGTAAGATACACTAAGCGGTTCGTGTTTTGTGAAGATGGCGGTGCCGGAATATCCCTTCTTCTCGGCATAATTCCAATACTGGTGATAGCCCGGCAGATCCAGGTCGATTTGTCCTTCCTGTAGTTTTGATTCCTGGATGCAGAAGAAGTCTGCATCAATTGTATGGAAAAAATCAAGAAATCCTTTCTGGACGCATGCGCGCAGTCCATTGACATTCCATGAGATGAATTTCATAATGTGTCCTCCTTGTTGTTTGTGTTTATTATACAGGAGACTGGCATTGTGGTGCAAGCGGGAGGAGGAACTATGTGCCATAGACTAAGAAATTGCATGATAAAAAATTGAAAATCTATGATAGAATGATAGTACAATCATAAGAAAAATTGTCTGGAGAGATGCAAATGGAATTTATCTTGAGGCGCAGCAGTATGCGATCGGATATTATGGCAAGGAAGGTTTTCAGGTGACTTCGAATCCGTTTCTGGAGGATGGAATCCCGCATGTGCAGATGCGGTTGAAACTATAAGTAAAGATATGCGAATTACACGGAGAATGGCAGAAGACGATTTTTGGATTAAAATAGAAACATAGGAGTATGATAAGGAGAGCATGTAAATGAACGATAAGATAACGATACGCGAAGCACAGGAGACAGAAATTACGCTCATACAGGAATTGGTGAAGGAGATGGCGACCTACGAGCGACGCCCGGAAGATATGACAGGAACACAGGAAGAGTTGCGCTACTGGCTTTTTGAGAGAAAGATCGCTACGATTTTGTTGATGGAATACGAGGGCGCGCCGATTGGATATGCAATCTACTATCCAATCTTCGGTTCGTTTGCGTCACATGCCAATGTGCATCTTGAAGATCTGTATATCCGGGAGGAATATCGCAAGCGGGGATTGGGAAGAGTTTTCTTTGAGGCAATCGCAGGGAGAGCGAAGGAAGAAGGATACGCGAAGATGGAGTGGAGCTGTCTGGACTGGAATACACCGTCTATTGGATTTTATGAGAAAATCGGCGCGGAATATGAGACGGGAAGGAAGTATTTTGAACTGTCACTTTGAAAAAGTTTTTCAACTGTGATTTTGCTACATACGAAGTCGCAGAAATGGGGTATAATAAGCACAGAAACGAAAATAAGTTAATTTTTCATATACGGAGGTAATTCATATGTTAGAGACAACATTAACGGTAGATAATTTTGAAGCGGAAGTGTTAAATCAGGAAGGTTACGTGCTTGTAGACTTCTGGGCAACCTGGTGTGGACCATGCAAGATGATCGCGCCAATCGTCGCTGAGATCGCAGAGGAAAATCAGGGAACGATCAAGGTTGGGAAAGTCGATGTGGATCAGCAGATGCCACTTGCACAGAAGTATCGTGTGGCAAGCATTCCTACACTGATTCTGTTCAAGGATGGTCAGCCGGTACAGCAGAGCATCGGATTTTCCACGAAGGAAGAGATTGAGAAGATGTGGAAATAAAATCGTGTGAAGAAGAGGCGCCTTTGGAGACAATGACGCCTTTTCTAATTAAACAAAAATAAATTTACCAGGAGTATGTAAGAAATGATAAGATTTAATAACGATTACAACCATGGAGCATTTGCATCCATATTGAAGGAACTTGGCGCAACGAATGGCACAAGTTACGCCGGATACGGAGAAGACGAGTGGTGCGATAAAGCGGAAACCATCATAAAGAAGCTGATCAATAATGATGATGCATTGATCAAGTTTATTCCGGGAGCGACGCAGGCGAATTATGTCGTGATCGCTGCTGCATTATCTTCGGTGCAAAGTGTGATCGCCGCAGATACCGGACATATCAACTGTCACGAGGCGGCGTCCATCGAGAATACCGGACATAAGATCTTGGAACTTCCGAATACAGATGGCAAGATTACCGCGCAGCAGATCTCCGCTTGCGCCAAGGCGTATTACGATCAGGATGAGCCAGAGTATCTGACCGAACCGAAGATGGTCTATCTGTCATTCCCGACTGAGAAAGGAACGTTATATTCCAAGAAGGAACTTGAGAGTATCCATGATGTGTGCACAAAATACGGAATGTATCTTTTTGTGGACGGCGCGCGCATGGGATATGGACTTGGATCGGAGAAAAATGATCTTACTTTGAAGGATTTTGCGGAATTGACGGATGTATTTTATATTGGCGGAACGAAGTGTGGCGCTTTGTTCGGCGAGGCGCTCATTATTACGGCACAGGATTTGAAGTATCGCTTTAAGGCCTACATGAAGCAGAATGGTGCAGTACTTGCGAAAGGCTGGCTGATGGGACTGCAGTTTGCAACGATGCTGGAGAGCGGCGAGTATTTTGAAGCAACGAAGCGTGCCGATACGCTTGCAATACAGATTAAGAAAGCGTTTGAGGACAAGGGTGTTCCGTTTGCAGTGGAAAGTTTTACCAACCAGCAGTTTGTTATTCTGACGGAGCAGCAGAAGCAAGTGCTTGCGCAAAAGTATTATTTTGAAGACGAAGGTGATACGCAGCGTTTCTGTACGAGCTGGGCAACGACGGAGGACGAGGTTGCAGCGTTGGTTGCGGACATCGAAAAGTTGCAGAAATAGAAATCAGAGAATAAATTTTTATCGCAGATACACGGATTTGTACTAAGAAACAGAACAGAATTGTACTATCAAATAACACCCCGATACAGTAATGTGAAAGTTGAAGAACAACATGAGAAGGTTCTGAAAAAATAAGGGTGGAGGTAGTATAAGATGAATGTGAAGAAAGGAAAAGGTAGTAGCAGGCATTACACAGGAAAAACATGGAGAAATTTATGGCATCGAATGTTTGCAATCCTGCTGACGTGTATTATGACAATTGGAAATGTTCCGCAGATGGAGGCTGCAGCTGCAGTAACACAACCGGAAGCACAGGCAAATCAGAAAGAAATTGTTTATATTCAGGCGGCTGACGGAAAGTATTTGTATGCGTCAGGCGATGAGGATAAGGCGCCAGTTCTGATTGGCGATATGGAGGAAGAGAACAAAAGTATGTATCAATGGGAACTTCTTGATCAGGGAGATGGTTCTTATTGGATTCAGAATTTCGGAACGAAAGCATATTTTTGTATTGAAGGAGATTCTGGTGATCCGAATCCATATATTCGGTTGTATAAGACTATTTATGAGGTATGGGGAAGTTCAAAATGGATCATTACGGAATCAGCGGAAGGTGTTGTTTTGGCAAGTAAGTGGACAACCGGCCATATTTATGCAAAAGCAAAAGATGGTGACAATAAAGTGTACCATGGATATGAAAGCGATACCGGATATTTTAAGTTTACACGCGAAAATATTGCATATACAGATCCTTCACTTGCAGGCCCGGAACCGATGGATACGAATGCACCGGCTGCTGGGGTAACGATTCCTGAAGAAAATTCTGACATGGATTCCATCGGTGCAGCGATGCCTTATGTCAGATACGATTCTGACAAGGCAATATTAGGTGGCGGAGCAACGATGGCTGTCTCTGAAGATTTTCATAAAGATAAGATTGCAAGTCAGGCATCCAATCAATCGTATATCGAACTTCCGGTATCCGGTGCTTATGCGGAATGGACAGTAAATGCCAGTGAGACCGATGTCAATGGTATTACGATGCGTTTTACGTTGCCGGATAATGAAGAAGGAACCGGAATTACCGGATCATTAGACGTATATGTAAATGATCAAAAGGTTAAGACGGTTGAGCTATCCTCTTATTATGCATGGCAGTATCTTACTGCAGAGGGCAGCGCACATAATCATTCCTCGGAGTATGATTCGATCAAAGAGATTAAGGATGCGGGAATTACGGATTACAGCAAGTGTTTTGCGTTTGATGAAGCACACTTTCTCCTGGATCAGAAATTAAATACTGGCGATAAAATCAGAATTCAGAAAACGGATGCAGACGATATCGTGTATGGTGTGGATTTCCTGGAGTTAGAAAAAGTAGGCGATCCTATTGCGAAGCCGGAGAATGCATTATCCGTTGCGAATTATAAAGATGGTGCAAGAAATGATTTAGAAGCGATTCAGGCATGTATTGAAGCTGCACAGAATCAGAACAAGGACGTTTACATTCCGGCTGGTACTTATGAGATTGATGAAATCTGGAAACTGAATGCACATGATATGAAGATTTCCGGTGCCGGAATCTGGTATACGAATATTAAGTTTACGAACCCGAATCGTGCCGGAGGCGGTATTGAAGGTCAGGATACAACAAGAAGTATCGAGTTTTCTGACATGTATATCAATTCCAGCTTACGATCCAGATATGAGGAAAACGCTGCTTATAAGGCATTTATGGGCACATTTGGTGGCGGATCATGGATTCATGATATATGGGAAGAACATTTTGAATGTGGATTCTGGATGGCAGATTATGGAGAGCCTATGGCTTATTCAGACAATCTGAAAATTACAGCTTCCCGTATCCGTAATAATCTTGCTGACGGTGTGAATTTCTGTCAGGGTACATGTAACGCTACGGTTTATAATTGCTCCGTCCGCAATAATGGCGATGACGGATTAGCAGTGTGGAATAATGATTATTTAGAAGCCAAAGATGCTTTGAACAATGTGTTTGCTTATAACACGATTGAATTTACATGGAGAGCTGGTGCAATCGCCATCTATGGTGGTGACAACCACAAAATTTATAACAATTATATCCGTGACTGCTTTATGGCATCCGGAATTCATCTGAATACGAATTTTGGCGGATACAAGTTTAACCACACGAATGAGATCCGTTTCGCAAACAATATTATAATTACCAGCGGAAGCAGTTATGATATCTGGAATGATATCTTCTCTTCTGTCGATGTGATCGGAAATGTTAAGAATATTGTTTTTGAAAATACCTATATTTACGATTCACAGCATGATGGAGTAAGAATTGGCGATAATGTAGCCGGCATCAAATTTAAGAATTTACATATTTACGGTACCGGTCTTGATGGCACGACCGCAGGTGGAAACGCGGTTTCACACAGAGGTGCGGCAATCTTTAACCGTGGCGGAAGTGCAAAAATGGATGTGGCAATCGAAGGTCTTACTTTAAAAAATATTTTGAATGCAAGACTGAATGTGAGTGCTTCCGATGGTGGAAAGCTTGTTATCAATGACCAGAAAGAGGAAGGTAATGATGGTTATACGGTTCCTCTGGGTACGAATCAAAACTTATATGACGCAAAGTCCGTAGGAACGCTTGACAGGGGTGACTACGATGACAACGCAGCGTTTAAGATGCCGGATGTCATTGTGAAGGATGTGAAGTGGTCTCCGGTAAGTCCAAAAGACGGTGACAAAGTTGTTTTTTCGGTTATTATAAAAAATATTGGTGATGATGCAACGCCGGAAGGCAAGATAACGGGAGTTAATTTCCTGGTTGATGAGAAACAGGTAGCATGGTCAGATACATACACTCAGGCAATCCAGCCGGGAGAAGAAGTAAGCCTGACAGCCAATAATGGTCCAGATGGGGGTGCCGATTGGATTGCGACTGCAGGTGAACACGAGGTATGTGCATGGGTAAATGATAATGGTCGTTATAAAGAAGCAAATACGGCGAATAATCAAACAAATGTAACCTTTACTGTTTCTAAGAAAGGATCGAATAGTGGTTCCTCTGCCGGTTCGGATAATACTGTGAATCTTCCGACCGACAATAAACAGGATACGCCATCAACCCTCCCAGCCGATGATAAGCAGGATACACCATCAACTGTCCCGGAGAATAAGATCATCTTGAACGCATCGGAAGGCGTTCTTCAGGTCGGTAAGTCGACAAAGGCATTTAAGGCGGTTGTTAGCAAAGGCGATAAGATTATTTCGTGGTCTTCCAGTGATAAGAAGATTGCGACAGTAAGCAAAGATGGAAAAATAACTGCAAAGAAAAGCGGTACAGTGATTATTACGGTAAAGACTGCAAAAGGGGCGGAGGCAACAATTACGCTCCGGGTTCAGAAAGATAAGGTTAAGACAAAGGCAATTGAGGTTACAAATGTTTCTAAAAATAAGCTAAAGCTGAAGACGGGAAGTAAATTTGTCTTAAAGACAACTTTAACTCCGATCAGTTCACCGGAAAAAGTAAAGTATACATCTTCAAACAAAAAGGTTGTAACGGTAAACAAAAATGGTAAGCTGACAGCCAAAAAGGCCGGGCAGGCTAAGATTACAATTACAAGCGGAAATAAAAAGAAAACGATTACGGTTTCCGTAAAATAAAATTCCCTTTGAGGGAATATGAGCAATGGAGGAGAGGTAATTATTATGAAGAAAACGAGTATGATATTTACATCTATGTTAGTATCTTCTGTTCTTTTGAGTGGTTGCAGTCCGTTGCATCTGACAGAAAGTGTAAGTCAATTGGATCGTTTGGATACGCAGGAAAATGAGCAGGAGAGGACATATGAGGTAGCAACCGTCCGCTGGGGTGATTGGGGCGACAGTTATCATGAAGGATTTCCGGATGAAGCAGCAAAAGATACTGGAATCAAGATTCAGTGGGATACGATTTTGCACGAGGATTGGGGAAATCGTAAGGCTGTCCTGCTGGCGGGAAGTGATTTGCCGGATGCGTTTATGGGATCCATTTGTCTGGACGAGTATGACATTTTAAATGATACGGATACCTTTATTGCTTTGGATGATTATATTGACCAATATATGCCGAATTTTAAGCGGATCATAGAAACCGATCCGGTTATGAAAGCTTTGGCAACATCCTCGGATGGCCATATATATGGACTTCCTTCCAAGAAGCCTTGTCGACCAACGGTTGCCAATCAAATGCTTATCAATCAAACGTGGCTGGATAATCTCGGACTTGATATGCCGACTACATATGATGAATTTGTGGATGTGCTTAGGGCATTTAAGGAAAAAGATGCAAACGGGAATGGAGATCCCAATGATGAAATTCCGTATGGGGAAGGCTTTGCGGATTCGGTACTTTATTTCTGCCTGCCATTTGGTACAACGCCGGGAGGCGAAGGTTCTTATCTAATGACGGTTAAGGATGGAGAGGCAGTGTTCATTCCTGCCACGGAGCAGTATAAAGCGGGAATTGCCGCCATGCATGAGTGCTTTAAAGAAGGTCTGATCGATCCGGAGATTTTTACGCAGGATGATTCCATGCGGGATGCAAAGCTGATGAATGAAACACCGATCGTCGGGTGTGCGCCTGGATGGACGGTAGATGCCGTATTTGGTGCAAACGCAGATCAGTATGTGGCGATGCCTGCGTTAACTGGTCCGGATGGAAGAAAGTATATTTCATCGGATCCCCAGCATTGGAATTATTCCAGATATGAGTTCGTGGTTACCTCGTTTTGCAAAGATCCGGGAAAGCTTTTGTCCTGGATCGACAAGTTTTACACAGAAGATGGAACGATGCAGACGTTCTATGGATCGTTTGGTGTGGGCGTCGAGAAAGACGAAAAGACAGACCATTACACGGTTTTAAGCCATAAAGATATATCTGCGGATTTATTTGCCTGGGAGCATTCGTTACGGGATTTTGGACCGAAGTATGTGCCGGAAGGATTTGAACAGAAGGTGACCTATGAGGGGGATAACGGAGATGCTGCCAAGCTGAAGCTGGATAAGGATATCAGACAATATGCAACGGAAGCGTATCCGAATGTCAGTTATACAGCAGAACAATTGAAAAGCATCGGTGCAGTATATACCGATATTCTCAATTATGTCAATTCCAAGAGGGCTCTCTGGGTGACCCAGGGAGGTGTGGACGAAGAGTGGGATGAATATATTCAGACATTAGAAGATATGGGATATGATGATTTCCTGCAGATCCAAAAGGACGCTTATGCCACATACAAGGATGCGATTGCATCGGATCAGTAAATGATGAAAAACCCCTTACCGGACGTAAGAAGTCTGACTTCAGAGTCCGGTAAGGGGAATGAACAATTAAAGGTGATGAATGTTTCGGTATTCTGCCGGAGTCATATCCGTAACTTTTTTGAAAAGTCTGGTAAAGTAAGAGTAGTTTCCGTATCCGACATTATCAGCTACCGTATTGATCGGAAGATCGGTGGTAGTCAACAGATTCTTGGCAATATCGATTCGTTTGTTGATAATGTAATTTTTGAAGGAGAGACCGGTTTCTTTTTTGAACAGTTTGGATGCATAATCCGGGTCAAGGTAAAAGATATCGGTAAGCGTATTGCGACTGATATCCTCGGCATAGTGGCGGTCAACATATTCCTGCATAGACTTTGCAATGGACTGGTCGGAAGAGGTCTTTGAGAGATAATCTTCCGTCAGATAAGTAATATACTGAAGATACAAATGCATATCATAAACAGAATTCTTAGCATTTCTTGAGAGAAAATGATAAGTTTCATCGTGAAACAGTTTATTCGCAAGAATTCCCCTATCCTTTAGAAATGAATAGAGTACCTGCACAACATCAATATAAAAACTGTTGATCGAGACGGAGTGCAGATTTCCACAGCAGGAAAGACGGTGCAGATATTGATGACAGCTGTTCAGAAAAGCAGCATACTGACCGGTCTGCAAATAAATTTCAAGTGCATCGACGTCACAAGGCGGATAGATATCAATGGTTGGCTGGTAGTAGGACTGTAACAATACTTTTCCGTTACAATCAAGACTGTTAGAAATCATAATACGCAGATTTTTCATATTCTGACGGAAGGAATCCGGTTGTGATGGAATGCCGATAAAACAATTTAATGTACAATGAATCTGTGAAGTAATCGTTTCAATGAAACGTTCGCAATTCATGGAAAAAAGCGGCGAGATTTCTGTGGTATGGAGCTTAAAGATGGCCAGATACCGTGCAGAATTCTCATTGTATTCTATGAAAACATCGCCAATTGAAATCTGATCAATAAAGACGGCTTCAAATGTTGATTTCATATAAGCATTTTGTTCACTCGGGGCGGTAAAGCAACTGCGTAATTCATTACCGGATGATAATGTGTAAGGAAATAAGTCGAACATAACCGGTAAAAACAGATCCGTTTTTTCATATGGCAGGTTATATTGCGTAAAATACGATTCTAATAGCTCGGAAGAACCTGGCATCTCGTCATGCAAAAAGGAGTGCCAGAAGGATTCACAGTTTTTCACTTGCAGATTGTTCTGCTGCTCAAATTGTGCGGTGAATTCCTGGATGATCGCAGTCAATTTATCTAAATCGATCGGTTTCAGAAAGTAGTGAAAGCTTTTGAGACTGATCGCTTTCTGCGCATAGTAAAAGTCTGCATAATTTGTCAGAAATATAGCCTGCATTTCATTTTTATTTTCGCGGATCCATGAAAGCAGGTCGAGACCGCTTCCATTTGGCATATCAATGTCACTTAAAAGGAGATCAATGGTATTCTGCTCGATAATGGTGCGGGCTTCGGTGATATTATATGCAGTAAAAACCTGATCAAATCCAAGTTCCTTCCAGTGAATACCCTTCATAAGTGCGGCAATCACAAAACGATCATCATCTACAAGTAATACATTCATATATTTATCCTCCGTTTAAATCTGATAAGGAATGAGCAACTGAATATGGGCACCGCCGCTTTCTCCGTTAAAAAAGCGGATCTTATGGTTGTTGCCATACAAAAGCTGCAGGCGTTGCATACTGTTTAATATACCGACATGGACACGTTCATCTGTGCCTGGATTCTCTTTATGCATTATTTTCTCAAGAATCTCTTCGGAGAAGCCTTGTCCGGAGTCGGTAATATCAATTTGTAAATATTGATTTTCTTCTATGTATTTCTGTTTAACGGTAAGAGAAATTTGCAATATTTGATTTCCGGCATAGGCATGCTTGATGGTATTTTCAATGAAGGTGATCAACAATAATGGCGGAATTAAAGCGTTCTTATCGACCTCTTCAATGGAACAGGTGTAGCTGAAAAAATCGCCCAATCGTAGCTGCTGTATATCCAGATAGGCTTGAATATGGGCGAGTTCATATTCAATGCAAAGAAGTTCCTTATCGGTCTGGAAAAGATAACGGAGATAACGGGAGGTAAAATTAACCATCATCTCTATTTTTTTATAATCCTCCAATTGTGCCAGACTGTTAATCGTTGTCAGGCAGTTCAGATAAAAGTGTGGTTTGATCTGGTGCTGCAAAAATGTAATCTGAGAATGCTTTTTCTCCAATTCATTCTCGTAAATAGTTATTTTGAGATTACGTATTTGCCGGATTAAGTTTTTGAACTGTATATTGGTCTGTTCCAGTTCTTTTACTCGGCTGCTTTGAAAATCAAGCGGGGCGGAATCTTCGTTTAAATGGGAAAGATTCTCGGTAAATTCCTGAATCGGCTGCATTACTTTTGTGTATAGCTTTAACACGGAGATTGCCAGAATAAGACAGGCAATCGTTGACGTTATGATAACAAAAAGCTGAAATACAAAAAGATTTCCATAATTGCGCAGATTATTCGTATACAGATAAATATTGTAAGGTGTACTTTTTTTGTCACTGATATAGGTATGCAAGGTATGCCCAAACAGAGAATCCGGAATATGATCGATTTCTTTTGAGGAGTACACAATATTCTTATCGCAATCGGTAATGATGATATTTCCCTGTTTTACAAAATTCATATCAAGCAGAGGCTGAAACAGTTCCGTAACGTTTACAAAAGCTGCCAGTGTACGGCCATTGTATGTAATCATATAATGCATATAGACAGAATTGTTGATGGTTGCGTATTTCCATGCAAATGGCTCCCGGCTGTCTGCGTTGGCGTATTGCAGGATGATCTTCTTGATCTGGGTATAATCATCATAAGGAAACGTCATATTAGAAACATTATAGAATTTCCCCTGTGGCTGCAGATACAGAAAATAATTAAATTCGTTTCCTGTGGTATACTGATGATTTGCAATACGGATCTGAAGCGCATCAAGAGTAAGATACTGTTCGTAATCGTTCGTTTCCGTTTCCAGAGAATTTACCAAAAGTTCCTGAATAATCGTCCATTCCATAAAATGCTGGATCGCATTAATATGGGAGGAGGTTTCATCCTGAAAGAGGGAGACGGAGTTCTCAATATATTCGTGATTCTGGTGTTGGATATTGATCAAAGAGAATATACTGATCACAAGATTGATGCTGATGACAAAAATCAACAACGGAATAAATAATTTAATATTGGATACTAAAGAGTAGGTATTTTTTTCTCTTTTCGTCTTGCGCATATATCAGACTCCTCCTCCATTCAGGTAACTTATGTTTACTCGATTACACCGGTGGTAATTGCATTCGCAGGGATGTTCAGACGGATGCTGGTGTTGTGCATGCGGATCACCGCCGGATGACTCTCCCCGGTGCGGTTTAAAAGAATAAAAATAATCTGTCCGGCACGTTCAAACGCGGTAACCTCAAGCGCATCTGTATAACAGGTTGTGCCGATCCGGATTGCCTGAGGCTCGATAAAATGCGAAAAATGCCATAGATAACCGGCAATATTACCCTCCGACAGATGCTTGTTTTGGGTGTCAAATAAAAATGGTGCATCACAGTAGTTTCCAACGTGGTTTGGTCCACCCTGTTCATCCAGAAGAAGATTCCAGTCGAAAAAACTGCACATACCATTATTTAAATTCCCAATCATATCATGCGCATATTTCTGCGCATTTTTCAAGTAGTCGTCGGCTGCAAATTTGCCATATTCAATGCAGGCCTCCGACAATAACAGCTTTTTGTCCGGATATTGTTCCTGAATCAGTCGGAGTGCATCAAAATGATCGCCGCTATACCAATGGAATGCAAGACCTGCGATCATAGGAGAAGTCTCTTTGTCAATAATGGTTTCAGCCCATTCAAAAGCCCGTTCCTTATTATGATCCCATATATAGATGGCAATATCGTCAAGTCCGTGCGCTTTCAAGGATGGCCACATAAAATCTTTTAAAAACTCTTTTTCTTCCTGGGCAGTGTACACGCAGGAATCCCATGGCTGAACTGCCTTTGGTTCGTTTTGCAGTGTGAGTGCCGTAATCCGGTATCCTCGTTTCTGATATTCTTCAATATAGCGACAGATATATTCCGCCCAGCGTTTTCGATACTGCGGCTTTAGCTTGCCGCCATGATTCCGCTCTCCGTTCGTTTTCATATAAACAGGCGGGCTCCATGGCGAAAGCATAATATTTAATCGATCCCCATAAGCTTCTTCGGCTGCGTCCAAAAGCGGCAGAATATATTTTTCTACACGCTTGAAGGAGAAATGCATGAAATCAGCATCACTCTCATCAGAGTCGGCTTCGTAGTGCTCCAATGAAAAATCACAACTGTCAATAGGAATGCGGACCTGATTATATTTCATCGCATCCTTGCCAAAATATGTTTGTACAAGTTGTTTCTTTTGCGTTTCATCAAGCAGGGAATATACGTAGCCTGCCGAATCCGTAATAGCGCCACCAAATCCTTCAAAGTGTTGCTTCTTTACTTGTGGGTACAGATTGATCACTTCATTTTCTTCACCATTATCATCGATAAAGGAATATTCCGTTGTTACGGTGCTCCGCACATTGTTCTCATAGGTTGTTGTATAACAGATTGCAGTGTTCATACCTCTGCTCCTTTGCTTTGTTGTATTAAGGATATTTCCCTTTTTATTATAAATGAGAAAGGTATGGAACACCAGCATCTGGGGGAAAGAGTGCGGATTTGTGAAAGCGGTTTGACTGAATTATGCTATCGGACTGTGAGAAAACCAAGTAACCTAAAGTTATCTTTTTTATGACCAATGAAAATGATGGAGGAGAGTTGCCTATGAAGAGAGGAATTAAAAGAAAAATCATTATTCCAACAACCTTGATACTTATTTGTGTCTGTGCATGCATGGGACTTATATTTAAGTATCAGATGGAGAAAGACATGATTTCGACTGGAGGACAGGTTGCAGAGTATATTGCCAACCGTGCAATAACGCAGACCGATGGAAATCTCGTAGAAAAGATACCGGAAAATGGTGAGGGATCCGCACCGTATAATGCAGTGAAAAATGCGATTGCTCAGGTTATCGAAGGAGCACCTGTTCAGGATATGTACATCTTATATCTGCAGGATAAAGAAGTCTTTTATATGCTTGATATGAGCGAGGAATATCCGGTTGCAATGAACACGCAATATGGTAAGAGTCTGAAGGAACTGAAGGATGCTTTTAACGGACATGTTTTATACAACAAGGAGATTATGAAGAAAAACGGTACCGCAATCATCACGGTGTATGTTCCGATCTGCAATCGCCTGGGAGAACAGGTTGGTGTTCTTGGATGTGATTATAAAGCGGACAGTGTGGTAAGCGCGGTAAATCAGACGATGAAATCTGTAATTATAAACGGTATCATCTGCGTATTTTTATCTTTCTTTCTGTTTCAGATTATTATTAGCAGAATTACGAAGAATCTTTCGAATGTAGATGAGTGCATTTGTGATATTGTAAACAGTCACGGTGATCTGACACGAACCATTGAAGTAAATACAAGGGATGAGGTTGAAACGATCGCGGAGCATGTAAATGCACTGCTCGCATACATACGTGATATCATGCTGAATATTTCCGATAACTCAAGTAATTTAAATCAATCATCGGGAAAAGTAGTGAACCATCTGAAAGAAGCACAGGAGAGCGTGCTGGAAGTATCTGCGACGATGGAAGAAATGAATGCAGCGATGGAAGATACTGCAGGCTCTATGAGTCAGATTAAAAAATCGGTTGACAAAGTAGATGAATTTATTGGCCAGATCAGTGATTACGCTGAGGATGGAGGCTCGTTGTCGGAAGATATCTGCCAGAGTGCAGAGCAGCTTAAAAATAAGGCAGTAAAGGATCAACAGAATGCAAGAAATCAGGCGAAGGTTCTTTCTGAAAATGTTTACGCTAAAATTCAGGAATCAAAAGAGGTAGAAAAAATCAAGAACCTTACGACGGATATTATTAATATTACAAATCAGACAAATCTGTTATCCCTGAATGCGAGCATTGAAGCCGCAAGAGCCGGAGAGGCGGGAAGAGGATTTTCGGTTGTTGCTACGGAAATTGGTAAATTGGCTGCGGATTCTGCATTAGCTGCGGAACAAATACAGCTGGTCAGCTCAGGCGTATTGAATGCGGTAAACGAGTTGGCGGAGGAAGCGTCTAAGATGCTTCAGTTCGTCGATGAGGTCGCGATGCAAGGGTATAGCGAACTGGTACAAACCAGTCAGGAATATAATACAGAGGCTGCAAAGCTGGATGATATTATGAAGATGTTCAGAAATCAGTCGGAGGAACTCCGCAATAATATGAATGGAATTCGAAATATGATGGAGAGTATTAATATTTCGGTTGAAGAGAACGTCAAGGGCGTAAACCGGGTGGCTGAGATCTCGGTTGATATTACGGAAAATGTATCGGATATCGGAGAACAGGCCCGTGATAACAAACAGATTGCGACAGATCTGGGGAAAGAGGTTCAGAAATTTAAATTATCTTAATTAAAAAATATAAATTCCGGAATAAGGCAATTCTCGTGAAAATGAGGATTGCTTTTTTCTTTGGAAGAATGTGATGAAGAGACAAAATTAGTGCTAGTTTTGAGACTGATAAGTGCTATAAAAGCAAAGACCAAAAATATATCATAAAACCAGAAAGGAACAACGAAAGGAGAGAATATGAAGAAAAGAAAAGCGACAGCAATAAGAAAGAGTATACCGCTTTACGTATTACTTTTGCCTTCGGCAATATTGCTTTTTTGTTTTGCGTATTTACCATTGGGAGGTCTGATTATTGCATTTAAACATTATTCACCGTCCCTTGGAATTTTTGGAAGTCGGTGGGTAGGATTTGACAATTTTATGCAGTTTTTCAAATCTTATCAGTTCCCGATTACGATAAAAAATACGCTTGTATTAAGTTTGTATGGATTGATCGTAGGAACACCGCTTCCGGTTGCGTTAGCTTTGATGTGTAACCAGATGAGAACCAAAATGTTTAAGAAAGTGTTTCAGGTAGTTACTTATCTTCCACATTTTATTTCAACCATGGTTATGTGTGGAATTATTTTGATCATCCTGTCACCGAGCAATGGATTGATTGCAAATATTTTCCAGTTATTTGGACATGAAGCACCAAACCTGATGGGAAGTGCCGGAGCATTCAAACATGTTTATGTATGGAGCGATATCTGGCAGCATCTGGGATGGAACAGTATCATTTATCTGGCTGCCCTGTCCGGTATTGATCCTACTTATTATGAGGCTGCAACGATTGACGGAGCAACGACAATGCAGAAGATAAAGTACATTGATCTACCGTTGATCATGCCGACGATCGTTATTCTTCTGGTAATGAGCGCAGGTAATATTTTAGGAATCGGTTTCGAAAAAGTGTTCCTTCTCCAGAATACACTAAACATTACGTCAAGTGAAATCATTTCTACATATGTATATAAGATGGGACTTCAGAGTTCACAGTACAGTCTGTCAACTGCGATAGGACTTTTCAATACGGTCGTGAACGTAATTGTACTATTGGTTATTAACTATATTGCAAAGAAAAAGACAGATACCAGTTTGTTTTAGGAGAATGTAAGAATGAAAAGAAAAAAAGAAATGACAAAGGACAGAATGGTCAATATTATATTTCACATTATTGCCATTATTATGATTCTGCTGATTATTTATCCTCTATGGTTTGTAATTATTGCGTCATTCAGTAATCCGGCAGATGTGGCCAACGGAGATGTATGGTTTTGGCCAAAGCATTGGGAATTTTCCGGATACAATGAACTGTTTAAACAGAAAATGTTCTGGAAGAGTTATGGAAATACGATCATATACACGCTGGTGGGAACATTCATTGCACTTGCGGTCAATATTCCGGCAGGATATGCAATGTCAAGAAAAGATTTGTTCGGAAAGAAGTGGATCAATGTATTTTATCTGATTCCAATGTTTATATCCGGCGGATTGATTCCAACCTATATCGTGGTAAAGAATTTTGGCCTTTTGAATTCGTTCTGGGTTATGGTACTGCCGTTTTCGGTATCTACTTATAACATTATTGTGGCAAGAACCTTCTTTAAATCCACGATCCCGGAAACGTTGTGGGAGGCTGCACAGATTGACGGATGCGGAACGCTTAGATATTTCCTGCAGTTTGTATTGCCATTATCAAAAGCAGTTCTTGCAGTAATTGGTTTATGGACAGCTGTAGGATTATGGAATTCATGGTTTAATGCACTCATTTATATTCAGAAGGAATCATTACAACCATTACAGTTGCTGTTGCGAAGAATTTTAATTTCAAATCAGTCGATGTTAGGCGCTGCAACAGGAACTATGGCACAGGAATTGCGACAGCTTTCCGACATGATGAAATATGCATCTATTGTGGTTTCAACACTGCCGATCATGTGTTTATACCCGTTCTTACAGAAGTACTTTAACCAGGGTGTAATGATTGGTGCAGTGAAGGAATAAAAGAATCAAAAAGGAAAAGGAGAAAGACTATGTGTAAGAAGAAAAAAATCATGATGCTGTTGATGACAATGGCACTCTCGGTATCTTCCTTTGCAGGATGCGGACAGAGTGATTCGTCAACACCAAAGAGCACTGCAGCGGCTGAGAACGATGCAGATGGAGCAACAACGGATACCTACGAGGTAGCAACAGTACGTTGGGCTGATTGGGGAGAGGATTATCACACTGGTTTCCCAGATGCAGCAGCAAAGGAGACTGGAATTCAGATTAATTGGGATACGATCTTAAATGCAGATTGGGCAGATAAGAAATCGGTTCTTTTAGCAAGCGGTGAGCTTCCGGATGCATTTATGGGATCTATTTGTTTCAGCGAGACAGATATCTTATCAAACACAGGTACATTTATTGCATTGGATGATTACATTGATGAGTATATGCCAAACTTTAAGAGCATTATGGAGTCAGATCCTACTATGAAGTCATTGGCAACCTCTGCAGACGGACATATTTATGGACTGCCGGCAAAGAAGCCTTGTCGACCAACCGTAGGAAACCAGTTATTTATCAACAAGACATGGCTGGATAATCTTGGACTGGATGTTCCAACTACCTATGATGAGTTTGTAGATGTTCTCAGAGCATTCAAAGAGCAGGATGCAAATGGCAACGGCGATGCAAGTGATGAGATCCCATACGGAACCGGTAATGCAGATGCAACAATGTTCTTCTGTCTTCCATTTGGTGTAAGAGTTGGTGGCGAGAATACATATTCCATGACTATGGAAGATGGAAGCCCTGTATTTATCCCTACATCAGAGGAGTACAAAGCTGGTATTAAAGCTATGCATGAGTGCTATCAGGAAGGTCTTATCGATCCAGAGGTATTTACACAGGATACTTCTATGAGAGATGCAAAGTTAATGAGTGAAACACCAATCGTAGGATGTGCAGCAGGATGGACCGCAGATGCAACATTTGGTGCAAATGCAGATCAGTATGTAGCACTTCCAGCATTAAAGGGACCAGATGGAAATCAGTACATCGCTTCTGATCCAGAACATTACAATTATACAAGATATGAATTCGTTGTTACATCATCTTGTGCAGATCCTGGAAAGTTACTGTCATGGGTTGACAAGTTTTACACAGATGATGCATCTATCCAGAACTTCTACGGATCATTTGGTGTAGGTGTAGATAAGGATGAGGCAGCAGGAACTTATACTGTTCTTGAGCCGAAGGAAGGTATGTCCGCAGATACTTATGCATGGGTATATTCTCTCCGTGATTTTGGTCCAAAGTATGTAGAAGACGGATTCAACGATAAAGTAACTTATGCAGGAGAGAATGGTGATGCTGCGAAACTTGAACTTGATAAGGATATGGCACAGTATGCAAAAGAAGCATTCCCGAATGTAAGTTACACCGAGGAACAGGTTAATCAGCTTGGAACTCTGTACTCTGATATTTCATCATACATTTCTGTTAATCAGGCAAACTGGGTAACAGAAGGAGGTATTGATGATCAGTGGGATGAGTATGTTGATCAGTTAAAGCAGATGGGCTTAGACAATTTTATGCAGATTCAGGAAGATGCATATAATACCTACAAATCAAATCAGTAAATAAATAGTTTGTGCGGGCAGTTGTTATAACTGCCCGTATTCATAAGAGAGAGACAATGTTTGGAAAAATTATTGGACATGAAGTTTTAGGACAAAAGATACTGTTTCATTTTGAACATCAGGATGGAGAAGTTACTATTGTAAATTCGAAGGTAATCCATGTTTATGCGGATTGTAAAGAACACAGAGTTCCTTCAAAGGCAATCATAAATGAGGGAGCCATAAGAACAAAATTTAATATTCTGAGCAAAGAAAATTTCATCGAAATAATTACGGATTATCTGAGAATCCGTATCTACGACGAGTTTAAAATAGATATCTATGAGAAGAGTGGTCAGGCGTTATGTATGGATTATAGGGGAAAACGCACCCCTAAAAGAATGATCAGTAAAGAATCATTGGAACTCATGAAAAAAGAAGGCCATCAGGTGGCTACTTCCAAAGATGCATACAGGATAGAAGTAGTAAAGAAAATGAATCAGACGATAGCTTTCTATGGTCTGGGAGATATGACTGGATTTTTAAATAAAAAAGGGTATGCATATGAATTATGGAATACGGATAACCCGATGCCGCATGTGGACAGTTTCCACACACTGTATAAGTGTATTCCTTTTATGATTGCCAAACAGAAGGATTCAGTATATGGAATTTTCATGGATAATACCTGCCACTCTTATTGGGATTTTGGGCATGAAAGCAATGATTATTACTTTTTCGCAGCAGATGGCGGAAATCTAAATTACTATTTTTATTATGGAGAAAATTTAAAGGAGATTATATCTACTTATACATCCATGACCGGAACGGTTCCGATTCCACAGAAATGGGCACTTGGTTATCATCAGTCACGCTGGGGATATGAAAGCCGCGAGGATATATTAGAGGTCGCTAAAATGATGCGGCAATTAAAGATCCCTTGTGATGCCATCCATTTTGATATTGATTATATGGATCAGTACAAGGTATTTACTTTTAACACAGAACGATACGGGAAGCCGGAGCGATTGACCAAAGAACTTGCCGATATGGGAATAAAAGCAGTCGCAATTCTGGATCCCGGGGTTAAGGTTGATGATTCGTATGATATTTATCAAGAGGGAAAAGAGAATGGTTATTTTGCGGTAAGCCAGAATGGAAAAATATATACCAATGTTGTCTGGCCGGGAGAGACGGCATACCCGGATTTTGGCAGAGAGCAGGTAAGACAATGGTGGATGGAAAAAGAGAAGCGGCTGGTTGATTATGGATTCAAAGGAATATGGAATGACATGAATGAACCTGCCGGATTTGATGGAGAAATCCCTGAGGACATTGTGTTTTGTGATGAAGAGACAAAGAGTACACATGCGCAGATGCATAATGTTTACGGACACTTGATGTCGAAAGCTGTGTACGAAGGCCTGCAAAAATATGATAAAAAAAGGCCGTTTGTGATTACGAGAGCTTGTTATGCCGGAAGCCAGCGATATACCAGCGTATGGACCGGTGACAACCACAGTATCTGGGCCCATTTACAGATGGCGATTCCGCAATTATGCAATCTGGGGATGAGTGGAATGGGATTTTGCGGCACCGATATCGGAGGATTTGGATCCGATACGACGGCAGAATTACTGGTTCGATGGATGCAGGTAGGATGCTTTTCGCCACTGTGTCGTAATCATTCTTCGAAGGTTGGTACCTATCAGGAACCGTGGCAGTTTGATGAGGAAACCTGCCGTATCTATAAAAAGTTTGTGGAATTGCGTTATCAGCTTCTGCCGTATCTATATGACTGTTTTTGCGGAATGGAGAAAAACGGAATCCCTGTAATGTGTCCATTAGTCATGGAGTATGAGGATGATATAAATACATGGGAATTGAATGATGAGTTTATGTTGGGAGATCGAATTCTGATTTCTCCGGTCGTTACACAGGGAAGCAGAAAAAAACTGGTGTATCTGCCGAAAGGGGAATGGATTGATTATGAGACAGATGAGGTGATAACAGGACCTCGGTATTTTATTAAAGATGCGCCCCTTGATGTGTGTCCAATCTTTATTAAGGCTGGAACAATATTGCCGAACTATCCAATTCAGCAGTATGTAGGAGAGCAGGAGATTGATGAACTAATTCTACATGTTTATCCGGGCAAAGGAAGTTATATTCATTATCAGGATGACGGAGAGTCGTTTCATTATAGACAGGGACAATATAATCTGTATTCCTTCTCGTTTTCTGAAGAGAATGAATTCTATATGCAGCGGATGTTGAAGGGATATCCACATAGTTATAAATCTTTGCGCATTATTTATAAAAATAATGAAAAAGTGGTGCCTATGCAGGATGAGATCAGGATCGTATTATAAAAAGTTCATATTTATACAAAATACAGTAAAAAAGTAAAGCGAGGAAAGATATATGGCAAAAATTGCAGACAGTTATTTTAAGGTAGATCCTTGGAATGTTATCGAGGAGGGCTTTGATCCGGAGTATGGAAAGGTTGCAGAGTCCGTATTTTCACTCGGAAATGAGTATATGGGTGTGCGAGGATATTTTGAGGAGGGATATGGCGGACCAACACTTCTTGGAAGCTATTTTAATGGTGTTTATGAGAGACATAAAGCCGCAGCCGAAGGATATAAGGGTATTGTTCAGGAAACGGAGTTTATGGTAAACAGCATTGACTGGCTTTATTTACTCATTTGGGCTGGCGATGAAAAGCTTGATCTTGCAAAAGTAAAGTTTGATCATTTTTACCGCTGTTTAAGTTTAAAGACCGGATTACTTTGCAGGAAGTTCTTATGGCATACCGCAAGAGGAACACTTGAGATTCAGATGGAACGACTGATTTCAATGGTGACAAATGAAGCTGCTGCACAGAGACTGATCATTACGTCCAAAGGATACAATGGAGAAATTCGTGTGAGTGCAGGCCTTGACTGCAATACGGTACATGGTTCTGAGCAGACTGGAAGGTGGGACTGCAGTAATCAGGCTATGGAGAAACACAGAGGTCATATCAGCTGCTGCACTAAGAATACGAAGATGAAGCTTGATAGCTATTGTGCGATGCAGGGAACCATTGTTGATACCGGTGCGACACGTGCAATTCTTGGGGATAAATGTGTGGCAGAGGAATATACGCTGTTCATAAAGGATCAGGAGAGCTATTCGCTTGATAAGATTGTATGGAACGTGTCTCCGCTGTCACAAAAACAGGGTATGGATCATGCTGACAAAGCTATGAGGACACTGACTTTTGATTCTTTGTATGCATCCAATTGCAAATGGTGGGAAAAAGTATGGGAGAAATCGGATGTCGAAATATCTGGTGATGAGGAAAACCAGCAGGGAATCCGTTTTTGTATTTTCCAAATGTTTCAAACCTATCACGGCGCAATCATGGGTACGAATATTGGCGCGAAAGGACTGACAGGAGAAGCTTACAATGGAAATGCGTTCTGGGATACCGAGACGTATTGTCTTCCGTTCTTCCTGTTCCACGATAAGCAGGCCGCAAAGAATTTGTTATATTTCCGATATGCGACATTAGATGAAGCAAGAGCACGTGCTAAGGCATTGGATTGCGAGGGAGCATTCTATCCGATCGCTACGATCAGCGGTCGTGAGTGCTGTAATCTCTGGCAGCATGCAAGCCTTCAGCTGCAAGCTTCGACAGCAGTTGCTTACGGAATCTGGATTTATGAGAAAGTGACACAGGACACTTCTTTTACGGAGAAATACGGACTTGAGATGCTGATCGAAATTTGTCGTATGCTTGCAACGCGCGGTGATTATAATGCGGATCATACCTGCTATGGATTTTATGGAGTCATGGGACCGGATGAATTCCAGATGATGGTTAACCATAATGCGTATACAAATTATATGGGACAGTTTAGTTTCCGCTATACGCTTGATGTGTTGGAGCGTATGAAAAAGAATATGCCTGAGGTATATGAGGAAGTTATCAGACGGGTAAATTATAAGGACGGTGAGGGCGTAGACTGGAAACAGAAAGCGGATAAGATGTATATCCCTTATGATGCCGAGCGGAAACTGTTTGAGCAGCATGATGGATTTTTCAAATTACCGCATATTGATGTGGATGCAATACCGATTGAGGAATTCCCGCTGTATGATCATTGGACATATGATCGCATTTATCGAAACGATATGATTAAGCAGCCGGATGTCTTAATGTTCCTGCTTTTGTTTAATTCACAGTTTTCTGAGGATGTGCTGCGCAGCAACTATGAATTTTATGAGCCGCGCTGTATTCATGAGAGTTCGCTTTCGCCATCGGTACATTCGATTTTGGCGGCGCAGCTTGGCAAAAAGGAGGAAGCGTTTGATTTCTTTAAATTTGCAACGCGTATGGATCTTGACAATTATAACCGGAACAGTGGGGACGGCTTACATACAACTTCAATTGCTGCGGCCTGGATGAACATTGTATATGGTTTTGGTGGATTACGTGCAGATGGGGAGTCCCTTACTTTGGCCCCTTCTATTCCTGAACAATGGGACGGATATTGGTTCCATGTTGTATATGAGGACGAGATCCTTTGTGTGGATGTCAAGAAAGATGGCGTGAGTCTGAGTACTGCAGGTGGTAAAGAGATCGAGGTCTGCATTTATGGACAAAAAGCTGCAATTAATGAAAAAAGACAGGTATTTGCAATTCCAGAATAAAGGAGAAGCAGAATGTTTGATTGGACAATAAGGGAAGAAGGATACGAGGAAGCAAAAGCGGCCACGCTTGGCAATCGATATCTGGTTGGCAATGGTTATATGGGTATCCGTGGTACGCTTGATGAGTATGAAAAAGATAAGCTTCCGGCAATTAATCTGGCGGGAATTTACGATCAGGCCAGTGGGTGGCGTGAGCCGATTAATCTGCCAAACGGATGTTATTCGTATATTTGTGTGGACGGAACGGATTACAGGCTTCCAAAGACACTTCCGGAAGCACATGGCATTTCTCTGGATTATCGTCATGGAATTTTTCAGAGACATACGACATGGCAGACAAAAAAGGGAACGATTACCTTAATGACGGAGCGTTTTGCGAGTATGCAGGATGTTCATACGATCGGAATGCGCATACAGATCTGCACCGATTTCCCGGCTGATGTCGAACTGGTGACAGGTATTGATACCGCTGTATGGGATTTAAACGGACCACATCTAGAAGCAGTTACGATGGAGGAGCAGCTTGACTATATCACTGTGACAGCAAGGACGCATGAAGAGCAGATACCGATTGTCGTGGCAGAGACGATTCAGACGTCATATCCGTCGAATGTGGACCGGGATACAAAGCATCATAAGTTGTTGCATCGCGCTCTGTTTCGTTCGGTTCCGGGCGAAGTTTATACAACAGATAAACTGGTCTGTGTATATACCGGTAAGGATTGTGGGCTGCCGAAGGAGAGCGCTTTGCAACAGCTCAGAAAAAACAGGGTCAATGGTTATGACGCTTTAAAACAAAAGCACTCTGCTTATTGGGAATCTTTATGGAAACACTCGGAAGTTCAGATTGAGGGTGACGCGAAAGCAATGCAGGCAGTCAATTATTCATTATATCATCTGCATTCGATTGCACCGCGACATACCCAAAGTCTGTCGATCCCGGCGAGGGGGCTGTCCGGACAGACATATAAAGGTGCTGTTTTTTGGGATACAGAGATGTTTATGCTGGATTTCTTCCTGATGACGGATCCGGATACTGCCCGTGTGCTGATGAAGTACCGAATTGATACGTTACAAGGGGCATTGGATAAAGCAAAACATTATGGATATGAAGGCGCTTTCTATGCGTGGGAGAGTCAGGAAGGCGGCTATGATGCGTGTACGGATTATAACGTCACAGACGTTTTTACCGGGCGCCCGATGCGCACATATTTCAAGGATAAACAGGTTCATATCTCTGCTGCCGTCGTATATGGAATTATGCGATATACAGAGTGGACTGGTGACAAGAGTCTGCTTGATGCAGATGGCATCAAAACGGTTATTGAATGTGCCAGATTCTACTACAGTCTGCTTATTCACCGGTTGACGCGAAATGATTATGAAATTCATGATGTCATCGGTCCGGATGAGTATCATGAGCGTGTGAATAATAATGTTTACACAAACCGAATGGCAAAGTATGTGTT
>ERZ773210.689-NODE-689-length-38345-cov-3.741342_pt1 | contig 38345 bp, 21 predicted proteins | sample MGYA00580528_ERZ773210 | MGnify/ENA primary metagenome ERZ773210 (study PRJEB29015, sample SAMEA2737769) | human gut metagenome | biome: human gut; feature: human-associated habitat; material: faeces | place: China | collected 2012 ...
GATCATGGCGAATTCTTATGTTCACCAAGTGGGTTTGGTGCCATCCGCTGTTGATCCCACTATTAAATCATCCACTTCTGCTCCTGTTGGTTCCGATCCTAAAGAGCGATTTTCGGAATTAGAGCGCTTGACCTCTTCGTATTTGGACGACGATGACCGTGCGTTATTGGAAAAAGCGTTTCGTTTTGCCGATGAAATGCATGCAGGTCAAAAGCGCAAATCGGGCGAAGCGTTTGTTATTCATCCCGTTGAGGTTGCTATTATTTTGGCCGATCTTCACATGGATGTTGAAACATTGTGCGCAGCGCTGTTGCACGATACGGTAGAAGATACCGTTGCTACCAAACAACAGGTAACCGAGCTTTTTGGTGAAGCAATTGCGAACTTGGTCGATGGCGTTACCAAGATTGCAAAACTTTCTGTAGAAACCCTTTCCGATGAGCAGGCTGAAACGTTTCGTAAGATGCTCATCGCAATGAATAAAGATATTCGCGTTGTTGTAATTAAGCTTGCCGACCGTTTGCACAATATGCGCACGCTTTCTGCGCTGCGTGAAGACAGGCGAATTTTTAAGGCGCGCGAAACCTTGGAAATTTATGCCCCGATTGCTCATCGTTTAGGCATTAGCTCTATTAAGTGGGAATTGGAAGATTTGGCATTCTTCTATTTGGAACCCACAAAGTTTAAGCAGGTTTCTCGCATGGTTGCAGAAACCCGCAAAGAGCGCGAAGAATATCTGGAAAGCATCATTGATATTCTTCATGGCGAAATGGAAAAGATTGGGGTAGAGGCGCAAATTATGGGCCGCCCTAAGCACCTGTATTCCATTTATCAGAAAATGACCAAGCGTGGTAAGGGCTTTTCGGAAATTTACGACTTAAGTGCGGTGCGTATTATTACTACCTCCGTTAAGGATTGTTATTCTGCGCTCGGTGCGGTACATAGCTTGTGGCATCCTATGCCTGGTCGATTCAAAGACTACATTGCTATGCCAAAGTTCAACATGTACCAAAGCTTGCATACCACCGTTATTGGCCCTACGGGTCGTCCGCTTGAGGTGCAAATTCGTACCGAAGAAATGCATCGTATGAGCGAATACGGTGTTGCTGCGCACTGGCGCTACAAGGAAAAGGGCGGCAAAGGCTCTAGCGATTCTTTCGATAAGCAAATTGCGTGGCTGCGTGAAATGGTTGACTGGCAGGACGAAACTAAGGATTCTCGTGAATTCTTGAAGTCCTTAAAAACCGACCTTGATCCTAAGGAAGTATTTGTCTTTACGCCTAAGGGTAAGGCCATGAGCTTGCGCTTTGGTTCAACGCCCGTGGACTTTGCTTATGCTATTCATACCGAGGTAGGGCATCACTGCGTTGGCGCTAAGGTAAATGGTTCAATCGTTCCTTTGAGCTATCAGCTGCAGATGGGCGATCGTGTTGAAATTTTGACACAGAAAAGCGCAACTCCTTCGCGCGACTGGCTCAATATCGTAAAAACGCCTTCGGCTCGTTCGAAGATTCGCTCTTACTTCTCTAAGATGAGTCGTTCTGATGACTTGCAAACAGGGCGCGATAAATTGGTCCACGAAATGCGCAAGCATGGTCTGGGCATTTCGTCGGCACAAAGCATGCGTGCTATGAAACAAGTTGCGGAAGCAATGGGCTTTAAGAGCGCCGACGATATGCTGGTTAATATTGGTTCGGGCAAAGAAAACCCCATACATGTGGCAAACCGCATGTTAAAGATTTTGGTGGATAAGGGTACCGAAGATGCAGAAAAGCCTCTGATGGGCATGTCGGCTTCTGCTACGGGCAAGATGCCACCGATGCTTACCAGCGTAAAGCGTCCAAAAAAGCATGAAACTCATGCTTCGAATGGTGTTGTGGTGCGCGGTATTGATGATGTTTTAGTTCGTCTTTCTCGTTGCTGTAATCCCGTGCCGGGCGACAAGATTATTGGTTTTGTAACGCGTGGTCGTGGTGTTTCAGTTCATCGTGAAGATTGCCCTAATGCGGTAGAGCTCAAACAGCATCCTGAACGTATCATTGAGGTTCATTGGGAAGATAGTGTGCCTGATGCAATCTATAACGTGGAAATTATTGTTGAGGCGCTCGATCGCATGAACTTGCTTATCGATGTAGCTTCGGTATTGTCTGAATATGGCGCTAACATGCTTAATGTTTCTTCGACGACGCATCGCGATGGCATGGCAGAAATGCGCTTCTTGTTCCAAATTTCTGATATCAGCAAAATTGAGCGCATTCTTTCTAAGATTAATGCGGTCGAAGGAGTGTTTGACGCACGTCGTATGATGTCAGGCTCCACGACAAAGTAAGTGTTTGGAAATATAACCTAGGTTAATGAAGGGGTTTCATCCATGAAGATACAAGTAAAGCGCAAGGGACGCGGGGTATATAGCGTAACGGGTGCTTGTGTAGATATTGAATATAGTGTTTTAGGACCTATTGCTAACAATACGTATGTCATTTCCGATGGTGACTTTACCTTTGTGGTAGATCCTTCACATGATGCGGATGCCATTTTGAAAATGGTAGGTAACCGTTCGGTGGATGCCATTGTGGTTACCCATCATCATGCCGACCATACGAGTGCACTTAAAGCGCTTAAAGATAAAACAGGGGCTCCCGTGTATGCTTCTGCTATTGATACGCCCGTAATTGAAAATCAGCCAAAGGATTTTCCTCCTGCAGAATCGTGCAAGGTTGATGTTCAACTAAAAGACAAGCAGACCGTAAAGCTTGGCAATATGGCATGGAAGGTGCTGGCAACCCCAGGTCATACGCCAGGTGGCATTTGCTTGTTCTTGGAGTCCGATAAGGGTAAGTATTTCGATGGTGCTAACGTTTTGATTTCGGGTGACACGCTATTCTGCGGATCTATTGGCAGGACCGACTTTGAAGGTGGTAACGACAAACAGATGCGTGCCTCTCTTCGTCGTTTATCGCAGTTGCCAAATGACACGTTGGTGCTTCCTGGGCATAATTCGCTCACTACGATTGCGGATGAACAGCGTCGTGTGTTTGCGTATTTCTGCTAATACTTACATGTTAGGGTGCCGATACTTGGAGAGTGTCGGCACTTTTATGTAGGCGGTTTTGCGTAGGTGGTTTCATGTAGGCGCTCTCGTATTGACATTTTCGCGTTTAGGCGTGTTTATATTTCTGGTAAAAGAATTCCTGTGAGCGTTTACAATAATGTAATAAACGAAAAACTAAGCGATTAGCGAGGTTTATATAGTGTGGTAAAGCTCAGCGCATCAGGGGGGATCTAAATGGCTAAACTGACCAAGAAAGAACTCAAGAAGAAAAAGAAGAAGTTTGACTACTATGATGCTTTCGAAACTCAGGCATCAATCGCAGTAAAAGAAGCAAAGCTTCTCAAAGAAATTGTTGATGAGTTTGAGTCAGTTGAGCAGATCGAAGAACGTCTTGGTCGTGCTCATGCGCTCGAGCGTGAGGCTGATGAGGTATGCCACAGCATCTTTGAAAGCCTGATCACCGACTTTGTAACACCAATCGATCGTGAAGATGTTATTGGCATTGCTGAAAATCTTGACGAGGTTATTGACCTTACTGAAGAAATCATTCAGCGCTTCTACATGTACGACATTCACTTCATGCACGAGGATGCTAAGAAGTTTGCAAAACTGATTGTTCGTTCCTGTGAGGCGCTTTCTAATGCAATGGCGGATTTCCGCAACTGCAAGAAATCCGACAAGTTTAAGTCGCTCATTTATCAGGTAAACGAGCTTGAGGATGAAGCAGACGAGTTATACATCAAACTTATCCGTCAGCTCTACACCGATGAGCGCGAACACACTATGCGTGTTATTGTTTGGACGCGTCTTTTGGATGCCATGGAGGACTGTGTTGACCAGTGCGAATTGGTAGCCAATAAGATGAACATGGTTATGGTTAAGTATGCCTAATTAGTTGCGCCGACTTGTATAGTCGGCGCAACATACGCACGAAACGTCATGACACTGCACGCCACTCTGGCGGGCATCTTGCCTTTCAGTCGATACTCGCGTACCGAAGTACGTGTGCATTTCTTTCAAGGCAAGGTGTTCCACCAGTGTGGCGTTTGTTGTTTTTGCTAGTAATGCGCATTTTTAGCGCAGAGACCCAAACATTTGGAAGAAAATTCCCTTAATGCAGCTCTATGAGCTAGTTTCTACTCTATTTCTTTTAAGTGATTCGTTTTGGTTACCAATAATCGGTGTTTAAATACATTGCAGAATGCTTCTAATATAGTTAGAGCTACACTATGGGAATTTCTATCCAAATGTGAGCTCAGAATTTAAAAAAAGAATTTGTTGCATTCAGTTATTGTAGACATTACTGGCAGCTCTGGCTCAAGGCAGACCAGTATCCGCTGCTTCTTTGTGAAATACCACATATGATCTTGCTCCTACGCTTTATGCAGGTTTTTGGTACTATATATCCATTGTTCTCACGTGAGAAAGAAGACCATGTCGTTAATAGTTTCAAAATTTGGTGGCACTTCAGTTGCTTCCCCCGAAAGAATTAAAAACGTAGCAAAACGCCTTATTGCTATGAAGCAGCAGGGCAACGATGTGGTGGCAGTTGTGTCGGCAATGGGTAAGACAACCGATGAATTGGTTGGGCTTGCGGCTGCACTTAACGACCATCCTTCGAAGCGTGAAATGGATATGCTGCTTTCTACAGGCGAGCAGGTAAGTATGTCGCTTCTTGCTATGGCTATTCAGGCGCTTGGCTACAATGCGGTTAGCTTTACGGGGTGGCAAGCAGGCATTACTACCGACAACGATTTTTCTAGTGCAAAAATTGAAGATATCGATGCAAACAAAATCCGTAAAGCCTTATCTACAGGGGCTATCGTAGTTGTTGCTGGTTTTCAGGGGGTATCTGAAAACGGCGACATCACCACGCTTGGTAGAGGCGGCTCTGACACGACGGCGGTTGCGCTTGCTTATGGCATTGACGCTGATGTTTGCGAGATTTATTCGGATGTTGAAGGCATCTATACCGCAGATCCTCGTGTTGCGCCTCGCGCTCGCAAGTTAAGCTGTATCTCTTACGATGACATGCTTGAGCTTTCAAGTGGGGGAGCTGGCGTTCTGCAGGCACGTGCGGTGGAGTTCGCACGTAAATACAATGTGGTAATTCATTCCCGTTCTGCTTTCTCTGACGAAGAAGGCACACTTATCAAGGAGGTTGTTCCTTCCATGGAGCAGGCAGTTATTTCTGGTATTGCACACGATACATCCGAGATGAAAATTACGCTTCGCGGTCTTCCTGATGAGTTGGGAATTGCAGCACGCGTATTTTCTATTCTGGCATCAAGCGATGTTTCGGTTGATATGATCATCCAAAACGTTACCAACGATGGCAAGGCAAACATTTCCTTTACGTTCCCTGGTTCTCAGAAGGAACAGGCTTTATCTGCGGTAGAGCGCATTACGCAGCAGTTCGGCGCTACCTCTTTAATGGACGACAACATTGCTAAGGTTTCGTTGGTAGGCACAGGTATGAAGTCAAGCCCTGGTGTTGCTGCTAAGGCTTTTGCGGCGTTGGCAGAAAACAACGTTAACATCATGATGATTTCCACCAGCCCTATCCGTATTTCAGTTGTGGTTGAGGGCAGCCAGGTACAGACGGCGGTTCGTTGCTTGCATACCGCGTTCGGCTTGGACTCTGATAGTATTTTCGAGGAAACGCAGCTTTCTCCAGAAGAAATTGCTGCAAAGATGGCAAAGGGTCGTTAATAGAAGTAAAGTGGTTGCGTTTATCCTGGAGATGGCAAAGGGTCGCTAATAAAATCATAAGGAGTTTCGCATTAGGGCGCTGCTCGAAATATCGGGCATCGCATTTTTATATTTCACATGTGACAAATGGACAGGTCATTTGTTACGGGTTATTTGTCACGCCTGTATTACCGCCTCTTTCATGGAGCGCACGTAATCTTCGACATAAGGTACACAGTCTTTTCCGTATTGCGCACAAAGCTTCACAATGGCACTGCCCACAATGGCGCCATCACTTTGGGCTGCCATGGTGCGGGCTTGTTCTGGGGTGGAAATACCAAAACCTACCGCGCAGGGAATGTCTTGCTGTTCTTTTACGAGCGCTACCATAGCTCCAATATCGGTGGTGATGTTGGAACGCACTCCGGTTACGCCTAAAGAAGAAACGCAGTACACAAATCCGTGAGCCTTCTTGGCGATTGCCGCAATACGCTCGTGGGAGGTGGGCGCAATCATGGGGATACGATCGATCCCTACCTTAGCGAAGGGAACTTCAAATTCGTCGGCTTCTTCGAAGGGAACATCGGGCAGGATAATGCCATCAATGCCTGCTTCGGCAGCTGTTTTTGCAAACCGATCAATGCCGTTGGAGAATATCACGTTTGCGTACGTCATAAACACCAAAGGTGTTTGGGTGGTTTTTCTTACGCGACGTACCAGATCAAACACCTTATCGGTGGTGGTGCCAGCTGAAAGGGATCGAATGTTGGCTTCTTGGATAACGGGTCCTTCGGCGGTAGGGTCTGAAAACGGAATGCCCAACTCAATAAGGTCGGCCCCAGCACGATCCATAGCATAGATTAGCCGCTCGGTGGTTTCTAGGTCGGGGTCGCCGCAGGTTATAAAGGGAATAAACGCTTTGCCGTTTTCAAAAGCGCGGGCTATGTTGTTCATGTTGTATCTCCTTAGGGGTTGCTCGTTTCAGAAAAGTTCGTGTGTAATCTTGCTGGGGTTAGCCTGGTTTAATGCGGATTCGTTTGTTTGCTTGCGCTATTCGTGAATTTCTTCGCCACGGTAGCGTGCAATAGCCGCACAGTCTTTATCTCCTCGACCCGATAGCGTAATAACGATGGTTTGATCGGGTCTCATGGTTGGAGCAAGTTTGCGCGCATAGGCAACTGCGTGGGCACTTTCAATAGCAGGAATAATGCCTTCAGTACGGGAAAGGTATTCGAAAGCATCAACGGCCTCATCGTCGGTGATGGCTACGTATTCGGCGCGTCCTGCATCGTGAAGTGCAGCATGTTCAGGGCCAATGCCAGGATAGTCAAGACCAGCGGAAATAGAATACACGGGGGCAATTTGTCCGTGTTCGTCCTGACAGAAATAGCTTTTCATGCCATGGAAAATTCCTAGCTTTCCTGTGGCGATGGTCGCGGCGGTTTCAAAGGTATCTATGCCGCTGCCTGCTGCTTCACAGCCAATAAGGCGTACCTCAGGGTCGTTGATGAAGTGATAGAACGATCCAATAGCATTCGATCCGCCGCCTACGCATGCCATCACTACATCGGGAAGCTTTCCTTCAAGTTCCAACATCTGTTCTTTAATCTCTGACGAGATAACAGCCTGGAAATCGCGCACGATAGTAGGGAAGGGATGGGGACCCATGCAGGAGCCAAGGCAGTAGTGGGTGTCGTCAATCCGATTGGTCCATTCGCGGAAGGTTTCGCTTACCGCATCTTTAAGCGTGCCTGTGCCGCTATCGACAGGGTGTACTTCGGCACCCAACAGGCGCATTTTGTAAACGTTGAGCGCTTGACGTTCGGTGTCTTCGCGACCCATAAACACCACGCATTCCATATCGAGCAAGGCTGCGGCGGTAGCGGTGGCAACACCGTGCTGTCCAGCTCCAGTTTCGGCAATCAGGCGGGTTTTGCCCATCTTTTTTGCCAGAAGTGCCTGACCCAATACGTTGTTGATTTTATGCGCGCCTGTGTGGTTGAGATCTTCGCGCTTGAGGTAGATTTTTGCTCCGCCTAAGTCTTCGCTCATGCGGCGCGCATAGTACAGACGCGATGGGCGACCTGCGTAATCATTTAAGAGCTTTTGGAGTTCAGCTTTGAATTCGGGATCATCTTTGAAATGAATGTAGGCTTCATCAAGTTCGATGATGGCATTCATTAACGTTTCGGGGATGTATTGGCCGCCGTGAACGCCGAAGCGTCCTTTGCTGGTGTTCTGTGTGGTCATGTGTTGCTCCTTTGATTCGGTAGGGTTGGTGTTTGAGGTGGTTAGGGGTGTGATTCCGATTTTTTGGTTTGTGACCGTGGTGCTTTGATGTGCGCTTGCCGTGGCTTGATGCACGATTGCGGTGGCGCATTGTATTTTTTCGCGATCTTTTAGTCCGTTTGTTTCCAGTCCACTGCTTAGATCTACACCCCAGGGATTGAGGTTATTGAGCGCTTCGGGAATGGTTTGTGGATATAAGCCGCCCGCTAAAAGGTAGGGACGGGCAAAGGTTTTAAGTAAAGACCAATCGAAGGACTTACCGCTGCCTTGTCCGCTGTCGAGCAAAACCATATCGGCACTCGATGTTTCAGCTTTGGCAAGATCATTGGCGTTTTTAATTTGGAATGCTTTGATAATGGGCAGGGTGCACTGTTCGCGGAGGTGTGCTATGTAGTCTTCATCTTCGTTGCCATGAAGCTGTATTGCTTGGATACTTCCGATGTGTGCAAGTGCGACTATCTGATTGATGGGTGCGTCAACAAACACGCCAACCGAGCAGATGGTTGGATCAAGACGTGAGGCAAGTTCAATCTGCTGTTCTGCGCTAACGCTGCGCGTGCTCTTCGGAAAATCAATAATGAAGCCGCACATATCGGGATGCGCTTCATTTACTGCAGCAATGTCTTCAAGTCGTGTCATGCCACAGGTTTTGATATAGGTGCGCTCGGTAGTAGGTGATGCGTTGCGAAGAAAATCAGAGCAGCTGCTTTGCGTGTTTTCGGAAGATGCTGCAATGTTTGGTTCGGCTTCGTGGGCGGTGTCGCTGGGGCAATCACCACGAAGAATGCTAAGGGTTTTAGCTTTGTTGGTGCTGCGCATAAGGGTTTCGCCAATAAGAACAGCATCTACGCCAATGCGTTCAAGTTGTGCAACATCTTCGCGCGTTTTAATTCCACTTTCTGAAACAAACAAAACGTCTTTAGCGCGCTCGCGTAAACGCAGGCTATTGGTGGTGTCTACCTCGAACGTTACCAGGTTGCGATTATTTACTCCAATAATGCGGGCGCCTGCAGCAAGGGCACGGTCAATTTCGTTAGCATCATGAGCTTCCACCAACGCAGAAAGTCCCAAGGTATGAGCAAGCTTTACATATTCGCTGAGTTCCTCATCGTTAAGAATCGAACAGATAAGCAACACTGCGCTTGCGCCTAATACTTTTGCTTCGTAGATCATGCGCGCATCCACCGTGAAGTCTTTTCGCAGAACGGGAATAGAAACGTTTGCGGCGATGGCTTTTAGATACTCGTTTGATCCCAAGAAAAAGTAGGGCTCCGTTAAGCACGATATGGCAGCAGCACCACTGTTTTCGTAGGCTTTAGCGATGTCTTGGTAAGGAAACTCTTGAGCTATAACTCCTTTAGAAGGGGATGCTTTTTTCACCTCGCAAATAAAGGACGTGCCGCTTTGAGCAAGTGCCTGTTCAAAGGGAAACGTGAAAGGTCCTTGGCTTAGTTCTTCGTTTGCACGAGCGTGCGCTTTCTCGATTAACGCCTCATCACAGATAAGAGTTCGTTCGTATTCGACGCGCTGGCGTGTTTTTTCTGCAATGCGTTGAAGTATGTTGCTCATCGGTTGGTCTCCTGGATAAATTCTTCAAGCTTTGCTGCGGCTTTGCCTGCATCAATAATTTGTTCAGCAAGTCGAACGCCTGCTTCCATGGTTTCTGCGGCTCCCGTGATGTAGAGTGCAGCTCCTGCGTTCAGGCAAACAGCGCAGCGTTTTGGTCCGCGGTCTTCACCATTAATAATGGCTCGGGTAATAGCGGCATTAACATCGGGCGTTCCGCCAACCAAATCCTGTTTTGCACAGCGCTCATACCCGAACTGCTCAGGGATTATTTCATAGGATTGGAACCAACCATCTTTAATTTCGCAAACGCTGGTGGGGCCTGCCATGGAAATTTCATCAAGGCTATCCTGGCCGTAGACCACCATGCCGCGGCGAACGCCCAGTTTCATCATTACCTGCGCAAGCGGTTCCACTAATTCCTGGTCGTAGACTCCCATAAGTTCCATGTTTGCGCCTGCGGGGTTGCTCAAAGGACCCAAGATATTAAATACAGTGCGGATTCCCAGTTCTTTGCGAACGGGTGCAACGTATTTCATAGCGATGTGATAGTTCTGTGCGAACAGAAAACAGATATTAATCTTTTGCAGAAGCTCAGCGCTTCGTTCAGGGGCAATGTCGATTTTTACTCCAAGCTCTTCCAAAACATCAGCGGCGCCGCATTTAGATGAAGCGGCACGGTTGCCATGCTTTGCAACGGGAATTCCTGCTGCTGCAATAACAAGTGAAGCAGTGGTGGAAATGTTGAACGAATTCGATCCATCGCCGCCTGTGCCCACGATTTCAAGGGCATCCACTTCGTGAAGAAGCTTTACACAATGAGCGCGCATACCTGCTGCTGAAGCAGTGATTTCGTCTATGGTTTCGCCTTTCATGGCAAGCGCAGTTAGATAAGCCGCCATTTGAACGGGAGTGGCTTTTCCGCTCATGATTTCATCCATTACTGCTTCGGCTTCTTCGTAAGGAAGGTTTTGCTTCTGGGCTACTTTCTTGATGGCTTCTTTAATCATGGGAGATCTCCTTTTTGTTGGATTGAGTTGGATTGTTGAATTGCGTTTCGCTATTGAATTGAGTTGCGGTGCTGAACCGAGCCGTGGTGCCGAACCGAGCTGTGGTGTTGAATTGAGCTGCGACATCTAAGAAGTTTTGTAGTATCTGCCTTCCGTCAGGAGTCAGAATTGATTCGGGATGGAACTGAACCCCGTAGGTGGGATGAAGGCGGTGAGCTACCGCCATAACTTCATCTTGTGCGCGAGCAATAACATGAAGCTCAGCGGGAAGTGTTTCTTCATCTGCCGCAAGCGAGTGATAGCGCGCAACCGATATGGTGTGGGGTAGGTCTTTAAAGAGGGGCGAAGTTGTATCTAGATTGGCAGGGGAAGATTTTCCGTGCATAAGGTGTTTTGCGTGGCCCACCACCGCACCAAATGCCTCGCAAATTGCTTGATGTCCAAGACAAACGCCGAGCAGGGGGATTGTTCCCGATAGGCGCTGGACTACCTCAACGCAAATTCCTGTGTCGGCAGGTTTTCCAGGACCAGGGGAAAGTACGATGGCATCGGGGTTTAAAGATGCAAGTTCTTCTGTGCTGATGGCGTCGTTTCGGTACACCACTATGTCGGGATCAAGAGAGCCAAGCAGCTGGTAGAGGTTATAAACAAAGCTGTCGTAGTTATCGATTAAAACAATCATCTTACAGACCTCCATTTGCGGTGGTAAGCGCAGAAATTACGGCTGCAGCCTTGTTTTGGCATTCGCGATATTCCGATGCGGGATCGCTGTCGGCAACGATGCCCGCTCCTGATTGAATGCAGATTTGGTTGTGCTTTTTGTAGGCAAGGCGAATAGCAATGCAGATGTCCATATTTCCAGAGAAATCGAGATACCCAAGCGCGCCTCCATAGATGCCTCGGGGTGTGGGTTCTAGTTCGTTGATAATTTCGCAGGCGCGAATTTTTGGTGCGCCCGATAAGGTTCCTGCGGGAAGTACGGCATCAACGGCATCGAGGGCATCTTTGTCGGGGTTGATGGTTCCTTTTACGGTGGATCCAATGTGCATGACGCGTGAAAATTCCAGCACATCAAGATAGGTGTCCACGTGAACCGAACCGAGCGAACAAACACGTCCAAGATCGTTTCGGCCTAGATCGACCAACATGTTGTGTTCGGCGAGCTCTTTTTCATCGGCAAGAAGTTCTTCTTTAATGCGCTTGTCTTCTTCTGGAGTGGCACCGCGCGGGCGTGTACCTGCAAGAGGGAAGGTTTGAAGTTGGTCGCCTTCCAGGCGCACGAGTGTTTCAGGCGATGCTCCTGCGATTTCTACAGAATCGCTGGTGAAATACAGCATGTAGGGCGAAGGATTTTCGCTTCGCAGTACACGATAGGCATCAAAGAGGCTTCCCGTTGCAGGAGCGGTAAGGGGGTTTGAAAGAACGACTTGGAAGATGTCGCCTTCATAGATATGATCTTTAGCTTTTTCGATCATGGTGCAGTATTGCGACTCGTCTAGGGAGGGCACAAAGTCGTGTTCTAGGTGGAGCGTTTCGAAGGTATGACGTGGCCCCCGTAAAAGAATGTTTTCAATGTAGGCAAGCTTTTCTTCTGCCTGTCTATAGGATTGCTCGAGGGTGTCAAGGCGCCCTGCGTTGAAGTTCTGCTTCGCGCAAGGATAAACGCCGGTAATAAGCACTACTTTTTGGCGATAGGAATCAAATACGATTACGCTATCGAATGCCATAAGGTCTACATCCAAGAAGTCTTCTTCGGCAAGCTGCTTTTCTGTGGGCTGTTCCTTGCGAAGGGTTGGCTCGCTGTAGGCAAAGTAGTCAAAAGAAAAATATCCAACCAAACCGCCCGCAAAGGGTGGAAAATCGGCAAGTTGGGGGCTTTTGTAGTCTTCAATAATGCGACGGATCGCGCTATTGGGGTGATCAAGGGTGACCGTTTGACAAGTTTCTTTGTCTGTTCCCAGGTTTGTTCTGATGCACGCATTTCCAGCTGAGCAGGTAAATTCCAGGGTTGGTTCAAAGCCAAGGAAGGTATAGCGACCGCGTGCGCCATTGGCTTCTGCGCTTTCAAGCAAAAAGCAGTGATGGCTTGCGCCGCGAAGAGCGCGCAATGCTTCAGTGGGGGTTATATGATCTGCGAAAAGCTCCTTTTTAACAGGGATACGACGGTAATCACCTTCTTTGGCAATCGTGCGTATTTGTTCAAGTGTGGGCTCCATGTATGAGCATCCTTCCTGTTCGGTTTTGCCGTAGTTTTGTGTACTAGCTTTGTTAAAACAGGGAGGAATTTTTGCGTTGCTTAAGGCGTGTGCAATAAAAAACCCGTCCCTGACGTTTTAACGTTCAAGGACGGGTTGAAAGCTTTGCTTTATGTCACCCGCGGTGCCACCTTGATTCATAAATAAACTCGTCTGAATTACCTTTGAAAATAAAAAACTCCATGGTTTGTTCGGCTGATAGAATTCCGAAAACCTATGGAGTGTGATTACCTTCAGGCTGTAAGCATAACGAGTTATTTATGCCCTTAGCGAGATGCCATCACATCTCCGACAACTAACGTATGTCCCTACGTCGCATCCTACTTCTATCATGGTTGCCAAAAGTGTTTTGCAGCGAATCTATTGTTCTTGCAATGAACTTCTTTTAGCTACCTGGTTTGGTTCGGTGCGCCCTCGGCGGCCCATTTAGTGGTTTGCGTTCGATTCGGATTCCAGCATCCCGAACTCTCTGGGCGTGCACAGCCACTTTTACTTCCGCTTCAACGGTTTGCATATGTGTTTTTCAATGTTCACTATTTTTAGGCAAGTCATAAAAATGTCAAGATAAGAAAGTGTTAAGGGTTGGTTACATTTGATCAACTGCTTCTATTGGTTATTCCACTTAGGTTCGTAGTTGGGCAAGAAAGCGTTGTCGTGCAGCGGGTTGGGGCAAGGCATGGGGTAGTCACCGTCGAAGCACGCGCTGCAGTAATGAGGATGGTTTGCATAAATGCATGACTTCAAACCTTCAAGGGAAAGATAAGCAAGGGAATCTGCTCCAATGTAGGCACAGGTTTCTTCTACTGAATGCGATGCCGCAATAAGTTGCTCTTGGGTGTCGGTGTTAATACCTAAGAAGCAGGGCCAAATAATAGCGGGTGAAGTAATACGCAAATGAACTTCTGCCGCTCCTGCATCACGCAACATTTGTACGAGCTGCTTTGACGTACTGCCACGAACAATTGAGTCGTCTACCACAATGATGCGGCGATTACGCACAGCATAGTGAAGGGGATTGAGCTTGATGCGGATGCCTTGTTCGCGCAGCTCTTGTGTTGGCTGAATGAAGGTGCGGTCGATGTAGCGATTCTTTACTAGACCTTCAGAATAAATGACACCACTTTCACGTGCGTATCCAATGGCGGCAGGAATGCCTGAATCGGGTACCCCGATAACGATATCAGCATCAACAGGTGCTTCATGGAACAGGCGTCGCCCCATTGCTTCGCGGGCGCGATAGACATTTGCTCCATCGATAACCGAATCGGGACGAGCAAAGTAGACGTATTCAAATAAGCATCGTGCAGGTCGACTAAGGGCAGCTTGGTTGTTGCTTGCGCTATCGTTCAAGACAGGGATTGAGTGGATGCCGTCAGCATCGATACGTATAAGCTCCCCTGGTGCAACTTCACGTAAGGGAGTAGCGCCAATAAGGTCGAGTGCACATGTTTCGCTGGCAACAACCCAGCCTGCATTTTCGGGAAGCTCTCCTATACAAAGAGGGCGAATGCCCGAATAGTCGCGCAGGGTGTAGAGGGCAGTATCGGTTAATACCACCATCGAATAAGCACCCAGCATCAAATTCATGAGACGGGTAAGTGCTGCTTGTATGTCGTTTGTTTCGCTGCAATATTGCGTAAGTAGATCGGTTGCAAGCTGCGTGTCGCTTACGTGTTTATTATCCTTTTTGGGACGATGCGCCTCGTCCAGTTCATTGATAAGCTCAGCGGTATTGGTAAGTGTTCCGTTGTGGGCAAGCGCAAAATTCTGATCTCCGTTTTCACCGATAAGAGGATGCGCCAACTGGAAACTAAGTTCAGGATCTTTACCGCTTGTTGAATAGCGCACATGCCCAATGGCTGCTATACCTTGCAGTTGTGCAATCATTTCATCACTAAACACTTCTCGAGCAAGCCCGAGCCCTTTTTCGCAGGTGAGATGAGATCCATCAGTAACAGCAATGCCTGCTGATTCTTGACCTCGGTGCTGGAGTGCTTGTAGTCCAAAAAACGTCATACGTGATACATCGAGCTGGGGAGCCCATATGCCAAATACGCCGCACGCTTCGTGCAATGCATCGTCGTTTTCGATGTCGGACGAATTAAGAGTAGATGAAGTGATGGAAGATAACATAGTGGTAATTCGATTCTTATACGGATTTTGTTCTTACAGGGTTTGGTCGTTTTAAGGGCAACGCGATGTTTTTGAGCATAATGTGGGGTTTTGGTGCTAGCCTTCTTGCGGATCTTGTTGCGGGTCTTGTGTGGACGCTATGCAATACGCTCATTTCGCAAATGCTGCGGAAGTTTGGTCCTTACACCAGTGCCTTTATACGATCAACTGCTTCAAGTAGGCGATCATCGGGCGTGGTAAGCGAAATACGAATATATCCTTCACCTTGTGGACCATAGCCATTGCCTGGAGTAACAACAACATGTGCTTGTTCAAGAAGCTTAGTTGCAAACGATTCGGATGTTTCTCCTTCGGGTACCTTTGCCCATACATAGATGGTGGCTTTAGGATATTCGCATTCAACACCAATACGGCGCAGGGCATCAACAATAAGATCGCGACGCTTTTGATAGAGTGCGCACATTTCTTCGACGCAGGTTTGGTCTTCCGTGAGTGCCACAATGGCGGCATCCTGAATTGCGGTGAATTGACCAGAATCAAGATTGTTCTTAACCGTGCCTAGTGCCTCAATAGCCTGGGGATTACCGCAGGCAAAGCCAATGCGCCAACCAGTCATATTGTAAGACTTGCTTAAGCTGAAGAATTCGATGCAGCAATCCATGGCACCAGGACGCTCCAGAATAGAAGGTGCACGATATCCGTCATAGCAGATGTCGCAGTATGCATTGTCGTGGGCAAGTAGGATGTCATGTTCACGGCAGAACGCTATGGCGCGATCGAAGTATTCTTCTGTTGCGCAGGCGCCCGTTGGGTTGTTGGGGTAGCCAAGAAACATAATCTTTGTGTGTTCGAGCACTTCAGCAGGAATGTTTTCGAAATCCGCCAAGAAGCCATTTTCTTTATTCATAGGCATGAAGTAGGTGTTTGCGCTTTGGAGTGTGGCACCACCAGAATAAACGGGATAGCCAATTGCGGGTGCAAGCACATAATCGCCAGGGTTAACAAAGGCGGTATGTAGATGCGCAATGCCTTCCTTGCTGCCAATAAGCGCAAGAACTTCCGTTGCAGGATCAAGGGTGACTCCGAATCTGCGCTGCATATAGGTTGCGCAAGCCTGTCGATATTCGATTGAGCCTGCGTAATCAGGGTATTGGTGGTTTGTGGGCTTGCGAATTGCTTGCGCCATTGCATCAACGATATGCTCTGGCGTTGGCATGTCGGGATCTCCAATGCCAAGGGAAATTACATCAATGCCTTGTTCGGCAAGTGCCGCTTTCTTTGCATCAATCTGAGCGAACAAATATGGGGAAAGATGATTAAGGCATTCAGCAGTTTGCATGGATAACTTCTTTCTCGAAGGGTGGATATCGTAAAGAAAAGGTGCAGTGCACAAGTAGCGTGCTGCGATCTAGGGCGCGGTTGGCGGTTAAGGCTTTGCGCTTATGGTTGTATTCGCCGCGCTCGTTCTCTCTGCGTTTATATGGACCGTCCCGCTGAAGGACTCTTGTGCGGGTCCTGTCATAATGACGTGCTGGTTGCGAAGGGCAATATGAAGCGTGCCGCCCAGCAAAAGCAGATCTGCTTCTTCGTCGGTTTTATCAAGCAGATGTGCTGCAACTTGGGTGGCGCAGGCACCGGTACCGCAGGCATGGGTTTCCCCGCAGCCGCGTTCAAAGACGCGCATTTCTATGGTGTTGCGATTGATTACGCGGGCAAACTCGACGTTGGTTTTTTCGGGAAAAGCTTCGTGGGACTCAAAAAAAGCACCGATGCGATCAACGTTGAGGGTAGTAAGGTGGCGCTCACTCGTTGTTTGGCTTTGGGTGCTATTCGTAAAACATTCTGCAGGTAGGGCAGCCAGCTTTGCTTCGTCTAAAAAGCAAACAGCATGGGGGTTTCCCATGCTTACGCAGGTAAAGGCGAAGGGTCCCCAAGGGGAATCAAGTTCAGCTTCGCGTACGTATTCAACACCTTCTGAATCGGTAGCGTTTGCGCTCAGTACTGTGGGAACACGAGAAGGTTCAAGGATTGGACTGCCCATGTCCACCGTCGCTAACGTAAGTTGGTTTGCGCTATCAACTTCAAACGAAATTGGTTTTGGTCCAGCTAGGGTGTCGGCAACAAAGTTTCCTGCAGTGGGATTAACGTAGCTGTGGTCTACTAAAAACTTCGCGAAGCAACGCACGCCATTGCCGCACATTTGGGCAAGTGTACCATCAGCGTTGATGTAGTGCATATAGCCGCTGCATTCAGGTCGTGGGGAGGGCTTAACAACAATAACGCCGTCAGCACCGATTCCGGTGTGACGATCGCAAAGGTCGGCTACAACTTGTGCTGAGAGCTCAAGGTTTTCTGTCATAGCGTCAAAAAATATGAAGTCATTTCCTAGACCGTGCAACTTCCAAAATGATCGAAGCGGCAATGTGGTACCTTTCTCTTGAAAATGATCTGAGTACAAATCGTGTTATTTATTCTTTTCCATAAACAAAAAGATGAACGCGATCTAGACTAGGTGACCGCGATCAAATTTCTGTAATGCTTCTTGCAGGGCGAAGGAACCAACCGTGTTGAGTTGAGTGTTTAGCCGAGGAGCTAGATATCCGCGTGTATGCCATGTTTTCGTGGATAGTTACCGTGTGGTGGATGCCTACGGTAGAGGGCATATACCGCGAATGGGTTGGTCCTTGCCCTGCATATCGCAAAGCCCTTACAAGCTGGTTTTATACATAGAACAGCATGTTGTTGTAGCTTGGTACGGGCCAGTGCGAACGATCAGTGATGGTCTCGGTGTAGTCGACCACCTCGCGTAATTGATCCATGATTGGAATAACGCTGTGAGCGTAATAGTTGGCACGTTCCTGCAGGTTTTCGGTTTCTTGTGCTTTCTTGCCAGCAGCGTCAAGTTCTTCGACGAGGGTGTAAATCTTTTCGATGCTATCAAGCAAGTTTGCAAGTATGGTTTCCTGGGCAGTTGTCTTGCTTTCAGGGGCCATTTCGCGATAACGCTTTAAGCTTTCTGCAATTTCAGAAGCGTAGTCGTTGATTGCTGGCAAGAAGGTGCGACGAGTCATACGGCGCATAACGCGTGCTTCAATATTGATAAGCTTGCAATAGCGCTCCAACTTGCATTCGTAGCGGCTTGCAATTTCGCTTTCAGTAAGCACGCCCATTTCGCCAAAGAGTTCAATCGACTTATCGGCAATGTAGGCAGGCAGGGCATCTGCGGTGGTGCGATTATTGGCAAGTCCGCGACGCTGTGCCTCAATTGGCCATTCTTCTGAATAACCATTGCCATTAAAGATGATGCGCTGGTGATCCGTCAGGGTCTCTTTAATGTAGGCAGCAGCTGCAGCGCGAGGATCTGCGGCACCTTCAAGCTTGTCAGCGCATTTCTTAAGGCTCTTTGCCACTGCGGTATTTAAGATCATATTGCAATCAGCAAGGTTGTTGTGTGAGCCAGGCATACGGAATTCAAACTTGTTACCGGTAAAGGCAAAAGGACTGGTGCGATTGCGGTCGGTGTTGTCCTTTGCGAAACGAGGAAGAGACTGAACGCCCAAATCGATCTTGGTTTTGCTCTGGCCGATGTATTCTTCGCTCTTAATGATGGCATCAACGATGGCACCCAATTCATCACCAAGGAAGATGGAGATAATTGCTGGAGGTGCTTCGTTTGCGCCAAGGCGATGGTCGTTACCTGCTGTTGCAACCGACATACGCAAAAGTTCCTGATAATCATCAACCGCTTCGATAATTGCAGCAAGAAAGATGAGGAATCGCAGGTTATCGGTAGGATTATCGCCTGGATCAAGCAGGTTCTTTTCGTCAGCGGAAATAGACCAGTTGTTGTGCTTACCAGATCCATTTACGCCATCGAAGGGCTTTTCGTGAAGAAGGCATACCAGACCAAAACGGCTTGCGAGCATGGTCATTTTTTCCATAGTAAGCAGGTTCTGGTCGATTGCCTGATTAGCATTGGTAAAGATAGGAGCAATTTCGTGCTGTGCAGGTGCTACCTCGTTGTGCTTGGTGCGAACAGGAATACCAAGCTTCCAGAGTTCATCGTCAAGCGCCTTAAGGAAGTTGTTTACCGTAGGACGAATTGCACCAAAGTAGTGCTCTTCAAGTTCTTGACCCTTGCAAGGTGAATGACCAAAAAGGGTACGTCCCGTTAACACCAAATCTTCGCGACGTTCATATTCTTCTTTAGGAATAAGGAAGAACTCCTGTTCAGCTCCAACGGTAGTGGTTACGCGATGGGGATGTTCGTCGAAGAGTGCCAAGACGCGTTTTGCCTGCTCTTCGATAGCGCCCATGGATCGCAAAAGAGGGGTTTTCTTATCAAGCGCTTCGCCGGTGTAGGAACAAAAAGCGGTAGGGATGCAGAGCACTTCATCCTTAATGAAAGCATGACTCGTTGGATCCCATGCGGTATAACCACGTGCTTCAAAAGTGGCGCGCAGGCCGCCATTAGGGAAGCTGGAGGCATCAGGTTCGCCTTGGATGAGTTCCTTGCCAGAAAACGTCATAATGACGTTGCCGTTAGACTGGGGGTTGATGAAAGAATCATGCTTTTCGCTGGTAACACCAGAAAGTGGCTGGAACCAGTGGGTGAAATGCGTTGCACCATTTTCGATAGCCCATTCTTTCATAGCATGAGCAACGATATTAGCGACATCAAGATTAAGAGGTTCGCCGTCGTTGATGGTGCGCATAAGCTCTTTAAAGGTTGGCTTGGGTAAGCGTTCCTTCATTACGCGTTCATCGAAAACCATAGCGCCATAGATTTCGGAAACATTTGTAGGCGTAGGGGTGTTTGCTTGGCTGTTTGAACCAGCTGCATACACGGGTGCGCTCGCTGTGGTTGCTGTCGCGTTAGTCATGAGAACTCCTTCACTGTGGATGCTCGCGAACTTTAAACCAGTTGTTTAAACGGTTTCTACTTACTAGTCATCAGCCTAAATTCCAAATGTTTCAGACATGATTCAGAACGGTTAATACTCCCGCAACAATCAGCAACATTTAGTCTAATTTGTGCTGATTAATGCGCATTTTTGTAGGCGGCAATAAGCTCTTTTGTACACGCAAGGCCATCGGCAATAGCGTTAACGACAAGCGTCGAGCCAAGATTTGCATCTCCTGCAACAAAAACGGCGGGACGGTTCGTTTCTTTTTGTGCTGCGCGTACACAATGAGGGCTTAGTGTTTCACTGTCCGTGGGTAGGGCGTCAAATGCTTTAGCATCAGTGGGCAAAGCGCCAAACGCTTCAAAAACAGAGGTGTCGCTGCCAGTAAAGCCCTTTGCTATTAAGACCAGTTGAGCGGGAATGCTGTTTTCGGTTCCTTCGACCAAATGGCGACCGCCTTCGTAGGAAAGCGCTTGGGTGTGGACTGCTTCGACATGACCATTTCCGCTAAAGGCAATGGTGTCGGTAGAGAAGATGCGTGGGTCTTGCCCGAAGAGTTCGCTTGCTTCTCGCTGACCGTATCCTTGTGTAAAGACGTTGCGCTCAGCGGGCCAAATCTCTTGCGTGTTGCAGGTATCAGGTGCTTTTTTGGCGCGAATAACCTGGGTGACGCTTTTCGCACCTTGGCGCAGGGCACTTGCAACGCAGTCGTTTCCCGTGTCGCCGCCGCCAATAACTACCACGTCTTTGTCTTTGGCAGTGATTGAACAGGTGCGCTCATCAAGGTGGGCGCTGGTTATTTCAGTAAGGTATTCAAGTGCAAAATGAATACCTTCAAGTTCGCGTCCTTCAAGCTTGACATCGCGGGGTACCCGAGAGCCAATGGCAAGTACGATGGCATCGGACGCCTGTGCAATTTCTTCGGCATGTTCGCTGGCATCGGTGTTGCAGAAGAACTGAATTCCGCTTTGTTTCATAAGGTCGATACGACGATCGATAACCCACTTGGGCAATTTCATATTGGGGATGCCATACATAAGCAACCCACCTGGGCGATCGGCCTTTTCGTATACGTTTACTCGCCATCCGCAACGTGCCATTTCCCAGGCAACGGTTAAGCCTGCAGGGCCCGACCCAATAACGCTTACAAAGGGTGCGTCATCGGATGGTTGATCAAGCGGGTCGATTCCTTGTGCCCAGGCAAAATCTGAAAGGGTGCGTTCGTTGTCGTTAATGGTGACGGGCTTTTTGTGAAGACCCAGATTGCAGGCAACTTCGCATGGTGCAGGGCAAACACGCCCCGTGAATTCGGGGAAGGGATTGGTAAGCGATACGCGCTTTGCTGCTTCCTCGAAACGATGGCGATAGAGCAAGTCGTTTGTTTCAGGAATAAGGTTGTGTAAAGGGCAACCAACGGCATGCTTTGAACTGCCAAGCGCAACGCCGCTTTGACAGAAGGCGACACCGCAGTTCATGCAACGACTTGCTTGTTCGCACTGCTCATCAAGGCTAAGGGGTAGTACGAAATCGTCAAAATCTTGTATTGATTCATTGGCAGGCCGAATGGCGTGATCGACACGATCAACCTGCAAAAATGCTCCAATTCGTCCCATCGTTATGCTCCCATTCTCGTTGCTTCAAAAGCAAGTTCTTCGGCTTCTTGGCGTTCGTGACCTTGTGCTTCAAATTCGGTAATTAAGTCGAGCATCTTTGCGTATTCGACAGGGATTACCTTGGTAAAGTGCACTGCGATGTCTTCAAATTGATAGAGCATCTTTGCACCAAGGGGACTTGCGGTTGCTTGGACGTGTTCTTCAAGCAGTCTCCGAATTGTGGCAAGTTCCTGGGTGGTGGGCGCTACCAGTTCTACCAACTCAAGATTGCAACGGCGCTTGAGCGTTTTTGTTTCATCGTAGACATACGCTATGCCGCCGCTCATGCCTGCAGCAAAGTTTTGTCCAACTTCGCCTAAGACCAGTACCGTGCCGCCTGTCATGTATTCGCAGCCGTTTTCGCCAACGCCTTCAACAACCAGTTCAGCACCAGAATTGCGAACCGCAAAACGCTGACCTGCCAATCCATTGACGTAGCCCTTGCCTTCGGTGGCGCCATAGAAGGCAACATTACCTACGAGGATGTTTTCTTCGGGGCGATAGGTTGCGTTTGTTGGCGGAGTAATAGCAAGCTTTCCGCCTGAGAGGCCTTTGCCGAAGTAGTCGTTGGTGTCGCCTGTGATCGAAAGCGTTATGCCATGAGGTAAAAACGCTCCAAAGCTCATGCCGCCAGAACCTGTGCAGTTAATGGTGATGGTGTCTTCGGGAATACCTTCAGGGTGAGATGCGGTAACAACTGAGCCAAGCATGGTACCAACGCAGCGGTTGATGTTAGCGATGTCTGCATGGAAGGTAATTGGCTCAAGATGTTGGCGGGCTTGTTCGGTGTAGGGAACAAACAAGGTGGCATCAAGTGTTTGCGGAAGGGTATTGGGCGCTTGGGCTTCTGGTACGTAGTGAGGGCAGTGTGCAACAGGAATCGCACGACCGAATTCAACTTCAGGCTTTACCAGAAGAGGAGCAAGATCCATAAGGTTTGCCTTCCAACTGCGCGCATTATTCGTTTGACGCAGGCATTCTACCTGTCCGACCATTTCATCAATGGTGGCAAAACCAAGGGTTGCCATGATGGTGCGAAGCTGTTCGGCGACCATCATCATGAAGTTCACCACGTATTCAGGCTTTCCGCAGAAGCAGGAACGCAAGCTGCGGTTTTGCGTTGCAATACCCACAGGGCAGGTATCTTGCTGGCAGTCACGCTGCATAAGGCATCCCATAGCAATGAGGGGCATTGTTGCGAATCCGAATTCTTCGGCGCCCAGCAAACACGCTATGGCAACGTCGCGACCATCCATAAGCTTGCCGTCAGCTTCAAGAACGACACGAGAACGCAAGCCGTTTTGAAGTAAGGTTTGCTGCGTTTCTGCTAGGCCCATTTCAAGGGGTAGGCCTGCATGATGGATAGAATCGCGTGGTGCTGCGCCCGTGCCGCCATTAGATCCAGAGATAAGAATCTTATTGGCGCCACCTTTTGCAACACCAGTTGCAATGGTGCCAACACCTGTTTCGGAAACAAGCTTTACCGAAACGCGGGAGTGGGGGTTTGCGTTTTTAAGGTCGAAGATAAGTTCTGCCAAGTCCTCAATCGAATAAATATCGTGATGAGGAGGAGGTGAGATAAGGCCGATACCAGGCGTTGAACGACGAGTGCGTGCAATCCAAGGCCATACTTTGCTGCTGGGCAAGTGGCCACCTTCGCCTGGCTTAGCTCCTTGAGCAAGCTTGATTTGCAGCTCTTTTGCGCTCATCAGGTAGCGACTTGTTACGCCGAATCTGCCCGAAGCAATCTGCTTGATGGCGCTGCATTTGCTGTCACCATTAGGAAGTGGGGTTTCGCGTGCGGGGTTTTCGCCACCTTCGCCAGAATTCGAGCGACCACCTAAGCGATTCATAGCAATGGCAAGGCATTCATGCGCTTCTTTTGAAATGGAGCCGTAGCTCATAGCGCCTGTATTGAATCGCTTTACAATTTCGGAAGCTGGTTCAACCGCTTCAAGCGGAATAGACGGGCGCGTGGGAACAAATTCCAGTAAGTCGCGCAGTACGATGGTGCGGCCTGCTTGGTGAACCGCTTTGCTGTATTCGTCAAAGAGCGCGGCATCGTTGGTGCGCACGGCGTGCTGCAAAAGCGAAATAACTTCTGGTGTAATCAAGTGCTCTTCGCCTCGCGGACGCCAGGTGGTAATGCCAGAACTTGGCAGCTGATCAGGGGCAGGAGAGTGCATCTGATCAAGCGCTTCAGCGTAGTGCAGATTGCATTCGTGCTGAAGATCGTCAATTGAAAGGCCTCCGATACGACTTACCGTGCCCGTAAAGTGGGTGTTGACGAACTCTTCGGATAGGCCAACTGCTTCGAAAATCTGTGCCGCATGATAGCCCTGCATGGTCGAGATGCCCATCTTGGACATGATGGAAACGATTCCTGAAAGAATTGCTTTGTTGTAGTTTGCAATGCCTTCTTCAGCGCTGATAGGAAGAACAGAGCGATCAGCAAGAGAGGCAATAGTGTCATGAGCAAGGTAGGGGCAGATGCCTGATGCGGAATAACCAACAAGTGTTGCGAAATCGTGCGCGGTAATAGCATCGCCGCATTCAATTATTAGGTCGGCTTGGGTGCGCAGTCCGCAACGAAGCAGATGGTTGTGAATGCTCGAAACCGCAAGAAGAGAGGGAATAGGTATTTCGCCTTCAGATACACGATCAGAAATTGCAAGAACACTTACGCCTGCGCGGATGGCCTGTTCTGCCTGTTCGCACAGCGCGTTGAGCGCATCGCGAAGCGCATGAGGATCAGTATCTGCTGCGGTTTTACCTGCGGGATATGAAGCGTAGAGCTTGGTACCCTTGAAGCCTTTCCTATCGATTTCTGCAAGCGTATTGAATTCGTCCTGCGTAAGGATGGGGCTATCAAGGCGAATGAGACGGCAATTGGTGCGGGCATCTTCAAGAAGATTGCCGTGATTGCCAATGTAGAGCAGCGTTGAAGTTAGGTGTGATTCGCGCAAGGCGTCAATAGGCGGGTTGGTCACCTGCGCAAAAAGCTGGTTGAAATAATGGAAGAAGCGGCGCGGGCGTTCGGACAAGCAGGCTAGGGGGGTGTCGGTACCCATCGAAGCGAGGGGCGCTTTTCCTTTTTCTGCCATGGGGATAATGGCTTCCTCAACGTCATCGAAGTAATAGCCGTGCACCGCTTGTCGCTTGCTAAGCGTTAGGTTGCCATCAGGTAAGCTGTCATTCGATTCGCTTGCCTGATCAACAAGGCTTTCAAGCTTGCGCGTTTCGGCATTAATCCAGTCAAAGTAGGGGGCTTTATTCGCGAGGCTTTCTTTGATTTCGTCATCGAACAGTACGCGGCCTTCTGTTGGATCAACAAGCAACATCTGACCTGGGCCAAGGCTGCCTGCGTTCAAGATCTTCGACGGATCAATATCAAGCGTGCCTGTTTCGCTTGAAAGAATGAGGCGATCATCAGAGGTTATGTAGTAACGTGCGGGGCGCAGTCCATTGCGATCAAGAACCGCACCCATGATGCGACCATCGGAAAAGGCAATCGCAGCAGGGCCTTCCCATGCTTCGGTGAGCATTGACTGGTATTCACCCCAGGCGCTTCGCTTTTTGGAAAGCGCAGGGTTTTTGTCCCATGGTTCAGGAAGCAGCATTGATACCGCGCGTGGCAAGCTGCGGCCGTTCATCACGATGAACTCCAGCATATTATCAAGCATTGCCGAGTCGGATCCTTCGCCATTGAATACGGGAAGCACCTTGGTAAGGCTGTCTCCCATGACAGGGGAATAAAGATGAGGTTCGCGAGCTCGGGTCCAGTTGATATTGCAGTGCAGGGTGTTTATTTCGCCGTTGTGAACGATGTAGCGATTGGGGTGAGCGCGTTCCCACGAAGGGGTAGTGTTAGTGGAATAGCGCGAATGAACAAGGGCAATAGCGGTTTCGCACGATGCATCATCGAGGTCCTTGAAGAAGCCGCGCATCTGCGTCGAAATAAGCATGCCTTTATACACAATGGTGCGAGCACTCATTGAGCATACATAGAAGGTTTTATCGTTGAGGCTGTAGGTCTTCTTTGCAAGCTTTTCAATCACGCGACGACACGTATAGAGGCGGCGTTCAAATTCGTCTGTGGTTTCGCAGTCGGCAGGGCGACCAAGGAATGCCTGCTTGATGGTAGGCATGCATTCGAGCGCTGCTGAATCTAGGTCATGAGCGTCGGTAGGGACGTCGCGCCAAAACAGCAGAGGGATACCTTCGGAGATGCATCCATCTTCAAAGACGCGCATGGCTTCAGTAAGGCCATGTTCGTCAGTGGGTAAGAAGAGCATGGCTACGCCGTAGTTGCCTTCGTCAGGCAACAGGCTTCCGTATTTTTGAGCTTCCTTACGAAAGAAACGATGGGGAATTTGAAGAAGGATGCCTGCACCGTCGCCTGTGTTTGGTTCAAGGCCAACTCCACCACGATGTTCCAGGTTCACAAGGACGGATAGTGCGTCATCGACCATCTGGTGGGAGCGCACGCCCTTTAGGTTTGCGAGTGCTCCGATACCGCAAGCATCATGTTCAAACGAGCTGCGATACATTCCTGGGGGTGTGGATGGTGCTGGGGGCGTGCACGCTGGGGTTGAGTGCATTGCCGAGGACGTGCATGTTGCAGGGATTGCACACCTTGCTGGGGGCGTGCACGCTGGGGTTGCACACGTTGCTTCGCTGTTCATGTATACCTCTTTTCGCCTGTTTAGGTGGTACTACTCTACGGAAGCACTGTGTCTTGATCGTTGCATGCTTGTTTCAGCTACGTTAATTCGACGGTGAAAGTATCGCGGTAGGATTTAGAGAAATGCGCTGATGAAAAGGGAGTTTTATATATGATTTGTTGCGTGAATTGCGTGTTTAAAGAAGATTTCGGAATGTTTCGCTTTGTTTCGGTTTGGTTAACAAAATCCTGGTGAGGCGCTATTCCCCGAAATATTTGCGCAAAACGGGCGGTTTTTATGCGCTCTTTAGTGGAGCGTAGTATCATGAGCCCAATCATCATGATTGAAATAACGTTAGATGATGATTGCCACTATATTAAACGTCTTGAATAAAGGAGCTTTTTATGGCCTGGACAAAGGAAATACCTGCCAATCCTGTTGTTGCAGTAGCTGGTGCAACTGGTGCGGTTGGTCATGAATTCCTCGAGGTTCTTCATGATCTCGATTTCCCTGCAAGTGAAGTACGTGCTTTAGCTTCAGCACGTTCTGCAGGAAAGAAGCTTCCTTTTAAGGGTTGCGGTCAGGTTCCTGCTGGGGAATTAACTGTTCAGGAAATGACCCCAGAAGCATTCGAGGGCGTTGATATTGCTTTGTTCAGTGCGGGTGCGGGAGTGTCTAAGCAGTTCCGCCAGGCAGTGGTAGATGCGGGTGTCATCATGATCGATAATTCAAGTGCATTCCGCATGGACGAAGACGTTCCTCTGATTGTGCCAGAGGTGAATCCTCAGGATATCGAATGGCACAATGGAGTAATTGCTAACCCGAACTGCTCTACTATCCAAATGGTGGCAGCCTTAAAGCCTCTGTATGATCTGTCTCGCATTACGCGTGTCGTTGTTTCTACCTATCAGGCAGCATCGGGCGCTGGTGCTAAGGCAATGGACGAATTGTACGCACAGACTCGTCAGTTCCTTGACGGGGAAGAGCTAACGATTGATGCGTTTGCTCACCAGATTGCTTTTAATTGCATTCCTCACATCGACGTATTCCTGGATGATGCTTCCACGAAAGAAGAATGGAAGATGGTGGTTGAAACCAAGAAGATTATGGGAGACGAAAATCTTCAGGTTGCAGCAACGTGCGTTCGTGTGCCTGTTCTTCGTTGTCATGGTGAATCGATTAATGTTGAATTCGAAGGTCCAGTAAGTGTTGAGCAAGCACGCGCTGCTCTTGAAGCTGCACCAGGTATTACGGTAATGGACGATATTGCAAATAACGTATATCCAATGCCAGGTTTGTTGGCAGGCACTGACGGTGCCTTTGTTGGTCGTATTCGCAAGGATCCTTCTGTGGAAAATGGTATTGCTTTCTGGAATGTTGCAGACCAAATTCGCAAGGGTGCAGCATTGAATGCAACTCAGATTGCTCTGCTGCTTTTGCCTCAGTCAGCAGAGTAAGTTATACCCTGCAGAAAAATGCGGTTTGTGAGAGAGTCTCTTGATGAAAGAGACTCTCTTCTTTTTCTGAAAGCGTATAAAGCATCAAATTTATGTAACTAACGGCATTTTTCGCGAGATAGTTTCGCGTTGGCGGCTTTCGAGTCTCTCACTTTCGGGGTTTTTCTGCAGGGTGGTGCCGAAAAACGGAAAAAACTTGGGTTATAGGTCAAAAACTGCCAAGGGAGCAACGCGGATTGTGCCGCAATAGGTTTTGGCACTTGGCTGAACGAGTCCTGTTTTTAGGGTGATCATGGTCACCGTATGGTCTGCCACAATGCAAGGCTTTGCCGCTGTACCTGTTTGTGCCGAAAAGCCGCTGGCGACGTCTGCTGCAATAATACGTGAATTGCGTGTATTGGAAGTGGGCTGATCGGTATTGCGCGCTTTTTCACGTACTTTTTGCTGATTGGCAAGTTCTATCCAAGTAGAGAAAGGCTCGCGTACGGTATCGCCTGAAAATCCTGTACCCAGAATTGCATCAATAATAAGATCCGCTTTTGAAAGAGATGCTTCTACTTCTTCATTGGTTGGATTAATAAGCAGGTGAATTGTTTGTTTGCTCTTAGGTGAAGCAGCGATCTTGCGTCCTGCTTTGTATTTGCTATTGTGCTCTATTTCTTGTTTTGTCTCGTGTTCTGCTTCGTGTTCGACTTTGTATTCAATTTTGCATTCTGTCTCGCGTTCGACTCTGTATTCTGCCTCGTGCTCGATTTCGCATTTAATACCATGCTCAATTTCGCAGGCGGTGGTATGGGCGGGTTCCGCTTTTATCTCTTGTGCGGAAACAGAAGAAATCAAATCAACGTGGTAGCCTGCTTTTGCTAAATAGTCTGCTGCGACCCAGCCGTCGCCGCCATTGTTTCCATGTCCGCAAAGTATCGAGACGTGAAGTTGGTTTGGTTTTATGGTGGGGAATTGGTTTTGACCTGATGCTGTTTTGCTGCGCTCGGCTTCATTGCGGTTTGCTTCGCTACATCCAAATTCATTATGCTTTGTTCTATTGCACTCAGATTCTTTAGGCTTTGTTATTTTGCGGTCAGATTCTCTGCAGTCAGATTTCTGTTCGAAATATTTTTTAGCTTCATATGCTAAAAATCTTCCCGCGCGATGCATAAGAGTGTAGAGCGAAGTGCCTGATGAAGCGATTGATCGCTCAAGGCGTACCACTTCAGGAACATCAAGAACGGGGTATTCGGGATTAAAGTCCAAGTAGGGAGATAATGCTTGTTTGTATGTAGTACATAGCTCAGAAAGGGATACGCGAGAGTTAGCGGGACTTGTCGAGGGCAATACGGTACAAGGAACAGAAGTTACTGGCTCGCATAGTTTCTTATAAAGCTGGCCTGCTTTGGTGCCCGTGGTAAAAACAGCTTGGATGGGAGCTGCATTTAGAATTTGAGCCAAATCGTTAGGTTTGGCGTTTTTGATGCTGGCATCGCTTGCGCCTTCAATATCGCAACTTGATACAACATCCCAAAGCGCGATGTGGTGGCGCAGACATAAGTCACGCTTTTCTTCGATAGTTTCTGGGGTGGGTTCATCGAAGAGCAGGGCAAGCACTTTCCAGAATCTATTCTGAGGATGTCCGTAGAAAAATCCCGTTTCGCGCGACTTTGGAGAAGGCATGGTGCCAAGCAAAAGTACGCGGGAATTTTTGTTGTATACAGGTTTTATTTCGTGGATAACGTGGGTGGATGTCATGACGGGTCCTTTATGGGTGTGCTGCTAAGAAATACCTAAAGGGCAGATGAGGGTATTGTTTTAGGCTGTTTTGCCTGCTCTAAATTAGAATGCCATTGCAGTGATCTATTTCGTGTTGGATTATTTGCGCAGTAAAACCTTTAAAGGTTTTTGTTTGCTTGCGGAATTGCTCATCAAAATAGCGAACTTCTATACGGTCAAATCTTGTGGTGCTGCGAACACCTGAAAGTGATAAGCAGCCTTCTTTGGTTTCGTATGGTTTGGATGACTTGATTATTTCGGGGTTGTACATCAGGATTGGGTTGCTTTTGGCTTTGCTGGCTTTGGATTCTTTATTGGGGTTTTTGCGATCGTCCTTGCTGGTCTTTTCACTGTTGTTTTCGTCGTGCACAACAATAATGCGTTTATGTACCCCAATCATATTTGCTGCCATCCCTACGCATTCATGCGCATGTGCTTGAAGCGTTTCTTTGAGGTTTTGACCAGTAGGCATATCCTCTCGAGTGGCTTCAGTACTGGGAATTTGCAAGATAATCGGAGAAGTAACAATAGGGCAAATCATGCGGTGCCTACCTAGCTGGATGGTTGGTTAATAAGCGATATGAATATGATAGCTAATTGTTCTTACTAGAGGTGCTTATCTGCAGGGGGTGGTGCGCATTTTCTGAGAGAGTAATACTTTTTATCAGGGGGTTTAAGGAAGCACCCCAGAATTTTACAGGACTACCAATGGTTGTTACCTAAATTGGTTGCTTAATTACATGCCTCTCGATTAGGCATTTCTTGAATAGGCTACTTTCTTGAAAAATGCGCATCATCTACTTCGAAGTAGTCAAAATCCGCAAAAGAGACATTCGCATTATGAAGTGGGGGCTAGTGGCAAAAAGTCAGGGTTATAGGCCAAAAGTCACAAAAAAGAAGTTTATTGACATATAGGGACATATAGGGTTATAGGGGGTTAAAGGAAAGAGGCACCCACATTTTGAAGTGGGTGCCTCTTAGTAATATTGCGGCAATTGGTTAAGCGGTTTGCTTGAGTAACGCTTAACGGTTAGTTCAGCTAAGCTAACAGTGCGGCTGAACGATAACTTAACCGTTAGCTCGACTAAGCTGTTGGCTGGCTAAATGACAGGCTTAGCCGTTAGCTCGGTTCAGTCAATGAGCTATTAGCTCAACTTACCTGTGAACAAGAATTTAATGCGGGTCCACAAGCTTGGCTTCTTAGGAACGAGCTGAATTGCACCTGCCTCGCTTACTTTCTGCTCAGTTGGGATGACTTCAACTTCAGGCGCTGCTTGTGCGCTTTCCTGGGGTTGAGCAGTAGCTTGAGCAGGGGCAGATTGTTGGGTCGCAGCGGCTGCTTGCTGAGCCGCAGCCTGACCTTCAGTTGCACCGAATGCAGGACCTGCTACACCAGGTTCAACCTCTTCAATTCCACCTGCAACAGAAGCGCCTTCAGCTGAAGTGCTTGCTGGAGCGGAGGTAGAAGTGGAGGTAGAGGCTGAAGCGGGAGCGTCAGCGGAAGCAGCGACGGATGCGACGGATGATGCGGATTCTGCCGCGGTATCGGAACTAGAGCCAGTTGCGGCATCAGAGCCAGCCTCGGAACCAACCGCGCTTGCATCAGCTGCCTGAACTGCATCAAACGTTGCTTCCTGGCCTTCGACTTCAAGAGCAGCGTTAGCGTCCTCGGCTTGAGGAGTAACGTTACCAACACCAGGAAGTGGCTCGCCCGTTTCGGGGTTTTCCACGATAGGGGTAGCTGCGGAAGTCATCATTTCGCGATCGCGAATACGTTGAACTCGAGCAGTAGCACTACGCTGAGCTGCCTGTTCTTCGCGAACCTCTAATGAGTGCAGGTAATCCTCGCGAGCTTTCTTAATCAGGTATTCCTGCGAATCAAACGATTCAGGAATGCCGTCAGGGCCTTCTGCTGCAAAGAACTCAAGAGGAGTGTACTCAAGATCATTCTTCAACATACGCAGTTTTGCAGTGTCGGAAAGCGAAATATCCAGGTACTCGCTAACTTTTTCCTTGAGTTCTTCGTTTTTGATAGGCCAAGCAATTTCAACGCGCTTTTCCATGTTTCGGGTCATTAAGTCCGCACTGGAAAGGTAAATTTCACGGTTGTCGCGAGGACCGAAGCCATAAATTCGGCTGTGTTCAAGCAAGCGACCAACAATTGAAACTACCTTTACGTTGTCGGTATAACCTTCAACGCCTGGAACCAGACAAGAAATGCCACGAACGAACAGGGTTGCTTTAACTCCTGCCTGAGAAGCTTCTGCAATCTTGTCGATTATGTCTTTGTCGGTTACGGAATTGGTCTTAAACATCAATCCGTTTGGCTTGCCTGCACGAGCAAGCTCAATCTGCTCGTCGATCTTTGCCAAGATCATTGGCTTGATCTGCAGAGGAGCAACAGAAAGCGTTTGATAGCGATCAGATGCGTTTTCGAGCTGCATGTTGCGGAAGAACTCTGCTGCATCTTTGCCGATGCTCTCATCGGTAGTGATGAACGAGAAGTCCGTATAGAGCTTAGAAGTCTTTTCGTTATAGTTGCCCGTACCCAGCTGAGTGATATGCTGAATGCCCTTGTCGGTGTGACGGGTAATAGCGCAAATCTTTGAATGAACCTTAAAGTCGTGGAAACCATAGATTACATTTGCGCCTGCCTGCTCGAAGCGCTGAGACCATTCAATGTTGTTGGATTCGTCAAAGCGTGCACGCAATTCGAACAGAGCGGTTACTTCTTTGCCGTTTTCGGCAGCTGCCAACAAAGCTTCGGCCAAATGTGACTGACTGGCTAAGCGGTACAGCGTAATCTTGATAGAAATAACGGAAGGATCTACGGAAGCTTCGCGAAGCATGGTTACAAAAGGATCCATGCTCTCATAAGGATACATAAGCAAAGCATCCTTTTCGCAAACCTGTTCAATAATAGAGCGCTTCTTATCAAGGCATGCAGGCCAGGTAGGGGTGAATGGCTCGGGGGTAAGCTTGCTGGCTAACTCGGGTTTAACCATGCCGTCTAAGCCCCATGCATATCCCATATCCAAAGGTACGCTTGTTACGTAGACCTGATGCATCTTCAAACCAAGACGCTTCAGTAAGAATTTCTTGGTTACAGGAGAAAGCGGCGTGTCGGTTTCCAAGCGAACAGGAGCAAGGCGCGCACGCTTTTTCAAAATACGCTTCATATGCTCGCGGTAATCGTAATCCATATCCTCGGTGCCATCGTTTGGATCGATGTCGGCATTACGGGTTACGCAGATTACGCTTGCGCGCTTGGTGGTATACATCGAGAAGACATCGCTCACGATGGTCTTCAGAGCGTTTTCGAGCAAGATGAACTGGGTGCCTTCACCAGGAAGCGGAATAACACGCTTTGCCTGACGGGGAAGTGGTACTAAACCAAACGTTGCATCTTCAGCGCCCAGGTTCTTTTCCTTCTTCTTGTCTGAGCCCTTGTCTGAGCCCTTGGTTTTTGTAGGAGCGTTTTCTTCATCAAGACGAAGAAGAACATAAAGTGCGCCGTTTTCTAGGTGAGGGAAGGGGTGGCGGGAGTTGATAATCTGGGGTGACAAATAAGGAACAACTTGAGCTTTGAGATATTCACTAAGATAAGCTGCTTGTTCTTTATTTAACTCATCTTCTTTAAGCTGGCGAATACCGCGTTCGGCAAGTTTTTCCTGAATCTGGTTATAAATGCGCTCTTGCTCTGGATACAGCTCGTGGCAACGATCGTAAATTGCGCGAAGCTGCTCGTCGGGAGTCATCTGAGTTTTATTGTCACGCAGTTCTTTATTTACTAAAGAAAGATCAGTCAAGCTGCCCACGCGAACCATGAAAAATTCCTGCAAATTGCTGGAGAAAATGGATACGCGCGTAAGGCGCTCGAGCAGTGGTACGTTATGGTCTTCGCCTTGATCGAGAACGCGCTTGTTGAAGTCAAGCCAGGAAAGTTCACGATTCTGCATGTAAGGAAGAACATAGGGTCGCCCTGATTTAGTTTCATTTCCTTCGGGCGTGTTGGTTCGGCCAGTCTTTGACTTTGTTTCCATCATAAGGTCAAATCTCTCTTTATCGTTTCCCCAATAAATTACCTAGAAACATCAGTGCGCACATAAAGCGCATGCACCCTATACACATCCGAGTGACGCGGCCAATCGGGCAGCCGAATGGAAAAGCCAAACGGCGTAACCAATGGACAACCAATCGGGTAGTCCGTCGAGCAACTAAATCGGGTAGCCGAATCGAGCAACCAATCGAGCGACCAATCGAATGTGCTGTGTGGTGCAAAACACCGAACAGTAAAGGTATTAACTTAGTAGAATTTATCTACTTATTCTATTGTAACGGTTTTATCTCATGAACTGGGAATTACTCTGCGACTATTAAATGTTTTACTGCGTGTAACATTTTCTGAACGCTTTTGCTCTTTTTCAGCTTGGCATTCTACTCGGCATTTCCAATCGGCTTTACCAGCACACGTTCTGCTAGGTATCCCTCACGAACACCAAACTTCAAAATGTCCAGACGATCTGCCTTGCAAAGTGAAAATATTTCGCGAATGATGACACATCCAGGAATGAAGGTGTGAATACGATCGGGTACGGTATGAAGTGCCTGACGAGCGAAGGTATCAGGATCTTTAGCGTACAGCGACAGAATAGCATCAAGGTGTTCGGGAAGAAGGTATTCGTAGCGCTCTCCGTTATTGCATAAGTCGCCATATACCTTTGCCGCAGAACGAATAGAACCACCAATGCCGTAGAGCTGGGATGCGGCATAAACATTGGCACCTTCTTTGGATGCAAGGGTGTTGAAGTGCTTGGCGATGGATTCAATTTCCTTTGAAGTTGGCAGTAGTCCCTGGACATAGTTTGCAAAGGATGAAAGCGATCCTTGAGGGATACTAACTTTATCAAGGTCAAGTCCATTTTGGATATGGGTAAGTTCGGTTGAACCACCACCAATATCCACCATAGTTCCGTTATCGAGCGAGCGATCAAGACATGCCCCCAGAAAACCTAGGTGAGCTTCTTCTTCGTTTGAAAGAATAGTTATGCGCTTGTCGATACCTGCTTCAATAGCAGCGGTTGCTTCGCGTGAATTGGCGCAGTTGCGCAGTACTGCGGTTGCGAAAATATCAATTCGTTCACAAGAGAAATGAGCAGCACGGCGAAGGTGGGCGTTGATGGTTTTGATTGCTTTTTTAATGCCAGCTTCAGTCATTGCGCCGTCTTTAATATGAGCAGCAAGACCTGCCATAACTTTATAATTAAGAAGTGTTTGAACATCTTTTTTAGCTAAAGGCTTGCGAGGGGTGTGTTCCACTTCGTAGATGCAAAGACGGATAGTGTTAGATCCAAAATCGATAATGCCGTAGCGCGCCATAGTTGTCTTTCTCTTCGTGACGGACAGATGCTACTGTAACAAATTATGCTCAAAGCAATTGTTAATTAGATTTAACTATATTCGTTTATGTAAAAGTGGGGTAGCATCTGATATGACACATTTCTTTAACAAGATTCGTCGTTTCGGCAGATAAAAGCCTTTGAACGGTTTAGATCGTGAGGAAATTCTGGGGGAGAGGAGATGCCTCATGCTAGATAGTGTAAGAATGGGGACTCAAAAAGTTAGCAAAGCAGAATACAAGGTTCGTTTTAAAGAACTCGTAAACCGTTTGGTTGTACTTCAGCAAGAAGCTAAAAAGAAAGAACTTGGTACTGTTGTCCTGTTCGAGGGATGGAAGGGCGCCGGTAAAGGTAGCCGTATTTCTGATTTGCTGTATCACTTGGACGCTCGTGATACTTCCGTATATGTAACGGAGGACTTTGACGATAAAGAAGCCGCTCTTGTTTTGGACGATGATTTTGGAGCAACAGGTTACTATCCGTTCCTGCAGCAATTCTGGAAGGCGCTTGGCCAGCGAGGCAGCATGACGTTCTACGATCGTGGTTGGTATTCGGTTGCTGCCCAACATATTATCAACACGCTTCCCAAGAAGGGTAAGGGCAAGCTGTCCAAGAAAGAGCGTGGCGCTATTAAGGCACATGCATCGCGCATGGTTAAATCCATTGAGGATTTCGAAACGCAGCTGCGCAACGACGGCTATCTGGTTATTAAATTCTTCCTTCAGATTTCTGAAAAAACTCAGCGCGAGCGCCTGATTAGCCTGTATAGTGATCCTGCTACTTCTTGGCGTGTTTCACGCAAGGATTTAGAGCATCTAGAAGATTATGATCGTACCTATCAGGTATACGACGAGATGCTTGATCACTCCAACTTCAAAATTGCACCTTGGATTTTGCTTGATGCAGAAGATCATCGCCGTGTGAATTTAAGCGTTGTACAAACTATCGTAAACGCTCTTGAAAAGGAGCTTTCAAGACCAGCGGATGCTTCTACTCAAGAGGCAGAGAAGAAGGCGCAGGAAAATTCCGCAAAGGGAACCCAGGAAGTTGAAGGCGATGAACGTACTCGTTCCGTTGAAGAGAATGAGCGTTTGCGTGCGTTGGCAGAAGAGGAAGCTCGTGCGGCAAGCGTGCATGCGCCTACGATGACGCGCTTTGCTCCAAGCGAGCATATTCCAACACTTGATGAAGTGAATCATACTCTTGTGCTTTCGCGTGCTGAATACAAGGCGCAATTAAAGGCAGAGCAAGAGCGCTTGCGTCGCATCGAACTTGAAATGTATATCAGGCGTATTCCTATGATGATCATGTACGAAGGTTGGGATGCAGCAGGCAAAGGTGGCAGTATTAAGCGTGTTGCCCAGGCCCTAGATGCTCGTTCTTATACCATCTATCCAAGTCCTGCTCCCACCAAGCCTGAATTGTTACATCCTCATCTTTGGCGCTATTGGACTCGTTTGCCAAAGGCGGGCCATGTGGGAATCTATGACCGTAGTTGGTATGGTCGTGTGCTGGTAGAACGCGTAGAAGGTTTTGCAAGTCCTGCTCAATGGTCTCGTGCTTATGAAGAGATTAACGAATTTGAACGCGACATGGTGGAATGGGGCGCTATCTTACTGAAGTTCTGGGTCGATGTTTCTCCTGAAACTCAGCTGGAGCGCTTTGAAGCACGTGAAGCAAATCCCGAAAAGCGTTGGAAGATTACTGCAGAAGATTGGCGCAATCGCGATAAGTATCCGCAGTATCGTGCCGCGGTAGAAGATATGTTCCGTTTGACGTCTACGCGCAATGCTCCATGGATAATTTTGGAGAGCGACGATAAATACTATGCACGTGTAAAGGCACTGCGTATTATTAATGAAGCTCTTGAGGAGCGACTAGGTATTTACTAGCTCGCTTTACTGGTAAAAGATCATTTGAAGGTGATGTATGGCTCGGCATAACAGCAGGGGAAGGCACGCTGCCCAACATATTTCTGAACCACAGAATGTACAAAGGTATTCTCGAAACAATTATGGTTCACAAGGTTATAGGTCACAAGGCCGCAAGAACCCCTGGCGTGTTGTGTTTGTCGTGTCTTTGGTGGTGTTTATTGCAGCGCTCATTGGGCTTGGTGCAATAGCATTCCAATACATCTCGCAGCAGCGCGCTTATGGCGATTTGGAACAGTATGCAACGGTCTCTGATTCGGAGAATTTAGCGCTTTCTGATTTGACGGTAGATTGGGATGCGCTAACCGCCATCAATCCAGATATCGTGGCGTGGATCTACGTGCCAGGCAGTCCTATTAATTATCCTGTGGTCCAAGGAGACGACAACGAAGAATACTTACATAAAGCCTTCGATGGATCTACGGGTTGGCTTGCTTCTGCGGGTACGATCTTTTTGGATAGCGCTAATGCTTCAGATTTTTCTGACCAAAACAGTGCCTTGTACGGCCATCATATGAATGATGGTTCCATGTTTGCATCGCTTTCTAACTGGCAAAGCAACGATGAATTTAATGCGCATCGAGACATTTATCTTTTAACGCCTCAAGGAAACTATCGACTTAAGACTTTTGCCATGGTGAAAACCACGGGCGATGATGCTTTGGTTCAAACTTCTTTTGGTTCTGAAGAAAGTTACCAGTCCTATATTCAAGATAAATTGGATCGCAGCGTGGTAACTCAGCAAGGAGAGGTTTTATCGCCTGCTGATATTAAGCAGTCGATGCTTTTTTCTACGTGTGAGTATTCTCAAAATGATGGTAGAGCGGTTCTCTTTGCTGCGGTAGTGGAAACAACGGTGCCAGATGATCCTTATGTGACGGGCACTGCCGAGGGCACGACGGGTATTTCTTCAAACGAAACAGGAGAAATGGGTACGCAGTACAGCGATTCGGAATGAGAAAACGCGGATGCGGACTAAGGAAGTCGCGCTAGGTGGTGGCGGTATTTTCACCAGTTGCAGATACGGTATTCGTTCTAGGCGACAGAGGGAGTCACGTTAAGTGGCAGTGGCAGCATTAATGCGTACTTCGGTGTTTCTGGTAGTCTATTCTGTACTAATTCCTGATACCATTAAATACAAGCGTTTTTTGTCGGAAGGTAGCGCTATTCTTGATTAGTACGATAGCGTTCAAGGCTAGCAGCTATTTAGATAATAAGGAGATACTATGACTGATCGCATCAAGGTCAACGCTTTGGATAATGATGAAACCAAGTGGCCAAGCTGGACTGCTCAAGGTGCTGCAACTACCTATGCGCAGGCTGGCGTTGATACTGCAGAAGGAGCTCGTGCGGTAGATGCCATTAAAGATGCTGTTCATCGTACCTATCGCGATGAAGTTCGTGGTGATATTGGTGGCTTTGGCGGTCTGTTCTCTATTGGGGTAGCCAAAAATATGGCAGATCCTATTTTGGTATCTGGTACTGATGGCGTTGGTACCAAAATCCAGCTTGCTAAATTGGCAGGCAAGCATGATACCGTAGGTATCGACCTGGTAGCTATGTGTGTAAATGACA
>ERZ773210.690-NODE-690-length-38333-cov-4.631120_pt1 | contig 38333 bp, 43 predicted proteins | sample MGYA00580528_ERZ773210 | MGnify/ENA primary metagenome ERZ773210 (study PRJEB29015, sample SAMEA2737769) | human gut metagenome | biome: human gut; feature: human-associated habitat; material: faeces | place: China | collected 2012 ...
AGATACAGGCAGATATACAGCGGACTACCTGGGATGTGGAAACCAGCCGGATCCGGCGTGGAAGGCGCAATGCGTCGGTTCTAAGTCTCAGGTGTATCCGCCGATATTGAGTCTTGCCGCTTAAAGCGGCTGAGAAGCACACGCCTTTAGTCGTGTGAGGTTCACAGCCCACATTGAGCTATTGGAAATTCTGGCAGAAGCTGAAGCTGACGTGCAAAACAGCCGCACTGCTCCCGCTGCTGACACTTTCAATGCCCTCCGCGCCAGCTTACAGAAGGACTCACTTAAAGTATAGCCGCCACTTCCATAGTGACGGCTATCTCATATATTTCTTCCCTGATATTGCACGGTTATAATATGAACTATCTTTGCCTTCTCGTCAATTTTAAAAATAGCAATATAATTGTCAATCAGCAGTTGGCGATACCCTTTCCTTGCATAACGTCCTTCTGTCCGTTCCTGATGGGCCTGCGGAAAAGTATCTAATTTCTTTAAAGCAGCTCTAATGCGTTCCGTTTGCCCTTTTGCATTTTCTGGTGATAACTTTTCCAAGGCAATATACAAGAAAATATCTTCGATATCTCGAAAAGCTCGTGGGCTCAACTTAATGCTATACTTATCCATAATACTTCTTATTCAATTTCTCGAATGCTTCATCGAGATCAATCGAAAGTCCCCCCTCTTCCATTTCCTTCTCGGATTCGAAGATTGCCTGATCGATACGGTTCACTCTGGCAAATTTATCGTACAATTCGCTACTCATAACCACCAAATCGCTGTATCCATTTTTCGTAACAAAAATGGGTTCCTGCATTCTATGAGCCATATCAGATATTTCACTTGTGTTGCGCAGATCTTTAATCGGCATAATAACTGGCATCAGATCATCTCCTTTCTGTTTTACATAATTATAGCATAATTATGTCTATATCGCAACGAAATCATTCCTTCGTGGCACACTTTTCTCAAACGGCAGAAAGCCGGATATCTCTATCCAGCTTTCCAATCAGGCATTCTGATATTCATAGAACATAGGTATCTTATGGCCAGACAACAAATCATCCAGCCCTTTCCCATCTTTCTCGTCCCAATCAGCTATGTAGACCTTGAATCCATGGCTCAGCATCATCTTTGCTAATCCATTCATGTGCAACATTACCTGGGCATTATGATACCGGTCCGCATCATACGCAAGAATAGCTGTTTTGACGCCGCGCTCCCGCATTGCCTCCAATGGGGATATGCCCCGAACCTTCTTCTCAAGGCGGGCATAATCGTTGACGCCAGACAGACCAAAAAACGGCTGCCTTATCACCTCATGCGAATAGATAGCTTTCTTCTCTCCCTCGATGATCCAGACAGCACTATAATTATCCGTTGGATCCATAACACAGGTTAAGGCGTTCTTAGCCTCACAGCCTTTATTATAGACGTTGCATATATACCCATCCTGATACATAGCATCATCTTCTTTGTAGCTGGAGAAGTTCCGGTACTTTCCCTTATGGCTATCAAAGTCCATAAATATCTTCTGGCCATCCACCATCTTAAACGGCCCACTCATGGATACCGTGATCCGCTCACTTCCATCCATATAAAAAAAGCCGTCTTTGTCCTCCTGGAGCTTGACCGGCAAATCCAGGTAGTCCATACGGATACGGAGCCTTACAATCTTCCCGTCCATATTAAGGACTGGAAGCACTATCCCGCTCATTGAGTGGAAAGTCCAACGCCCCTTGTCATTCAGATACGCCCCGGGCACGCCTGCCAGTGATTTCAGGTTCAGCTTCTCCATGACCTTCTTGGCAATCGTCTCCCTGTCTGGGATGTACCGCAAAGACAGCGGCAGTGACTGCGGGTTCCTGACCGGAAAAGAACGGATATGATATTTCTCTATCAGTCCCCAGCTCCAGCCCTCTTTGAACAGATACTCCGCATGATGCCGATACAACGGCAGCTCTGCAAGGATCGCACTGTAGATCGCGTGAAGCTGCTCATCCGGAAGCGGCTCAATGGAATCCAGAACCGTAAACGATCTGGGTTTCACTTCTTTCCGTTCTCCGGATATCTCCTCTTTCCACCGTTGCTCCCGCTGGCTTTTCTCTTCATAGATGGTTCGGCCATCGCCCTCATATAGAGCTACATACTCTCTGCCATCAATACCTGATGCAATAACGCCCGGCGCCTCCGACGAGCGATTGCAATACAGGTTATACCGGCCCGGATCATCTGTCCGCTCCTTCCAGAAACAATAGTCCGGTTTTCCACAAATCGGACATGGTTCCTGTCTGGATACTTTCTTGATTCTTCCATTAGCCAAGTATACCTTCCTCCTTTCTGGCGTTCTCGCCTATCCCCCGGAAAAAAGGGTAAAAAAATAGCCATAACCAGATTAGGTCATGACTTACGCGGAACATTACTTGCTCCTGAATGAAATAATAAAAATAAATACATCTGTACTATATCAGAATAATTCTAATATGTCAATCCTCCGCTTCTTTATACCCCTTGTACAAAACATCAGTTCGTGTTATACTGTTCCAGGAAAAGTCAGAGCACAAGGCGGCCTACCCTCTTCGGAGGGCTTACGTCCCTCCACTTACGAAAGGAGGGCGATGCCAATGTACGTTACATATCCGGATTTAATCCAGATCGGTATCTTCTTGGTTGCTCTTATGGGTCTTTGTTATGAGATCTTTAAGGGCAGAAAATAGCCGCCACTATTCGGACTAGTGACGGCTGGCCTCGTAAGAGGTAGCTTAAACATTGTGTCGGATAGGTCGGATTGCTCTGACTTTCCCTATTTCTATCATCAATATATCACATCTGGCAACAGAATGCAAGGGCATGTAATACATACAATATGTTTTCTAGTACGTGTTACCAGATTCTGCGCCAAAGTCATATCTCTCCTGCATATCAATGCTTCTGATTTGCACCGTCACAGGCCTTACGGTTTTCTTGAGAATACCTACAGCAATCCATCACAAAAAATTTTGTGAAAAATAGGGTGAAAATGATAGGTAGTCACATTTTGCAGCTTTCCTGCCAGCCCGCATATTTCCTGGGTTTCCCGGATTTTTTTAAAGTCATTTTAAAAATGAGTAAAAAATAATGGCGGCCATCATCAGCCGCCATTATTATTACTCTTATTATTACTCTTATTTTTTCTCTCCTCCGAGCTTCTGTCGCATCTCTTTTACATAGTCCTCGATGTTTTCCAGAATAAGCACCAGATTTTCCTTTTCGGTATCCTGGATTCCATCCAATGCTAATTTTACCTGTCGCGCCATGCTCGCTTCGACTGTTTTCAAGTTCTTATTCGCCTTAATGAAAACGCTCGTCTGCTTTTTCGGTGCCTTTCCAGTTTTCTTCGCTTCCTTGACGCTCCTTGCAAAATCAGAAGCTATACCCTCATTTACCTCTAATCCATCATTCTCAATCTGCTCAGCAATCCGCTTCTGCTCTTCCTTATCCTCAATGCCTCCGAGAATCTGCAGGGCAGATTTCGTTATTTTATCTCCGTCATAGAGTTTTACCAGCTCATCCACTGCATTAGCCTCGTTAATAAGCTTATACATTGTGGCTTTGCTGTTATCAAGATATTTTGAGAGGTATTCTACAATTTCCGAATTCTCATATCCTTTTTTAATATAGAGTTTAATGAGGTCTCTCACCTGCCTATCGTCCCGTGTTCCAACAGACGCTACAAGCACATTACAGGTAAGCAGCATGATATGTTCATCTATCTCATTGAGATCCCGAGAACACGGAATAATCTGGCACCGTATACCCACCGGGAAAATCTCACTCATCTGCTCAGGAGTCATCCTGCCTATCGCAGTCCAACGCTTTTCGCCCGAGATCAAACGGTATTTTCCCAGGCCATCTTCTACGACTACCAGATTATGGAACATAATTTTTTGTTCTAAGATGGAATACTTTAATGCATCAATATCCTTATCCGTCACGCCTTCCATGTAACGCTTGTTGAGCCGATTGGGATATATCAGTTCCCTTGGGATATCCTCATATCTGGTTCCCTCTGAACCTCTCATAAGCCTTGCCGTATCTCTTTCGATCCTGTTTGCGCTGGCCTCGTTGAAGTCATAATCATCATCAAACGCTGACGCTACCGAACCTTTCAATTCATCCGCAAAACTTGTTCTCGTTATATTTCTATCAATTTTCGGCATGGGTGTCCTCCTCTTCCTCTCCATCATTTAACGTTTCGCCTATGGTTTTCTCTATATCAGAACTGCGAAATCCATTTTTTACCAATTCATTAAGGTGGTCTTTCTCTATCAATCCCAGTTCGTTGTATAGCAGTTTTAATAAATCCTTACACGGATTTGGAAGTATAACAGATCGGTTTTTCGCATAATCAAACCAAAACTGCCTTGTCACTCCAGATTTATTCACGATGGCGCTGAACCGAACCGGACAATCAATAAAATACCCGCTTCCATCGAAGAATTTTTTCCCTTCTCTTTCATAATACTGACGCAGCTGTAAGTATGTCTCAGCCTTTACATCATATATATTATTGAGGAAAAATCCCAGATAACCAATGTTTCTTTTAAGCTGTTCATTACAGAAACGGATCATTTCGCACGTCTGTCGAATCGGGGTCAGATTAAATAAATCCGCAGCCGCCGGGGACAATACATAATCACAAGCAGCAATGGTGATTCTTGCAGTATTGTTAATACTGGGCTGTCCATCCATTATGATGTAATCATACCGCCCTCTTATCTGTGCTAAATTATCATATAAGGCAAGGTATTTTCTGGGTCCTTCCGGCAGTCCTTCATCAGCAAATCTTTCATCAAAAGTACCATTCCCGAACACCCTTTTTACCGACTGTGCATTTGGTATAACATCAAGGTTTTCGTACTGCGTATGAAATATGTAATTGTTCATGTTTACCGGTCCTATAAACATTTTAAAAACGTTTAATTTATCTATATCTTCACGGCTTAATCTATTCCCATTGTTATCAACAACTTTTAACATCTCTGTGTTGGATCCTTGCGAGTCAAAATCTGCCAGCAAAACACGATATCCGCATAGGCTCAATAAGTGCGCCATATTTCCCGATATCGTTGTCTTTCCAACTCCACCTTTCGAATTGTTAATCGCAATGCTAATTGCTTCTCTTTTCATGTTTCATACACTCCTTTTTTATATAGTAAAACACACAACTCAATCCGCGCAATGCGGTGATAAATCCATTATAAATATCATTGCTATTTTTGTCAATGTACTTTGCATTATTTTTTCCTGTTTTTATTTCATATTTATGGTCATTTCACTGTGTTTTAAAATTATTCATTTTGCAGGATTTTTTCTTTTACTTTATTATCGTGATTTTCTGTTCTTTTATTATAGCTGCTTTCTCGTGGCGAGAATCGAGTTTTCAATTTCTCGTCACGAGAATTTTGCCTCTTAGCATTTTTAACGTTTCTCGTCACGAGACTCTTCTCAAACTCTCATTTTCTCGTGACGAGAAATTGACTATCCAGCGGGAAAATTTAAAATTCGCACTTTATTTTCTCGTGACGAGAAATGCAACGTTCAAATTCTCGTGGCGAGAATTTCTGTTTATATGGATTTGCATTTTTCACTTTCCATACCATTTAACAAAATCCATTCAGAATAAGAAAGAATAAACGTTTTGAATTTTTCATTTGTAAATTTGATTTTCTCACCAAATTTGATATTGTTTATTTCATTTGTTATTAATATAAATATCAATTCTTTTTTAATATTTATACTAAATTCATTTGTCAATCTTTCAACTCGTATTTTCCCTCCAAAATCATCGCATACGTTTTCGATTATAATATCTGTTTCAGTTCCGGAAATTATACATTCAATCACATTGCGAAACCAGTACATTTCTCCAGTAATACTATCTCTGTAATTCTTTATCTTTTTACAGTCTATTACCCTATCTATAACCACATTATTATTGTAGAGTAATTTTTCGATAATTGGAACTATATCGTTTTTAAAATAAATGCATTTTAACACTTCATTTGTAGTGTTTGATGTTGTGCAAATATACCTCATTCCGCGTCGCAAATACTCTTCAAATTCAGGAACATATTTCAGAACATGTTCCAACGTTTTCTTTCTGCTGATTATAAAAGGTTTTTCTCCGTCTATCAACATTTGTTCTATGCATGTTTTTTTCAAATCCTCAACACAATTTATTTGTTTGAGTTCAAGGCCGGAAAGTATTTTTTTTATGGACGATAAAATGGAATTATTGTTTACTGGATATGCAATTACAGCTAAAAGGAAATCGGAAAAAGAGAGTTCGCTATGCAGGTAATTTATCTGAAAATCATATAAGGAATATAGTTCATTTATTACTTTCATATCCAGTTCACACGGTTTCTTAGAATCTTTAAAATCCCATAAGTAAAAATGTAAAGTTAATAATAATTCGGAAGTATCTGTTTCCTTACATACTGATACATACCTTTGAATCTTTGGCACAAGCTTTGTTTTCATTCGTTCATGGCCACTATCTGATTCAATGAAAAATATTTCTCCATCTTCACCAGCCATTATTCCATCCGGGATAAGATACGCTTCCCTCATATCTTCATTTACGCAGAACAAAAGTTCTCCATTTTCCGTCAATGCTGGCTCTATCAAATAAATATCTGCTTGATATTGAAGATAGGAGAGTAGCGCCCTTCCCAACATACAAGCGTGCTGGCAGTTCACATAACGATAGCTTACATGCTTCACATAATAATCATACATATCATTCGAAACAATGCCCTTTTCTATCAGATGGAATACCAGGTGCTTAATCCCAGAAGATGTGATAATATAATAACCATTCTCAAGCCGCTTCAATTTAGCATCGCTCGCCTTAGATGTCTTTGCAAGACCATTCAACATCGCCCTGTTAAAATTCCTTTGTTCAGATATTAAGACATGGTTCAAAATCTTTTCTTTCTGAAATAAGAAGGCCAGCTCATCCGGGCCAATGCAACCTATCATATAGGTAAAATAAAGAATTCGGTATCTTTTCAAATTTCCTTCCAAATAGTCCGGGTTCGTGCAAATCTGCACAAACCCGTTTATCAAAACCTGTTCTTCTAAACTTACTTGTAGCTTCAATTTCGTTTTTTCTTCCTTCCCTGTCCTGTTTTTTTACCTGTTTTTATCATTTCCGTATCCTGTTGCTGCCCGGCAGTGGGAGAGCAGTCTTCCCTCAACTCATATAACGTAACCGGATTTCCGTCACCTCCCCCAGAAAATACCCGTTTACAACTGGAAGATAAGTAAAACTGCAGCTTCTGGATGTCAAGTCGGTTCCCTGTAGCATAGATTAATATGCCTTCTGAAGTTACCCCCAATATATAGACATTCCGGCCAAATATAGAGTAATGCCTGCTCAAATCCACGCAGACCTGTTCATAACGCATCTTAACCATTTCCGCAGCTTCCTCAGTTTCGTTAAGAAGTACCCTTATTTGCAGCATAGCGCCTGAACGCAGCACTTTTTCCTGCTTGTACAGATATCGAACTTGATATTGTTTTGTAACTTCTGCCACACTTTTTAAATTTTCAAAAGGCGGTTCATTTCCGGAAGCAGAAAGAAGCGGGAAAAAGCTCTCCTCCACCTGCAGCCTGTTTTTAACAGTTTCCTCCGCTTCACATCTTAATTGTTCATACCTTTTTTTATACGTTTCCATGGACTTGTAAAAAAAGCCCGCTTCCGGAGAATACTCTCCTCCATGCAAATGATATTCCAGGAATCCTACATCTTTCATCTGCATCTGGTATACTTTACAGTGCTGCAGATACGCTGATACCCCAAACAGATTTGAAGTATAAACAGGCTCACAGCCATCCGCAAGTCTCCGCAGCGGCGATGGTCCATATAACTCCGCATTATAATACACATAATCCATATCTGCGTTCATAATCAGCAGTCCGCGTTTGCCGCAATACTGAACTACTTCCATACAAAAGTAGGAGGAATCCAATAAAAAAGCATCCAGCAATGACCTATCAACTTCAGGTGAATCGCTGCCATACACGAAAATTCTGGCATCTTGCGACAATTCGTAAAATAAAGGTATCTTTTCCACCGGATCCGCCGGCTCTACATGCTCCTCACATGCTTTTACATTCTGGATAACTGTATCGGCTGCCGCCAGCTCCTTCTTTGTCGGTGCTTTTGCTTCCTTATCCTTATCCTCAGAATTATCGCCATCACACACAACCATATTGGGGCAGGAGAGTGGTTCCGCCACCTTCACCTCTTCCGTTGTCCGTTCCGGCGATGTTTCACTATCCATTACATTATCCTGGATGATTCCGAGACGTGCGTCCAGGCTTTCTCCAAATAATGCATTTTCCGTATCCAATCCGGATAATGGATTTTCCGGGAACACAAAAGTGCTGTCTTTCAACCCTTCCTGTACAGCCTTCTCCCCAGCATTCTCTACTACACAGGTTTTCTTCGGTTCTTCATCATGGCATATTTCCGACATGGCAGTAACGGATGCCTCATTTATTTTTTCTGGCTCTCCATCTCCCCGCTTCACTTCATCTGCGTTCCATGCACCTTCGGCCGTTCCAAAAGTACCTCCCATCTGCAGCTGTGAGACAAGAAGGCTCTTTTCCTGGGTAATATAATCTGCCGGTTTTCGCGCGACGTATTTACCCTCGCGCTTTACCAGGGAATTAAATACCCGCTTAACAATAGACGCATTCACAACCCCAAATGGCGGTGTCATATTCAAAACCGATTCCCATTCCATATCTGCAGAGTCCGGAAGTAGTTCTATAATATTGGGAATCTTATTTTTCATAGCTTCCAATGACCGATTGTATCTGATACGTTTTTCTATGCTTGCATAGACATGTTCCAGTATAGATTTCGTATAAGCTTCCGGATCTTTCAGATACAGGCCAGCACCCTTTTCCGCCATTGCTTCTGCAAATAGGTAAAATGGGTATGCGTCAATCAATATTCCATTTGTAATAATAGGGAAGTGGGATATGAAAATGTCTTTCAACTCCCTGGAACAACCATCAAGGTACTGAGAAAGCGACAGCTTCTCTGAATTAAGTAAATAATAAATAAAACGATGCTCGCTTACAGCATCTTCGTTTTTGTATGTCCCATGGAAGGGACACAAAAAACATAACCGCTTATTAAATTTTCCAAATGAAAACTCTAAACTCCGTATTGCATTGCAGCTGCATTTGCCCTTCACACATTTCGACCGGAATGTCTGAAACTCACTCTGAATCAATTCAGCTGTAAGCGTGTATTCCGGCTCTGCAGAAGACTTCGCATCCAGCACGGACAGATATTCCGCCTTTAATGGTGGAAATATCGCCAGCAGCCTGCAGTACAACATCATGCGATCCGTGTTATTCCACCAGGGCGCTATGGCCTGGAGACACGGCAACGTATCATCATATTGTATTTCCATGCTTTTACCATTCAACCACTTATTGCGGTTGCCCCATATTTCTTTGCATTTTTCTACATCTAATTTCCCTCATTATACCACAGCCCTTATTTTCTCACAACATTTTTACCCTGATGCCACCTACTCTTATTGCCTTTTTCCGCCGCTTATGTTATTATGATACTGTTCTTTTATTTATTACTCATCAATTCACATGTCGTTCGAACACGGCGAGATTGCGCACAGGTGTCTATTACAGATATTGGTGCGAGAACTAATGATGATTTTACATGAACTGCTGGAAATCCAGCAGTTTTTTTATTGTCAAAATCATCAACTAACAAAAGGAGGGTTTATGTATCAACAAGAAAAAGAAAAGGAGTTATCTGCTGACGAACTTATGCAGCGCATTTGCGACCTTCAGCCATCGAAGACAATCTTCGATACAATTATCGAAGCAAAATCCGTTCAGGAACTCATCGATCTACACCTGGAGCCGGAAGAGGTTTTTTCTCTATTCGCCAAAGCTGAGGTATTAACTGCATCATACGAACATAATTATATTATGTCGGATTTAGTTAAAAGCAGACTCGAAAAGGCACGTCCTGTAAAAAGGAAACGTGCTTTTTTTATTTAACCAAAGGAGGATTTATGATGGAAACAACTATTCACATGGAGACAGGGAAACCATATGCCCATGTCAAGATTTTGAACGACGACACATCTGTCCAGGAAAAGGACGTGCCACTTCAGGCCCTGGCAGCCGTATTTCAGGAAAAGGAAGAACAGCTTTATATACTTCCGAATAATCTTTTCTCTGAATATCAGCCAGATACCCATATAGATGGGTTGCTATTAGGACGCGAGAGCAGTTTCCGGACAACCGGCCTATTCTTTGTTCCGGCACAGAAATTTTACATGGACGTCGCAGGTGAAAAAAGCATGATGCCCTATCCGTCCCTTCTGTTTCTCTTAACAGAATCCGGTGGCACTCTTCGCAGTTCCATGTGTTTTACAGTCAAAGAAAAATCGGTGGATAAATTACGGCCAGAATCCGTTATCTACGCTTTCCCATTTGGTAATGTCCTGGCTTCGGACGGGCATATCTGTTGGGGCGCAAATGAAATGAACAAACATGAAGGATATCAGGGCTTACGTTCCGCCATTACACTTTTCTTAACTGCGGAAAGCAATATGGACTATGTATCATACGGCGAGTCCTATAAGGGAAAAATCAAAACCTATCCGACTTTATTGGCGTCTCTCAAGAAAAAAGATGTCTTTCCGGATAATATCCTTGTACCGTCACCTGCTTTCAAAACCTTTAAAGAACTTTGTGAAACCATCATTTAACTAAAGGAGGAATTTATCATGATGAACAATTTTGGATTTGGAACTCTGGGGATTTTTGAGAACCTGGCACCGGTGGAACACACTGCGCCGAAACCCTCAAAACCCGCTAAGGGAAAAACAGAAAAATCAACGGCAGAAAAAAAGGCGCCAAAGGTAACACGTTACCACACGCCTGCGCAGATTCATTTCGACAGTTATCCTTCCCTGGAAATCACCGACTCCGGCGATTATACTCTGGTGGAAGTACTAGAGAAAATCTCGACGCTTACAGGCTTAGATTTCTTCCGGCAGCATCCGGAAGAGCTTTTGCTCACCAAACTCTCTGATACTTCCTATCTGCTTCGTCCGACGCCACTTACTAAGGTAGAAAAGGGTAATTCCGGATGCAAACTCTTACTTGATTCACTTCTGGAATCACTTCCGATGACAGAAGCAGAAGAAGAGGAAACAGCGGAAGAAGAAGGAACAGAAGATGAAGAAGGCGAAGAGGGTGAAGAGGGTGAAGAGAAAGCACAGTCACCAAAAGACATGGTCAGCCAGATTAAGGATTATATTCAGAAAACCTACGGAATAACGGCCGAGCTGCATTTATTGGGCGATACCTACGTTCCCGTTCCGGTGTCTCCTTCTTCCGGCTCCGAAGACAATCTGCATTTTCCCATCAAAGTCTGCGGGCTTAGGGTTCCCATGGAGTTAATCGTATTGGGTGAATCTACAATCTCCGACGAAAATTACGTTGCAGCGGATGAGGCAAATATCGTTCCACAGATTTCCAAAAAGGGAATCGAGGCAACCATACTTTCTCTTTATCCGGAATATGCCAACGACTTGACCATAGGGATTGATGAAGAGAACAACGCTGTTCAAATCATGCACAAACCACCCTTTACTACAAGCGCCAGAACAAAAGCAGAAAAGAAGGAAGATTCTTACCCTACAAATGCTGTAATCTCATTGGTATTTACCAGAATCCAGCTATCCCCGGATGATTTCAGCGGTGCACAAACCGTAACAAAAAAAGATATCCTCCGGTATCTTGGAAAATCCTATCCTGAGTATTCTGCGGAACGTACCGAATTGCTCTATGATAAGAAAAAGAATACCATTATGCCAATTTTAAAAAGCGGCAAGAGAGGAGCGTATTCATTGGACGAAACCGATGATTACAGACATGAGAGTAGCGTTCTGATGGATATTCTGGCATCCAAATGCTTTAAGCCCGATAGCTGGGGCTGTGTCTCAGGAAGCGTGCAGCTGAATCTTCCCAAGATACCTTTTTCTCTTTTGAAAGAGATCGTAACTTTCTTTTGGGATACGTTCATCCTGTATCAGTCCGAGGCTATTGCTTTTCTCTTCTATCGACATTCTACCGGAAACTACCAGGTATTCATCCCTTACCAGACGGTAAATGGCGATAGTGTAACATTCCAGCGTGAATTTGAGCAGGATTGCGATCCGGATCTTATTCCAGTAATGGAGATCCATTCCCACGGAACGTACCAGGCCTTTTGGTCAGACATAGACAACGAAGATGAGGTGTCTCACCGGCTCTACGCTGTTGTTGGCGATTTTCCACACTTCAATTATAGCGACAAGCATATCCTGGTACGCGCTGCCACAGGTATCTACCATGTGCAGTGCAACCTTTGGGATATTTTCGAGCGCCCCGTATGCCCGGAAGATTTCAGTGCGAAACTTGGCCGCGTCAACTGTATGGGGAAAAAATTTGTGCAGGAATGAAAAGGAGCGATATTATGACACCATACAGAAACCTTGTAAGGGATCTAATGCAGAATCTTGAGCAAGACCTACTCCGTATTGAAGGTGTCAAGGAAGTGAGTTTCGATGAGTCTGCTTTTGAACTTGATCAGCTTATTTTCCTGACAAAGTACGATATTCCCCTGTCCTTGCCAAATTACTATGAGACACGAAGAGCCATGGTAAAAAAAATTCTTCATACTGCGAGCCAACATCAATTAACAAAAACAGAGGATCGCATAGAAGATTACGGCGAACATTTTTATTTTGTATTTGATTGCCATGAAGTCTGGCTGGAACGATTGCATTCTTGCAATCATGGAGAATCTTAGGGTATAATATAGGAGAGAAGAAATGAGTGAAAATTGGAGTGACCTTCGCATCAGCAACGATTTCCTGTTCGGGAAAGTGATGCGTAACCAAACGGTATGTAAAAAGCTAATTGAGCTTATTCTGGATATCCAGATAGATCACATCGAATATCCGGAAAATCAAAAAGTAATTGATCTGACGGCAGATGCGCGCAGCATTCGCCTGGACGTCTATGTAAAAGACGGACAAAATACTGTATATGATATCGAAATGCAGGCAACGGATACAAAGGAGCTGCCCAAACGATCCCGGTATTACCAGGATCTGATCGACCTGCAGCTTATCGAAAAGGGAGAGACCTACAATAAGCTCAACAAGAGCTACGTTATATTCATCTGCCTGTTCGACTTATTCCATCTCGGCCGCCATAAGTATTCCTTTACTTATCAGTGCCTGGAACACGCAGGCCTGGAACTGGGAGACGAGACCACAAAGATCTTTTTAAATGCTTCCGGCACCATGGATGATGTCGGTCCGGAACTGAGAGCCTTTTTGGATTACGTTGCCGGAAAAGAAATATCAGAAACAACAGCTTTTGTATGTGACTTGGAACGTCTTGTGGCGTCAGCCAAGAACAATGATGATTGGAGGTTGGAATATTTGACCATCGAAATGCGAGATCAACTCAACTATGAGCGCGGCATCGAACAGAATCGGCGCTCTGTTATCCTCAAAGCCTATCAGAAAGGGTATCCCATCGAAGAGATCGCTGACTTGGCCGGATGCGATGAGGCCACTGTTATCTCTGTTATTAACGCCACCTCAAATAATGAGTAGTTCCATGGAGGGATTAGCTATGACCATCGAAATGCGAGACCGACTCAACTATGAACGCGGCGTATCCCAGGGTATTGAGCAGAATCAGCGCTCTGTCATCCTCAAAGCCTATCAGAAAAGATATCCCATCGAGGAGATCGCTGACCTGGCTGGATGTGACGAGGCCACCGTGTTGGCTGTCATAAATTCCATTTAAACAATTTCATATCAAAGGAGTGTAGGACGTCATTTTAGAATGGCGTCCTTTTTTATTGAAAGGAGGCAGGAGAGTAGCAGTGGCTGCTCTCCGTTTTTACATGAAAGTAGATATCTTATCGGTAGGCTGCGGTGGAACCGGCGGCTGCCTGTTTGCCCGAATGATGCGTTTTTTATATGACTACGCTGAAACGGATATGGAAATCACCTTCCGGATCATGGACGGAGATCACGTGGAATTAAAAAACCTGGCCCGGCAGCCATTTTCCGAAGAGGATCTTGGAAAAAACAAAGCTGTTGCGCTTGCGGCATCAGCCCAGGAAGTATTCGGGATAGATGTAAAAGCTTATCCGGAGTATTTAACCCCGGATAATATGGCTCGTTACTTATCACCAAATTCCTATTCTTCCTCCAGCGACATCCGCATAATCATAGGTGCCGTGGATAATCATGCCTGCAGAAAACTTCTGCATGAATATTTTCTGCACCCGCAATATCTCCATGACACCCTATTCTATATAGATTCTGCGAATGAATTTTCGTGTGGCGAAATCGTAATCGGAAAGAGAACTTATCGAGATATTGAGGCCCCAGACCGGGTACATTATTATCCGGATATCATGCAGGATAATGGAAAGGCTGCCTACGAAATGAGTTGCGAAGAGTTGAACAGCTCTGCGCCACAGCACCTGGCCACAAATGGATTGGCTGCGGATTTGATTTTTTCTTACCTTTCGCAGCTTCTGATGGCCGGCGAACAGGCGCTTCATGCACCGGGCGGTATTATTTATTTTGATGCCTTGAAACTATTCTCACGATTCGATGTTTACGAGGAGGCGCGGCATGGAAAAATTATCAGCTAGCGAACGTAAATCTATCTGGAGTAATTTTTGTACTGCATTTGACAGTTACGAACCTCCCCGTCACGGATATGACTATGAAAAGGCCCATGTGATCAAAAGCAAGCTACGCTGTGCATATTCCGCCATACTACTTCATAAGTGCGGACTTTTAGATGAATCTGCATTGCCACTGGCTGTACTGTCACCGGATCTCATATCTCAGTTTCCTACATGTTCATCTGATATTTTGGATAATGAAGAGGTATGGGCAGAGTATATGGACGACCCCGATATCCTTTGGAAATTTTCAAATATGAATGGAGAATTGCTTCGCTCATTACTGATACAATCCGGATGGCGATTGCGTGCTGTATATGCTTTAGAAGATTACGAAGGCATTCCCAAATGGGTTATCAATTCCTGCTCCTCTGATATTGCATTACACATAGGCGCAGTCCTGGATCAAGATCTGGAATACCCGGTTCCGAAATGCCTAAGACACTTGAAGCCAGATGATACTATGAGTGAATTTCTGTTATGCGGAAACCTCATCCTTTGGAACGCAAAAATCGAAAAGGCCCTGAAGCTTCAAGGAACGTATCAGGAGAAAGAAGAGATTTTCCATTATCTCAGACTTCCTATCCTGGATCGTTATTACCCATTCTCAGCTACCACATTCCCACGAAACGATGCTTCGGTCTGTTTTTCCTATATATTAGGAGATTACCACGGAAGTGATTACGGAATTGAGGGTGTTGAATTATATGGACTTCGGTACGAAGCTGTTATCGGTTATCTTTTTGCTGATATGGCTGCTGAAGAATTATTGCGGCGTTATGCAGCCGAAAACAAAGGAGTGAAAATATGCAACCTGAAAATCGCCTAGAGGATTTAAATTCCATTCTCGGTTCAATCATGCTTCTCAACCAAAGGGAACTCCTTATGTCATACTGCGAAGATGACTTTGAGGAAGATACGGCCCTGGAAAATGAATTTCTAAACATTCCTGTGGTGGAAATATCTAACCATATTCCTTGCGCCTGGAGAAATAATTTTTTTTCCATCCGCATGAAAGCTTATTTATCTTTATATCTGAAGCTATTCCTTGCTTACATGATTAGCTCTGCCCAACATGGCAATTTTTTCTCTAAAACTACGTTGGATAAAATAAAAGATATTAAGCTTGATGTTTGGAATGATTTTCCCTTTTTGGATACAGGAACGGGTATTGGCAATGCCTTGAATATTCTTTTTGTCAACATGTTCGAGCAAAAAGGCTATTTCCAGTACGAATGTATCCCTCTATACTGTATGGTAGATGAAGAGGACGATGCTTTTTCCTCCTACGATGTCTTTTTTGACGCGGTACAGAAGAGCTGCCCCGGGTTACCAATCAACAAAAATACACGATATGACTCTTTTGAGGAGCTCTACTTCCAGCTTGAATCCAATATAGAAAATCTGGAGGAATACGATCTGTGTATGCAATATTTTCAGTCGCATCTTCTATATGATATTTTAAAGAGAGAAGAGAAGCAGCCAACTAGATTAGGAAAAGAGATTCTTGAAGACATAGATCAGCTGGATCCTTTTCTTATCCCAAACTGGCTCACACAGAATTTGAGTTGGAGCTATCTGGACGAGGATTCCAAAAGTTATATTTTTGCTGGTCTTTCAACCCTGGATATTTATTACACTCCCTATGTATACGATAATATTGAGTGCGCATATCCTTATGACTACCGGCTCATCATTACAGCATACCGGCTCATAAGCAAGATGGAAGAGTACCAGAGACTATATCTTCAGGAAAAGCAAATTGCGTAAAGGAGAGTGGGAGAGTAGAGTTATCTGCTTTCTCAAGGTATATTTTTCGCCCCATCATAACAGTGATGGGGCGAAAGTATGGCCACCGCTAGGCCCGGAGTTTACAGGCCAGCAATGGCAGTTCTTTTGTGCGCAATAAAGGAGAGGTAAACATAGCTCACTATTTATTGTAAAATTATATATTTTTGATATAATATAGATAGAGGTATGAAAAATGAACATTAATATTTATATTGATTCCCTAACAGATTGTCTCGTTGATGCTGCCACTGGAGAAATTTTTAATACAGAATATCACCGCATCACCAAACCAATCTCACGTCAAGAAGCCGCCAAATTAAAGAAGGACGGATGGAAATTTGATTGGAGCGTTCCATTTAAAAAAGGTTACGAAGTATATACTTTACACATTCTTGGAAATGAGGCTATTCAAGGAATGATCGCCTTGCAGCATCACTGTTCAGAATATTACACCTACGTTGATATCGTGGAAGCTGCTCCAGCTAACATTGGAAAGACCGGGAAATACAAAGGAGTAGGTGCCCATCTTTTTGCTATAGCCTGCAAATTGAGCTGGGATGCCGGGAACGAGGGATATGTTCAATTCGTTGCAAAGACAGATTTAATTGAACATTACAAATCAACCCTTAACGCACAGTGTATAGATTGGCATACCATGTATATAGATAGCTATGGTGCCATCGAACTGATAAAAAAATATTTTAAGGAGGCGTCAGAATAATGTATATTGTTGAAAAAAAAGGTGTCAAGCACGCCGATAACTTCGACCATTTTGGTGAAGCAATGCCAGACGGCAAATTGACTGATGTATCAGATGGAAAAGTATACCATCTTAGAGAGGCAATCCTTTTCAGCAAAAGATTAGGACGCCCTCTTACCGACAAAGAAATGAAACAATTCGAAATTTCCTAATGCTAAAGCCCAGAGATCTCATTCCCTGGGCTTTATTTCTTAGACAACTTCTTCAATCAGAGTTCCATCCACCACTTCTTCCCGATATTTCTTATTATATTCAATATCGGCCCACTCTTCATCTGTAAGTGGGTAAAAATGAATTTCAAATGTTTCCGTCCCGCGCATCACAAAGGATTCAACAATAACTTTATTTTCAACGTATTCCTGCAGGCTCTGTTTAATTCTGGCAAGGTTATTCTGCTTCTGCCTCACCGGCAGCCGAACCACCGAACGGAAGAATGTATAGCTGTAGCTTCCTACTGGTTTAATATCTCTCGAGCCTCCCGTGGTAGACAACACAATGCGTTCTTCGCATAGCATTTGACATATTAACTCACTCATGGGATCTTTTAATAACTGTAGAGTAGCTGTCTTAATATCTGTGAGTTCGTTGTTTATAATGCCCTGATATAAGAATGAGCCAAACGTAAACGTAATTACTTCTGGATCCCCAACATCAACCATATCCATCAGATTGATACTTTTTACATTTTTATTAAGTTTTTTATCATATATCTCATATGAATAGTTGGTTAAATTTAGGCATCGTTTTTCCATTCGTTCATAAGTTTCGCTGGAAGGCCGCACATCAGGTGAAAATATTTTTATCAGTTCACTACGTTTTACGCGTATCTTACGTGTTCTGTAGAAATCAGGTTCCAAATATTTGATGCATTCCGTGATAATTCTTTTGTCCCTTCTTCCAACCGCCAATACCGGGGTTCCTGCGTTCATAATGGTAGTTCGCAAGGATTTCTTATCCCCATACTCGTATTCTTGAATGAAATTACCTTCTAAATCCTGTTCCTGCAGATTTAATTTTCCAGTATCCAGTCCAAAAATGGGAATCTTCCCTATTTCTTTCGGAACGCTCAGAAAATAATTTTTAATAGATCCCGAATACTTTTCCCCAAGAAAGCTATATAAATCAATGAATACATCACTGAGCAGAGCATTGTATATTTTCTTCGGTGTCTTGCTTTGAACCAAAGTAAACGATGTAAGATAAGACTCGACGCTCTGCGACCATTTTTTTGCAACCTCAACCTGGGCAGCAATTACCTCTTCTAAACCACCTGTCCCATATAACGCTTCCCACTGCTCATCTTCCAACGCTTCATACGCTGTTACGATATGATGAAAAGGAAATTTGGAATCATGCAATTCCATATCAGCCATGTCATCAACAAGTTTCTCATACCATGATTTTCGCAGTTTCAACCGATTGTTATACATACGTTTGAAAACTTTTGCAAGCTCGTCTTTGCTCTGTTTCCCTTTTAGAATAGAATCCATGCTTTCATTTACAAGCTCTACAACTGTCTGCGCCGGATAATTGTATTTTTCTTTTGTTCTCTCAAAAAACTTAATAAGCACAGGATCCAACTGATCTGCAATTTCCAATATTAGCTGTTTTGAATAGTGATATTCCATGTTCCAATTTTCCTCCTTTGCCTATTCTATGCTTATTATACTGCATTTTAGATTTTTGAGCAACTATCCAAAATCACACAATTCCTTCATGAATATGATGTTGAGCCAGCAAAGAATAATAATTCCCCATAGTCGCTGGCGCATTATACAGTGCAGACAATAAATACGCCTTGATATCCGTTATCTTGGAGGTCGTATTTTTCAGTGACTCCATTACATACTGAAGGTGTTCATCTGTTAATTTGAGGAATCTATTTTTCACGATTTCAAAGGGATAGTCCGCACCGCAAACTCGGACAGTCTTCCTTTCGATACAAACTGTCTCAACAATCAATTCATACAGTGTTTCAAAGCGATCTCTGTCCCATGGTTTATCATGCGTCATGTGAAAATCATAAGCAAGGTTCTCTTTGATTAATGCTATATAACCAGAGGTATCCATCATTCCATCATCACAGGAAGATGGAGAACGATTGATTGATATGATATTATTATTCTCAGTATTATTATAGTTATTATAATTAGGACTCAGATTCTGAATTTCTTGAAGTTCAGAATCTGAATTTTTAGAAATATCAGATTTGAATTTCTTGAAGTTCAGATTTTGAACTTCTGATTTCCGAATATCTCCCTCTCCGGATAAATCCATAGGAACAGTTTCGAGCGAAGGGTTCAAGGGATCGGGCTTGTCCTGCTTTTCAGGAGACGAATAATCTTCATCAACAACAAAGGATTTGACGTAGATTATATTGGGTTTCCCTTGTCCCTGGCGTTTCTTCTCAATTAATCCAATCCCTTTCTTCGAGTCCAGCTCATCCATAATTTTAGTACAAGTCGCCCTTGCACAGCCAAGGTCGCTCATGATATCATCTACAGAGTAGTATATGTATGCTCGGTTTTGTGCATCAAACCAATGATTTTTTATGGATAGCCCCATCCGGTCCAGCATTAAACCATATAAGAGTTTGGCATCACTGGATAATTTTTTGAACCTTACATCTTTGATAAGCAGTTTCGGTATCCGGTAGAAGCTATATTGTGCAGCTTCATTACCGTAGTAGTAATCGAACTGGAGCGCATTGCCCATGATGTAACCCCCATTTCCATAACTTTGCGAATTGTCAGAGAATATACCAATATCCTCATAATTGATCGTATTATACAAGCGGGAATTGCGAAAGTAAAGAGCAGAGAAAAGTACGAAGAAACGCATGATTTTTTGGAAAAGCCCTAAAATATGGGAAAAAATCATAAGCAAAAAGTACGAAGAAACACGTGATTTTTTAAATACCCTTTAAAATAGTGCCTTATCAAAGAAAATAAAAAAAGAGAGTACGAAGAAACGCATGATTTTTTTTAAAAAGTACGAAGAAACACATGATTTTTTTATCGGTTCACTAAAAGGTACGAAGAAACACGTGATTTTTTTCAATAGATGTACGAAAAAACACATGATTTTTTAAGAGCAGAAGATAAAAAAAGTTTACTTTTTATACGAAGAAACACGTGATTTTTTCAAAATGGCATGGATGTACGAAAAAACACGTGATTTTTTTACCAAAAGAATGGAAAAGTACGAAAAAACGCATGATTTTTTGCGGACAGAGACGAGCGAAGGTATGGCATAGGGTAAAAGTACGAAAAAACACGTGATTTTTTATCGAAAGAACGGAAAAGTACGAAGAAACGCATGATTTTTTACCGAAATGGAAGCAAAAGTACGAAGAAACACATGATTTTTTGAGGAATAAAATGTGATTTTGTAATGTGAATTTCTGCAGATAGCGAAAAAGTACGAAAAAAGAGGTGATTTTTTTAGAAATATCAAGAAAGTACGAAGAAATGCATGATTTTTTGGCGTATTAGAAAAGTAAACTCGTGAAAAAAGAGGATATGAGAGTGGAAAGTGGAAGGGCAGAGACATCATTTAGATGCCTCTGCTCCGGTGTTTGGTGTGATATGGTTAAGGCGCTCAATTTCGGCCATATATTTTTTCTGCATTTCTTCCAGCTCCGCCTGGTGCTTGGCCTTCAGCTCCTGAATCGCCTGGTCTTTGGTGAGCAACTGACGGTCATGATCAAGAATGGCACGTTGCAGCTCCAGACTCTGAGCATCTTTAGCGTCTTCTAGTTCTGCCTTCAGGGACTTATTTTCGTTAGTAAGCTTATCCAGATCCTTTTCAACAGCTTTATAGGCTTTCTGCAGATCCTGGTAAGCCTCATGTTCTGCTTCCATCTCCTGGACTTTCTTTTGGGATTCAGAAAAGGAGTATCGAAGGGTTGTGATAAAATCCTCTTTATCGGAAAGAGATTTCTCCAGGGAGTCAATTTTTTCTTTCTGGTCCTGGCTCTGCTTCAGAGATTCCATCTGTATATTGCGAGTCTCTTGCTGCGCAGCCTCCATTTTTTCAATAGCTTCTTTTTGGGCATTTTTGAAGCCGTCCATCTTGGCCTGCAAATCAAGAATGATTTGCTCCTTAGAAGTCAATGCAGCACTGTATTCGGCAGCTATCGCTTGCCGGGCAGTAGCGTACATCTCATTCGTACTTAGAAACATGGTCCGAAGCACGTTCATGTGTCGTTCAAACTCATCAATGTTATTCGCTATATCAGGAGAGATATCTTTTGCCTGCTTATACTCAAAAGCGGCTATGAGAGCTTTCATGACATCATCCTGATTACCTTCAATTTTAGCCGCTATATCCTTTAGAGTTTCATAGGTTTCCGGTGAAATACGGAATGTTTTTGGCTTGAACCCTATCTCTTTTTCATTAAGTGCCACGGCGCTGCCTCCTTGTCTGTTTTTTATATTATATCATATCAAGTAAATAAATGCAATGACGTATTACATGACGTATTACATTGATGTAATACGTTAAAAATGCCAATAAAGCTTTATTTTAAAGGAAAAAATAAAATATAATATTGGACGTATTACACGTATTACACGCGTATTACATAGAAGAAAGAGGAGAAGATGGGAGGAAAAAGAATAAAAGAAAAAAAGAACCGGCAGTACAGGCTGCTCGGAGCCCGTATTGCCGGTTTTAAGCGATTCAGAGAGTGGAGGCGCATAAAATACCGTCAGGAAGGATAGAAAGCGTCTCTGTGGCTTCTGGCGGGGTAAAAGAGGATAGAATGGAAGTGATTTCGTCGTACACACCAGGGCAGAACCGTGCCGGATCTACATCTATCTGAGATGAAGAAGTCTGGGATGTGAAATATTGCCCATATCCTTTTTGGAAGAAATCATAGCACCCTTTGTGCAGGCCCACGCACAGCTCATCAGTTACTTTGGCACAAACGAAAGGTGTACCGGAGAAAGTACGCTCGGAGCGCGATGGTGCATGAAGCAGCAGCTCCATAATTGTGCGATAGTATAGAAACATGGCTTTATCAAAATCCAGAAAAAGTGTTACATCGCCGGACTCGGACGGATCTATATCATCGATGGTCCAAATTTCCTTTGGAAATGAGGAGGAAATGACAGACTTTTTTAAGTCGTATATACCGGGATGCCCAATACGTGTAACTTTATTTATTGCATTTAACTGCTCTTTACCATTTTTAATTTTACCTTTCTTACATGATTCAGAAAAACCCTTCGCTTCAAATAAATGAGCAGTAGTGGGATTTTCCTCTCCAACAAAATCAGGATGCTTCTCACCGGTTGGGATATACTCTACTATATCATCTGTAAGGTGATATAGATGCGTAATATGATATTTCCTATTTGCTATTATTTTTGTGGCCAGCATACCTAATAAAAATGAATAGGAAGCCTTAAAAGATGATTCAGCATTTTTGTATGTATCAGAAATAACATATTTTCCGCTATTCTCACCCAGAAGAAGAAAGGGAAGAGTAGAATAATGGAGTCGAAAATGACCGGAGTCTCTATGTCCGTTGTAAAGGCCGAGGGACAAAGAATATCCCACAAGTTCATGCCAAGAGACTACAGGCGTTTTATTTTCAGTAATTTTTTTCTTTTTAAAAGCATTATAATCAGTATAATAAAAGTAATCGATGGTGGCCATAACTAATCCTTCATTTCATAAAATTTCTTACATTATATCACAGAGAGAAAAGAAAATACAGGGAAGCTGATAACATAGTTCCTGATTGTTTCTGACGTAATAGACGCAGAGCAGCGTCTTTATTTTTTAATACAAAGGCAATGTAAGTAGCTGCATACGCCAGATCCTGCTCAAATAAAGACAAATAACGAAGGGTGTAGATGTTATTTTCCATGAATAGCGTTCCTTACGTTATCAAAGACAGTCTGATGGGAAAGGCGTTCATGAGTTAAGGACGCCTGGTGATCAGCTTCATCGAGTTTTATTTCGATATTATCGGTCAGACTTGAATACCCCTCAAGGCTTAAAACCACCATGGATCCATAGCCATTTTTGGTTAAGTATACAGGCTCACCGGCGTTTACCAAGGATTCAATTTCAGAAAATTTGTTTCTCAGGTCAGAGACTGGGCGAATTTGTATCATAATGATGGCTCCTTTCACAATATTAGTACCTATCATAATTTTATCAAAATATTATCAAAAAATCAATCACTGGGAAAATTCAGAAAAAGAGAGAACTAGAGAAATAGAAAAACAGAAATAGATCTATACGCAAAACGCAAATTTTTCGCATAGATCTATAAATTTTTATGCAGGCCTCGCCTATATAGTTACGGTAAAAAGCTAGTTTGTTAAGCTGCTTTCCAAAGTACCACACCTTCCTTTTTTACATTTTTGTAGAAAGGAAGAATCTCCCCCCACTTGTCCATATTTTCAGCCTGAATATCTATTACAGAAAAGACCTTATCATATCGTAAATCCATATCAGCACACCAAGAGATAAATTTGTTCTGAGTATCAAAATCCATGGCAGATTTCATAATAATAGCAATATCAATATCACTGGAGTCTGTGGCCTCATTACGAGCGACAGAACCATAAAGGATAATCATAGTAATATTACTATGAAAAATATCCAGAAGACCTTGAACCAAATCATTTTTCATTGTATTGGTGAGCATAAAATCCCTCCTTATATTTTTTCACTTAAAATCTACTTAAAATCTCGACTTCCCTATGCAAATGTGTTATTATATATTCAGAACATTTGTTCTTAATGCATGAATGTACAACAGGTGGTCTCATGGTCAAAGGCGTAAAATTCCGGGCTTACCCGACTAAAGAACAGCAAAAGCTCATAAACCGTACCCTTGGGTGCAGCCGATTGATTTACAACAAAGGGCTGGACATGCGGGACGCTGCCTACAAAGCCGGCGAAAAGATTGGCTATAACCAGACTTCCGCCATGCTGACCGGGCTTAAAAGACAGGAGGACTATGCTTTCCTGAAGGAAGTAGATTCCATTGCGCTGCAGCAGTCCCTTCGGGATCTGGATCGTGGTTTTAAAAACTTCTTTGCCAAACGTGCAGCCCATCCGCAGTTTAAGAGCAAGCATGACCACCACCAGTCCTATCGGACCATGAACCAGGCCAACGGCATCCGGATTTCCGGCCGGTATATCAAGCTTCCGAAACTCGGATATGTCAAGATCCGCCAGTCCATGGAAATCGGCCAAATCAACCATGCCACCGTTGAGCGGACAGCTTCCGGTAAATACTTCGTCGTCCTCAACGTGGATTTCGAGCCGGAACCCCGGCCCAATGCCGGTGGACAGGTTGGCCTTGACGTCGGCATTAAGGCGTTCTACTCCGACAACAACGGCAATACGGTCTCCAATCCGAAGTATCTGGAGAAGTCCGCCAGGAAACTTGTCCGGGAACAGCGGAAGCTTTCACGCAAGCAGAAAGGCTCCGGCAACCATAATAAGCAGAGGATAAAGGTAGCCCTCGTCCATGAAAAGATTACCAATCAGCGGAACGATTTTCTTCAGAAGCAGTCAACCATGCTGGTGCGCGATAACCAAACCATCTGCATCGAAGACCTGCGCATAAAGGGAATGCTCCGCAACCACAAGCTGGCCAGAGCGCTTTCCAGTGTATCCTGGGCAAGTTTCTTTTCCATGCTCGAATACAAAGCTTCCTGGTACGGTAGTGAAATCATCAAAGTACCTACCATGTATCCAAGCAGTCAGACCTGTTCATGCTGCGGATATCAGAATCCCCTTGTAAAAAATCTGGCTGTCCGCCGTTGGGAATGTCCCGTCTGCCATGCCGTACATGACAGGGATATCAATGCAGGGCTTAATATCCTGAACAAAGGGCTGCAGATGCAGTCAGCCTAAATAATAAATACAGACTGCACCGTAGGGCATACGGGAACAGTATAATCTAGCTTGTGGACACTGTGTAAGACATTGAAATACCGCATGGTATCATCCAATGCAGTGGTGGCGGAAGCAAGAATCCCACGGCTTTAGCCGTGCGGAGTGTCAAATCAGGAGTCAAATAGATCCTGATATCTGGGAACATGATAATTATACCATATTCCCAGAATATAATACACTACTGTTATGAAATTGCGTTTTTGAAAATTTCTTCAGCACTCCTTTTATCCGTAGCTATGGTATCGGCGTATTTTTTTACTACACTAGATAGATAGCTGAGATTTTCTTCACTCCGGCTTTCGTACCAATATTCGTCGAAATCGCAATTATTTTTATCCAGGGGAATTAAAGGAATCTTATCGTAAACCTTTTGCAGCCGGTCAGCAAGTTCCTTCTGAGAAGGAAAGCATCTGTATTTCCAGACACGTCTCTCCCCATTATAGCGGCAATTTTCCGAATATAAAAGCATATAGCCCATATGCTCTTCTTCTGCAATTCTTCTACCATTGATTCGGGATACATTCCCTCTGGTATCGCCAATGGTAATACATCTGTATCCGCTGTCGTCAGTTACACTGATTTCGTCGAAGAACGTATCTGTTTCTGGAAGTCCAATAGCAGCCCCCACACGTTCTTTTTTCCACCATGCTTTTTCGCTTGATACATCTTCGGCCATAAGTTTGATTAACTTTACCAGTTTAGTTATTCCTTTGTACATGACGCCTCCGTTCAAATAATAAAAAAGAGCCAAGGCTATTTTTAGCCTCAGCTCTACAAATGATTCACACAACAAGATCTTACTGGGGCTTATGTAACGCCTCGTAGATGGCTCGAATATATCGCTTTCCGTCCACCTCAATCATTTCTTTCCGTTCTTCCGGGGTGAGTTTATTCCAGGCTTCTTCTATGCTCCTTGACTCTTCCAGCTCTTTTTCAGAACGGGTGAAGCAGTCGATAAAACAAAAATACTCAGGACCGTATACCTTTCGGTATTCCTGGCGCTTTTCTACTTCAATACGCGCACAGTCTTTTTTATCCTCAGAAGAATAAATCATAGTCGATTCTATTTTGAATCCGCACCGCTTAGCTTCAAAAACTATATATTGCATTTCAGCTCCTCCTTTTCCAGTATGATTAAAAACGGGTCGGGTCATTGACAGCAAGTACCAGTTCATTGAGATAGTTTATGAAAACTTTGCTGTCATCTTTTCGTGAAGTTCCACGATACCGGTAACTGAGATCTCCGTTCGAGAACTCTACCATAACCAGTTTCTTTTTGATCCAGCCCTGCGTCCGAATCGGAATGCAGACGCCGTATTTCTTGGCCAGTAATAAAATAAGGGATTTTCCGTTAATATCCTCGTTTCGAACAGTTCTCTTTGCCTGTAACTGACGAATAGCCTGGTCAATAGCGTCGGCCTCCTGCTTTTCCGCAGCTTCCTGTTCCCGTTTCTCCTGCTCCATACGGGCCAGACGTTCCGCTTCCTCCTTCTGATGCAGCTTTTCCTTATAGGAAGCACGATACACCATATAGTGTTCTTTCAGCTCATGTTTGTTGAGAGAGGCCAGCAAGTCGATGTCTATTTGCTTTATGTAACCACCAGCAGCTTCCACATCAGCAAGTCGTTTGATATAATTTTCCTCGCCAACCCCATACTCTCTCAAGCGCTTAATAATAATACTAAGCGGGATCTCTTCCTGGCTTCTACCAATGCAATAACAGAGGGGACCGAAATCCTCCCAGATTTTGTATTCCATAGAGTAATAGCATTTCACCGGCTCAAGATACAGGTTTTTCAGCTCGCGTGCTTCAGAAATACGCTCCAGGGAATACAGTTTCTTGTAGGGGCGGATTACGGTATTTCCATCCGCTGCATAGGTAATACACTTCTTGGTAACTGGTATCAATGATGTAAAATGAATATCTTTTAAGATAGTATTGAGTGTCATAAAAATCCTCCTTTAAAAAAGAAAAGGCTATGAGGAATTTCCTCACAGCCTATACGCAACTTTAAGTTTCCAAATATTTTTCTGCCAGGTCAATTAACCTTTCTGCAGTCTGTATTTGTAGAAATGTTACTTCTTTTGAAGCAATGTAGAAATCGTCATAGTCGCTTGCATGACGGATCTCTTCTGCTTTTACAATTTTTCTGCCAAGTTCTCTTGGAAAAATTTCTGTATGAATATAATTTTTGTTGAAATAACTGAGCGTATCTTTGTGTCGTTTAAAAGCGACACCTTCCGCAGAAAGAATAGCACATATCGCGTGGTAGATACTATAATAAGCACGATTATTTGCTGCGCGATATTGACCGGCATTAAATGTAAGATGTGCGGAGTCCAAGTCTTCCCTTGAGACAGCCAGACGATGCCGGGCAACATCCATTTTTGTTCCAATATCCAGGGAATCAGGCAGCTTCATAGAGAATCACCCCTTCTTTCTGTACATTGGAATAAAACGGATAGGCAGCTACCCAATGCTTAAAATGCTCAATATTTTTAACAATAGGCATCATCCAGATACCAGAATTTACGTTATACTCATATCCAAGCTCCGAAAGCTTGTCTGAGAATGCTTCGATTTCCTCATCAGATAAATCCACTAAAAGCATAATGTCTATATCAGAATCGGAATTGAAATCACCTCTGGCGTATGAGCCGTAGAGAATAACGCTTTTTAAATGAGAACCATAAATCCTTTTTAGGTCAGACAGGTATGATAATAATAAGGTCTGAATGGTTTGTGGCATATACATACACTCCTTTATATTATGGAATATCCGTCGGGTTTTGATATATTATACCATATTTTCGGTAAATTACCAATCCTGCTAAGCTCCAGCAGCTTATTAAGCCTACCAATACCATCACCCGCTCTGATACCGCTCAATGTGGTAGAGTTCGTCCTCTGCATACTGCAAAATAGACGTCTGCCGGTATATGACAGGTTTATACGGGATCCCCATATAATCAAGTGGAACAGCCATTCCAAGGCCACCCTCGGATAAGGGCTTCATGCAGTGAGCGTAACACCTGGGATGCGTAACAGCAAGCCGTTGGAAGCGGTTCTCTCCAGTTTCCAAATGGGCGCCCATCGCACAGTACATGCAGCCGGTCCGCTGCTCTCCGGTTGTACAGTAACATGGTAATGTATCTGTACCGGGAGCGCGGGAAGAAATGATGTTTCCATAAACGGAACATATTTCAACGTCGTTTTCTATTATATACCGAAGTATATCCTGGCGGGTCCAGAATCCCAATGGTTGGCTTTTGATGGTTGAGCCGTCATAGACATTGCAGCCGGTTTTGGCGTATTGGTGTTCACGGCGAAATCCTTCATCCTGGGTTACGCCGATGAATGGCTTCCGGCCGGTTTGCTTCTCATATTCCTTTAAGGGACCCTTTTTTAGCAGATCGCAGCATTTTCCGCTGATCTCGAACGGGGCCTCTATAAGAAAGCGCCATTTTTTAGGCAGCATACCAAATCGTCCACGCTCGTCACCATTTAACATATAGTTGCGATACCTGGGGCTGAGGTTCCCGTGACGGAGCTTATACAGCTTGTCCGCGGTTTCCTTTGACACCAGAGGATAACCTGCACGTAGGATAACGTCGCGGTAAGTGATACGCTTGCCGGTTTTCTTGTCCAGTGGCTTTATTTCTATGAATTCACCGGGAGCTGAACGGGCAAAACGGACGATCTCAGGAAATTCGAGCCCTGTATTGGAAAAGACAGCCGGAATATAGTCGCCTAAAATTTTCCGAACCTTGTGTAAAAGTACAACGCTGTCCAGACCACCCGAAAAAGCCACATATACCAGGCCGTTCCAATAGTCATTCCATTGCAGTATACGGTAATCAGTGAGCTCCTGTTTAGCCTCATAAGGCAGATATTTTCTCTGGGCAAACTGCCACTCATTCAAGTTGAGCTGCCCATTTAAAATATACATTCCAATCCTCCTTTAAAAAAAGAGCCACGAGAAAACTTCTCATGGCTCAACAAACACACTCCTTTGATTTTTAAATTGCAACCCTCTCAGTAGGGATAGTTACACGAACTCACCGCATTGCATGGCATAATAACGTCGGCCGTCAGCGCCTTCAAAGAATACAGCGCTCGGATGCTGGCGGCGGATTTCCGATGCTCCGTAAGAGGTCACCGGCTCAACGCTGACTGGGCGATCAAAGCCCTTAACGGCGTAGGTGCCGGCTTCTTCGATTTGATCTAACGCTTCAAACTCGGGGATTTCCTGCTCCCCGTAATAGTGGTTCAATATAGCTTTTCTCATAGAATTATCCTCCTATTATTTAATATCTTACATTGCACAACATGTGATAGCCTTCCGGATGTAACCGGGTTGGAATCCGGCGGATACTATTCCGAATGCGCAGTATGTCTTCGTCAGTCAGGTCGGCTGAATGGGTTGAAGATCCACTGACAACAAGCCCTAAAATGATCAGGTTACCAACAAGCATGGTTTCACCAAGCGCGTTGACTGCTGAAATTTTGGGGGATTCTACAAACAAGCCCTCATCGTCACAAATGACATCGTACAATTTTCCTTCGATTTCAAGCTCCATGTATGTAACGTTCTGGCATCCGAGCAAATGATAATAGCTTTCCAAGCCGTCTGCTTCCACTTCGGATACCTGATCGTTGTATACGTCTAACAATAATGCTCTCATTCTCCTACACTCCTTTAATTTAAAAGGCCATGAGATAATTCCCGTGGCCACCGCACTCCTTTGAAAGAAAGGGTGGCTGTAGTTCCGGCCAGCCTTTCCATTTTTATAATTATTTCTTGGAATTATCAGAAACTACGTATTTCTGATACAGTTCATCAAACTCCCGGTTATAAGCCTCCCACTTCTGGCGTTTTTCCTGAAGCTGCAGATTCTTATTCTGTTTAGCTGTACGGATTTTGCGCTGATACGAAGTCAATCCAAAGATGATGAGCTGTTTAACGCCCTTTATTGTAAAAAATATTGCTTTGTAGATAAGATAAATTGATGCAATCAGACCCACAAAAGCAAAGGGATCGAGATCTATCGCAATAATATATTCCATCGCTATATAATACAGCGTCTTGAGAGGAGCAATAAAAAAAGAATACAAAAGCTCCAATAATGTGGTGTAGATGATCTCGAAAAATAAGCCTAAAAATTCAAACATATTAAAAATCCTCCTTTAAAATAATACCGGATGCGGTCAGACAGTCCGTGAGAACCGCATATCCCTTCTCTCCTTTTTTGATCCGATTAATGCCACTTACGAAAAGATTGATAAGCTTCTTATATGTGGCGGCAGTATACCGGTTAAAATCCTTAAACAACTGAAAACCTTGAACACCTATCAGTGTTTTGTAGTTTTCATCGGAAAACAACTTAGCTTTGTAGCAAATCCGTAACTGATACAGAACCAGACTGATAATATTAATGGGTTGTTCACCATCCTCCAGAAGTCTCTTCCCAAATTCAACGCAGGAAGAATCACCGGAAAGTAAAAGTGTAGCCAGCCGGAAAGCCCGGAGATCCGAGCTATCAGGTGAATAAGCCTGAATGGTTTCCGGCGATAATGAGCCGCTAAAACCAATCTGATCCACATATTTGATGACCTGCTCCAGATCCATATCCGCGCGCATAGAGTAAGCACGAAAGGCGGCCATGAGAAGCTGCTGGTATTTCCGGATTTCCTCAACCGGAAAATGGTACTTTCCATTTAAACGCGCTTCAATGGAAGCGTAAAGTTGCTTTTCCGAAACTTTGTCGAATGTCCGCTCGGTTGCGTGTTTTAAAACAGCCTTTACCGTTTTTTTTCGCATATCCGGCATGATACTGACTACAATGTACACATCCGTATAGTCAGGAATCCCTTGTTGCTCCAGATAAGATAAGAACGGTTCGGAATCCGGAAAGAAATATAAAATACATACTTTCTTTTCACCGAGAAGCGGTCTTAATTCCAGAAACTGCAGGATTTCATCGGTATACTCTGAAAACTGCTGAATGTTCATTTCCGGAAAGTCAATCACTTCCGTAATTTTGCGAAGCGCCTTGTGTTTCAAAAAAGTTTCTTTTCCGGAAAAATAAAACAGTGACATGAATCCTCCTCTCTCCTATCCTGCAAATGATGTGACCTGCAGATAACCGGCAAGGTCATTTAAGTAAGTGCATTCCTGATAGGGCGTCTCCAAAAGAAAGAGACATTTTTTGGCCCGTGTCATGGCCACATACATAAGTCTGCGGGCTTCCTCATCTGCCGCGCCTTCTGCTTTGGAATTGAAATCCTCGGCCTGGATAATGATAACGACCGGAAACTCTTTTCCCTTACTGGCATGCGCGGTCATTAAATTGACTTTTTCTGCCACTACCGGATATTCAATTTTACGTGTATCCGAATATAGCACCATGTCGTTGAAATACTGGCAGAGATCCGCAACACCGGTGAAGTGCTGCTGCTCTACAAGCCGACGAACCTCAATGACAGCCGGCGCTTCTTCGTCAATCTGGTATGCGCAGCAGAATACGTGTAAAAGCTTGGTCACGTCGCTGTCCTGCTCAAACTCCAAAAAGAGACGGAATAGCTTCCGAAACGCAAGAAATACCGGATCGGTCTGCTCAGTGTCTTCGGTCGCATAAGCAAGCATGGATGCCATATCATGAACGTCAAGAGGTGATAGACCGTCCCGGGTCAGATTTTCATAAAAAGACAGGGAGCGGTTATTCTTTCGCACGGATATACACCCGCAAAAGCAGAGATAGCGGTAAAACGCCATATCATTCTCCGGGGTGAAGCCCTGATGATAAAGGGTAAATACATCTTTGGTAATCACAAAAAACGGATCGTGAATGAGTAAATCCGAAGGACTCACCGATTCAATATGGAGCTGATCCAGAATGTGCTTCACCTTTTCAAGCGGCGCGTTGTTGCGAGACAAGATCGCAATATCACCGTAAGCATAATGGCTCTTGCGCAGCATCTCCATAATGGTAGGGAGATTTTGCAAACTGCAGCTCTTGACCCGGTAGGGCTTTGCGGAGCTGGTTTTATGCGGAACCATGGAAATATCAATCCGGCCGCGGTTACGCGCGATCAGCGCATTGGACACATCGAGAATCTGTCGGACGGAACGGAAATTGTCCCGCATGTAAATAGCTTCGCAGTCCGGGTACAGTTTTGGAAAATCCAATAAATGCTTAGGACTTCCGTTTCTCCACTCATAGATAGACTGATCGGTATCACCGACAACAACCAGATTGCCTTTCCCCGAATTGACGATACTGTAGAGCAGATCGACGTTTTCCTGGGAACAATCCTGGTATTCATCTGCCATAATATAATCCCATTGCTGACCGTATTTCCGGCATATATCTGGCCGGTTAAATAATAGATTGCTTGCGAGTGTTACCTGGTCGTCGAACGAGATGTAGTAATTGGCGCGCATGGTGTCCTGGTATAGCTTTTTGAGAGCCAGTACCTGTTTTACGGATCGGCCCTTAGACTCCAGAAATGAATAGTCGGAATCCGGTTCTTCATCGAGACGCCGGAAAAGTGAAAACAACTGCCAGAGCAGGCCGCGCTTCCCTTCGATGAACCGGTAAGAAAAACCCTTCAGCCTCTCGCCAAATTCGTCAATGCACTGCATCAGAATACGGCGCTCATCCATTTCACTACTTAATCGCAACGGGCCAACGATATCCGGATAATCCCGGAGAATTTGCCAGCCAAGCGCATTGAAAGTGCAGATATCGGGGATATCCGCGTCACACTCTGTATGGAGCAGCCGCTTTACACGCTGCCGAATCTCGTCAGCCGCCTTGTTGGTGAAAGTGACAAACAGGATGCTTTTTGGCGGCACACCTGACTCCAATAGGCGGGTCAGCCGGTATACCAGGGCGGTCGTTTTCCCGGCACCTGGCACGGCATAGACAGCACAATGCCCTTCTCCGAAATTGACCACTTTTAACTGGTCTTTTGTGAACTTGGGTTCCGTCAGGGCAACGTCAGGAAATGTCGTATCGTCCTTAGCCAAGGGGACGTCCATACCGGTACAGAGAGCCTGGTATGGACAAATGGAACAATCCACTTCGCCTGACTGAGTAAACACATCTTTGAAGCGCTTCCGCAGCTCTGCAAGTGGGACTGTGGAAAAATCCGCTTCCACAATCTGTTTTTCTGGCCGAAAAGGTGATTCCGGAGAATCTTTCTCATATCTGGCATAGACAAGCTGTACTTTCAGGGTATTTCCGTATACTTCACGCAGTCCCAGATAAGCCCCAAGAAGTTCCGGTGAGAACGCCGGTGTGTTCAGGGCACTTCGCGAACGCGTAGTGTATTGCGGCTTCCTAGAATCTACCATTATGGCAGTATAAGAGTCCCCATCTTTTACTACAGCCTGTACATAGCCGTATACAGATTTGACCGAGATCTCGCCACATTGAAACGGTAGCGATGTGATCCAGTTCAGGTTTCCAGCCACTCTCTTTTTGTTTTCCTGACTACAAAAAAAAGAAGCAAGCCGGTTGTGATAGGCTGCTTCTTCGTCTCGCAACGTAAGGTACTGCGCATCGATGGTGTACCATTCCCGGCGCAGGTGCGTTGTGATATAATCAGAAATCATGTCCGGAAGCTCCGGGTCTCCCCAGTGGCTGCCATAAAGCTGCATAAGCCCTTTCGTATAGGCCGCACGTTCCGGGGAAGAAAGAAATCCCAGGGACGCATACGCGATCTTTTTAGAGCAGCCTTTTCCGGATAGCAGGGTCGAGATATTCATATCGATGCCTGCACACTCCTTTTTTACACTCTGGTGCATACACACCAACTCCTTTCGTTTGGATTATTTACTTATGATTGTTCCTGGGTAATAGCAATGCTAATCTTCCCTGTTTCCCTGGAATATAGATATACAGAATCAGAAAGAAGATCATCGGGATCAAGAATCGTTTGGTTTATGGAAACAACAGTATCCAAGGCGGCTCCCAGATCCGGACAAAAACTGCATGGGATGCAGAAAAGCTCATGGATTGAGGAAGGCATGATGTAAAAATCCTCCTGTCCTTTTTCCGCCAGATATGATAATGCCTGCGGATAAAGCAATACCATTGCCCCAAAACCTGTCCAGTCGGATACATTTTTCAGCTGGGCAGATAAAGCCCAGAGATCTTTTCTTTCCAACGGGAAATCAGAGTCAATGGATGTGTGGTAATCCTCTTTCATACACGAAAAATCTGCATGGTTAAGGAGTAATCGGTTTAAGGAAAAACACACCGGGGCAAACAGGCGTTCATAATTCTGTTTGGCAAATAAAAAAAGAGCTTCCTCATCAAATCCCCATTCCGTCATGAGAACATTGTTAATTGTAAAGAAATATCTTTCATTTACATATAGACGGTAGTAAATCCTAAGATTTAGCCAGGGGCGGTTTGGAATCTGCTCCATGTAGTCACCGAACATCTGAGCGTTACCAAATACGTGAATGATTCGCTCTTTTGCCTTTCCCGGGGAGAGTGAGTCGATAATAGTATCTACAAACTCCATATCGGGAAACTGCTCTTCCCAATGATATTTCCGGTACTGTGAATACAGTTCGTGAATGGGAAAAAGGGGAACCTTACGTCCATCCTGATGCGTTAAAACCAGGAAAGGGCAGTTCATCAGCCCTGGTATACACCGAATGCCAGCAGATACATACTTATCTGGCAGTATCGGACCTAATTTGGCCAGAAGCGATTCACAAAAAGTTACATAATCCATAAAAAACCTCCTTTAGTATAATTCGCCTTTTAGGCATTAATAGCTGTGACAGGCATTGCGCGTCACAAAAACCTCCTTTCGTTTCCGGATAACAGGCAATAAAAAAACTGCTGGAAAACCAGCAGTCTATTATTACGAAATTATCCTCTTTGCTCTCGTACCAATGCCATAAATATGACACCTGTACGCAATCTCGCCACAATAAGTGACATGTGAATCGTGAAAAAAATAAATAAAATAACAATATAATCATACCATACACAGGGGAAAATAGCAAGAAAAACCGGAAATACCAGCCCTATTTAACGGGGCCGGTATTTCCTAGACGATTCGAATATGGACATAGGAAGAAGCATCCAGGCAAAGCCTGTCAGGTATCGGTTTGGTTAGAAACCAGTTACCCGCCGGTGCTAAATTAACATAAGAGCATAAAGATTCAAAGGGTACATTGGAAACCATCATAATATAAATTCCCATGCTTCGTAGTTTGGAAAAGGTAATATGCAATTCCGTATCGGCCTGTACGACAGAAAGCGTGTGCTGAAGGGTACGGATTGTTGTAGCGCGGCGGCGGAGACTACGGATAAGATAAGGATCGGTGTCATTGGCGGCTGCTGTGCAAACGGATTCCCGGATCAAAGGAAGAACGTCGTCTGGTATAAGAAGATAGGCGTCCTGCTGCAATTCGTCGATATAGCGGAGAGCTTTCAGATAGAAAAGCCCATCATTTTCATTTTGCACCACATCGGAACGCCGGAGTTTCACGATTTCTGAAACAGGAAGTGCCATCCGGAAGGCAAAAAGAACCGCCAAGGATAGAAAAAGGTTATCACTTGTCAGAGAAAGGAGCAGGTCCAGGTCTTCCAGGGAAGGAAGAGCATCCATCTGACTGCTGTAAGTCCAGTGGAAAGGGTTAGGAATAGAGTCAAAAAGTGAGCCATTTGGAAGGTACTGAAGCTGGGCGCCAAATGAAAAAAAGGATCGGAGTTCGCAAAAAATCACATAGCAGTAGGATTCTGTTAATAATTTTTTTCGGTGCTGGCTCTGAAGAAAGGAGATATAGGAAGTTATATCTGTGTATGTGGCAGAAAGAGGCGAATTTTTCACATAATTCGAAAAATAGGTCACGATATAGCTTAGGTGTTTACGGGAGTCCGGATTTTTGCGGGCAATATTGCAAATAGCCATTACCGTATCTTGTTCCTCAGCCGTCATGTAGAGAGCCGGCGGAACGAAGGTAGACGAGTTAATGTTTTCGTTCATAAGGAACCTCCTTTAGAAAGCAGATGGGAAACAGGGATTATAGGATATATTATAACATTTATTGCGTATTATTTCAAGCTATTGCGTTATATAATGAGATCCCTACGATGAGAATTTGTGGCTTGTTTTACTTTTTTGGCTGATAATTTCTTTTCTGGAAGAAAGAAGGGAGGGAAGAAAGGCTGCGTGCCGCAGCCGCGCCGAGGGGTGAGGACGGGAGTGTTTTGTAAAAGTGGAGGGGAGCGCGGAAAATTCTTTGTAATTTCCATTATATAACGCAATAAACGAGCATATAGCGCAATAAATGCAACAAAATAAGACTGCAGGAATGGGAAATTACTCTCCCACTCTCTGCAGCCCTTACTTATAATTGCTTACTGAAATTTACGCTTGATTTCTAAAATCTTTTTTTGATATTCTTCCTTTTCGGATTGATACCTCTTAATTTCTTCCACCTCTGCGTCTGTAAGCATCACCTGTTCTCCATTCAGATACACAGATTTTTTTTTGCCGCCATAAAGTTTTCCATTCCAGCTCCGCCCCTTTACCACATCAGGGACTTTCGGTTTGGGTACCGACGCCAATTCTTCTTGACGCGCTTTCCAATCTTCCTGATCTTCTTTAACCACATGATACCATTTGAGACCCTGGAGTCCATTATCCGGCAACCTACTCTCTGCTCCAATTGCTGCGGCCTTCTCAATTTCGCCATCGAGTTCTTCTGCGCCAATGAGCTTTCCCCAGCACAGTTCCCGCCGCACACACTGCTCATCATCTGTGACCTCACTCTGGGCCCATCTGTATCCGAGCGTCTTAATATCGTCCTTATGTGGCCGGGTATTTCCGTTGAACCACAGGAAAAGCAGCATCTCTCCATTTTCCTCATTGATCCGGGGATAGACAGATACATTGAGATAGAGTCCCATTTTAGCCGCTTCTTCCTCACATTTCTTCCGGTAGCAGGCTTTACACAGTCCATACGCCTTATAATACTCAATCTTTCTATCCCGCTCTGTTCGCTTTCCCAATAACTCCACAGTTTCCTCGTGCCCGCAGCTCATCATGATCGTTTCTTTCGCCATAATTTTCCCTCCTTTAAAAAAAATAGCACAAAAGAACGGCTATGGAAAATTTTTCACCATAGCCGCCAATATTATCTACTATTTTTTTTCGATTTCTTACCTTTCTTGGATGATTTTTCTTTCTTTTTATCCACTTCACATGTTGCGCAATTCGACTCTGATACTGAATCTACAGCACCGGAATTTGCTTTCCGTAGATATTCTTCTTTAACAATTTCCAGTTTTTCCAACCTATGATAGTCCTTCGAAAATATAAATGTGAACATTATCACTGGTATCAATGCAATTATGAGTATTTCCCACCACTCATTAAATCGACTAAACATTATAGAAATAACAGCAAGTTCTACTGGAAGAACAATCGCATTTACACACGAAATATCAGATTTTAACTTGCATACTTCCTTTTTCAGTTTAAGATAAAATACCTCATTTACCTCTACAATTCCCTTCTCATATATCTGTTCTTTCCATTTTTCATATGAATCAGAAGGTTTGTAATTCTCACACTTTTCACATGTCTTTTCCATACATTCTCTCCTTTGCACACAGGCGCCGACAAAACTACATCAGTGCCAAATACTACTTTTACATTCTTTCTGTAACCCTAATCTACTGGATTTTCACATCTCGCGAAAACTTTTCATTTCAGGCTTGTTAATGCTTTCCACGCGTAGTATGCAGCAAGAAACATATAAAGGACAAGCATGATTCTAAAACCGATTATCAGACTATTTGAAATAAGTTCCTTTTTTTGCACATAAGCGATACCTATTTCTCCGAGGAATGAAAATACCATACATCCAATGCTCCATGCCCGATAATCTACGCTTTTCCTATGTTCTCCTTGCGAACAATGACTTTCTCGAACATCTCTCCATAAACGACTAACAAATACCATATAACATAGAATACAAAGCCATTGCATATTTTCTCTCCTTTCTT